>TARA_R110002126_G_scaffold66287_2_pt1 | contig 24913 bp, 38 predicted proteins | sample TARA_R110002126 | Tara Oceans TARA_R110002126 (sample SAMEA4397536) | marine metagenome | biome: Polar Biome; feature: [DCM] deep chlorophyll maximum layer (ENVO:01000326); material: water (ENVO:00002006), including particulate matter (ENVO:01000060) such as... | depth 30 m | reverse complement strand
GTATTCTTGGTGTCGGTACCCATCGGGCTGATGTTTGTCGGCTTTCAAGTTCTATTGTTCGCATTCGCATATGAGCGCGGTCAGAGGAAGGTCAAAAAGTAAATGTTGTCACGACTTCTGAACCAAGGCACCGAGGATCGTGCAATTTCGTTTCAATCGTTGTTTGCTTCAGGTGACGGATTTGCTACCTCAACAAACTCTGGTACGACAGTCACCCAAATAGATTCACTAAAAATTGAAGCAGTGTACGCCTGTGTGCGTCTCATCTCCGATTCAATTTCAACTTTACCTGTTGATACTTACATTCGTGTAGGTGCAGAACGTAAAGCGTTTCGTCCTCGACCTGAATGGTTGAACATCCCTGAAACTGGTGTGACTCGCACCGAACACTTCCAACAAGTGCTGGTGTCTTTGCTGTTGAATGGCAACTCGTTCACACGGATTGTCCGTGACGATCAAGGTGTTGCAGCTCTAGTGGTGTTGAACCCTGAGAAGGTTGAATGCAGCCGTGACCAAGTGACACGCAGACCGATCTACATCTACGACCAACGGGACATCATTCAATCTGACGACATGATTCACATTACCGAGCTGCGTTTGCCAGGTGAGTTGCGTGGCCGTTCCAAAATTGATTTAATCAAAGAGAATCTAGGTTTGGCTAAAGCGTTGGAGGAGTTCGCTGCACGGTTCTTCGGTCAAGGTTCAGCAGCGTCCGGCATCATCGAGTTTCCAGGTAACCTCACCCGTGAGCAAGCCAAAGATTTGGTGTCATCGTTTGAAGAAGGTCATAAAGGTTTGCGTCGGTCACATCGTCCAGGTGTGTTGTTCGGTGGAGCAAAGTTCACGAAAACAACTGTTGACAACGACTCGGCACAGTTCCTAGAATCACGCCGCTTTGCCATTGAGGAGATCGGTCGCATCTTTAGGTGTCCACCATCAATGCTTGGTGTGACCACAGCTGGAGCGATGTCGTATGCGTCGGTTGAACAGAACGGTATTCACTTCGTTCAGCACACGTTGCGTCCGTACATTTCCAAGATTGAAGATGGGTACCAGAAGTTGTTGGACAGTCGAGCATTCTTGAAGTTCAATGTGGACGGTCTGCTTCGTGGTGATCAGGCTTCACGGTATTCGGCATTCTCCACAGGTTTGCAATCAGGCTTCTTGTCAATCAATGACATTCATCGCATTGAAGACATGCCACCAGTGGAAGGTGGAGAAGTTTATAGAGTGCCTTTGGCGAACGTGGATTTGTCTGCTGCGAACTTGTCTGAGTTGGATCGCAAAGTGCTGATGGCGCAACGTCTCATCACCACAGGTTTTGATCCAGGATCAGTGTTGGCATCACTTGGTTTGCCAGACATCTTGCATACTGGTGTGCCTTCAGTGATGTTGCAAGGTTTGTCACAGATCAGTCCGAACGATCCTGCTGCTGCTTACGAAGTCAAGTCACAGAATATGGATATCAATATGCCTGAAGTGGTGTTGAATTATACGCCTCCAGCTGTGAATGTTCCTGCACCGATCATCAATGTTCCTGAAACTGTGGTTCGAGTCAACATCCCACAGTCAAAGCCAACTGTTCGTACTGTTGAGCGTGACAGTGATGGACGGATTTTGACGATCACTGAAAGGGTTGAAGACTAATGGCACACGGAATTAGCGCATATTTGGGGAACGCTTGGATGGATGCGTTAGGTAATGCAACAGCGTTCTCTGTTGCTGTTCCGTATGTGAAACTTCACACTGGTGATCCTGGTGCTGCTGGTACAGCGAATCCTGCTGTGGAAACAACACGCAAGTCTGTGTCGTTTGGTGCTTCTGTTTCTGGTGCATTGGCATCCGATGCTGACATCAGCTGGACAAACATTGCAGGCTCGGAAGACGCATCACACTTCACTTGTTGGGATGCGTTATCAGCAGGGAACTTCTTGTTCTCTGGGTCAATCACAGCGAACCCGTATGACGCTGGTGACACGTACACGATCAGTTCAGGCAATCTCACCGTCTCCTTGACGCTCGCATCGTAGGTTCGTGATGGCCGTTCAACGGTTCGTCCTTGACTCAACCACATTAGACAATGCAGACTTCGGGCTTGGTGGTGGTGCTGCGTTCATTCTTGACACCAGCACACTTGATGGAACCAATGTTCTTGATGGTGGTCAGTTCTTAACTGTTGCCACAGGTGCATCATCGCTTGGTGGCTTGGCAAATACTGCGACTGCAACTGTCATCAAAGTTGTGTTGGCTTCGGCTTCTTTGGGTGGGCTTGATGCTTCTGCACAGGCTAAAGCACGGAAGGCTGATGCTGTTGCTGTTGCGTCTTTGGGTGGGCTTGATGCGTCTGCGACTACGAAGGTTGCTAAAGATGTTGTTGCGTCAGCGAGTTTGGGTGGGCTTGATGCTTCTGCGACAACGAAGGTGGCGAAAACTGCGATTGCTTCAGTTGATCTTGGTGGTTTGGCTGCTGCTGCTTCGGCACAATCTGCACCACCTGTACCACCTGAACCACCTGTCATTCCTCCTTCGGGGTCACGTTGGTGGAAGCAACCTGCCACACTGGTCAAGAAACAAGAACCACCAGAACAGATCGTTGTTGAGATTCCGAAGCCTCGACGACCTGTGTTGGTGTCGGCTCAGGCTGGGTCGAGGCTTGGTGGTGCTGATGTGGGTGCGTTGGGTTCGGTCACGTTCTCCATCTTGGATGATGATGCTGAAGTGTTGATGTTGGTTTGATGCACACCCTCGGATGTTTGGTCTAGGATTGTGTTTATGGAAGAAAAGGTTGAAACCCGTCGCATAACATCCAACGACTTTGAACTTCGTGCTGATGCACAAGGGAACGGTATGTCGTTTACAGGTTATGCAGCTGTGTTTGATTCGCCTTCGGAGCCGTTGCCATTCATTGAACGGATCGCACCAGGCGCATTCTCACGCTCACTTAAATCAAAAAACAATGTGCGTATGTATATGAACCATGATTCCAACATGCTTCTTGCCACAACCCGTGCCAAAACACTTCGACTGTCCGAAGATTCCAAAGGGTTACTTGTTGACGCTTCGTTGCCTGATACTTCGGTTGGTCGTGACCTATCAATTTTGATGCAACGTGGTGATGTGAACTCGATGTCGTTTGGTTTCACTGTTCCATCTGGTGGCGATTTGTGGTCAGATGATGGTCAGTTACGTGAACTGCGTCAAATCAAACTGTACGAAGTGTCCGTTGTGACAGGGTTCCCTGCATACACGGCAACAACTGCTGCTGTGCGTTCGCTGGACGCCCTCGCCACACGCACCGGTATTGACGCAGATCAACTTGCTGCTGCGATCACAACCCTTGAATCAGGTCAAACTTTGTCGCCGGATCATGCAATGTTGTTGCGTGAAACTGTCGCCAAACTTGAACCCGTGCAAGATGCTGCACCAGCCCGTTTGGGTGTGATGGCGAAGCACCTTGATTTGTTGAAGTCCATCGTCTAACATTTGTTTACTGCATCGTTGACGGAGCCGTCAACCTTGTTGCTGTTGCGGAGCCGCTTCAGGTCAGAGATAATTCTCCCTGCGTATCCCCAATCCATCAACAATCGAAAGCAGAAAAAACTTATGAAAGAGTATCTAGATCGTCAAGTTGAGATTCGTCAGCAAGCCTGGCACCAAGCCAAGGCAATCATTGACGTGGCCACAGCTGAAAAGCGTGACCTCTCAGTAGAAGAAGAGCAAACCTACAGCCGTCTAAACGACGAACTGAATGAGCGCGCAGCAACCATCGCCAAACTTCGTGAAGATGAAACACGCGAACTTCGCATGGACGCAGCAACCCGTGAAATTGCAGACCAAGTTCGACCTGTTGCTTCGGCACCAGTGAACGAAGATGTTGCAATGATCCGCGCACTTATCAAGGGCGAATCACGTTCAGCCAATTTTGAGCGTCGTGACATCCTGAAGTCAAGCACTGGTTCACCAGTACCAACCTCGTTCTACAACCAGGTGATCATGAAGGCACGTTTGATCGCGCCAGTTCTTCAAACTTCAACAGTGTTGAACACTGCTGGTGGCGAGAACCTTCAGATCCCACGTTTGTCGACCTACTCGGTAGGAACTGTCAACGCAGAAGCAGCAACAATCGGCGAATCCGATCCAGCGTTTGCAGCATTCATCACACTCGGAGCATTCAAATACGGTTTCTTGACACAAGTGTCACAGGAACTTCTTGAAGATTCTGGTGTTGACATGCTCAGCTTCTTGGCTGATCAGGTTGGCAACGCACTCGGTTTCGCTGTTGGTTCAGCGTTAACTGTTGGAACTGGAACAAATGAGCCAACTGGTATCGTGACAGCTTCGTCTGTTGGTGGTACTGCTGGCACAGCAACCGCTTTCACAGCTGATGAACTTATCGACTTGCTTTACTCTTTGGATGGTGGCGCACGCAACCTTCCTGGCGTGGGCTGGATGATGAACGGTCAGTCAATCGGTCGCGTTCGCAAACTGAAGGACACGGCAGGCAACTACGTGTTCCAACCTTCGTTGTCAATGGATTCCCCAGACATGTTGTTGGGTAAGCCAATCTACGAGAACCCAAGCATGGTCAACGTGGCCACTGGCACCAAGTCCGTAATCGTAGGCCACTTGCCTTCGTTCTACGTGCGCAGTGTTGGCGGCATCAAGTTGGATCGTTCCGATGACTTCGCATTCAGCGCAGGACTCGCAACCTTCCGTGCAACATTCCGTGTTGACGCAAACTTGCCACAAACATCACACGTCAAGCATCTCCTCCAGCCGTAAGGCTTGAGGGGCTTGCCCCTTGACATCCCATAATTCCCCTAGGCTTAGGGTCGTATCGAACACGCAGGGCGATACGACCCTATTTCTATTTCCCCCTGCGATCTGCGAAGGAGAAGGAAGTGAAGAATGCTGGTAATAATCCGAAACACAATGGTCGAACTACCACCCCTAGAAGCCGAGATGTTATTGCATCGGGGAATAGCGCACTTGCCCGAAGTGGCAGACCTACCAATGCAGACGCGCTACGAATCCTTTGGTATTCCAACGCTCCCTTCGTCCCCACCGGCTACGGTACGCAAACCGCGCAAGCAGTCACCAGGCTCATCAAAGAAGGTCACGAAGTAGCAATCCACGCCATGTACGGACTCGAAGGAGTTTCGTCTAATTGGAATGGAATCAAAATGTATCCGCGTGGTATGGCACCATACAGCGATGATGTGTTGGTTGCTCATGGGATGGATTGGTCAAACGGTAATCCAAAGTTGCCGTCGTTGTTGATGACTTTGTTTGATGTGTGGCCGTTGAAGTCGAAGTCGTTGGAGATGGTTGCGAACATTGCGTCGTGGGTTCCGATTGATCATGCGCCTTGTCCTGAAGATGTGGTGGCTTGGTGTGCGCGTCCGAATGTGAAACCGATTGCGATGTCGTTGTTTGGTCAGCAGATGTTAAATGATGCTGATGTGGAATGTTTCTATGCACCTCATGGCATTGAGTCTGTGTTTAATCCTGATGCCAAGTTTGTTAATGGTGACAAACAGTTCACTGGTCGTGCGTTGATGGGTGATATTCCTGATGACAAGTTTGTGGTGATGATGAACGCAGCGAACAAAGGGCAATCGCCTTCGCGCAAATCGTTTGCTGAGAACTTGTTGGCGTTCGGTATTTTTGCGCAAGACAAACCTGATGCCATTCTGTATTTGCATACGGAGAAGGATGGTGCGATGGGTGGGGTTAATCTGACTGCGTTGTTGCATGCGTGTGGGATTCGTGAGGAGCAGTACAAGATTGTTGACCAGTACGCATATCGCACGGGGTTCCCTCAGCAGGCGTTGGCTTCAATGTATGCAGCTGCTGATGTGCTGTTATCTGCGTCAATGGGCGAAGGGTTTGGGTTGGCTGTGATCGAGGCTCAGGCGTGTGGCACCAGAGTGATTGTTTCGGACTTCACTGCTCAGCCGGAGTTGGTTGGGTCTGGGTGGGTGGTTGAGGTGCAACCGTTTTGGGATAATGCGCAGCGTTCTTGGTTCTGCACTCCACAGGTGGGTTCCATTGTGGATGCCCTGAGACACGCCTACGAGGCTCCTAGAGGGGTTGATCAGGTCGCAGTGGACTTTGCCAAGGCATACAACGCAGATGCTGTTTGGGATGCTCATTGGAAACCTGTGATGAAGGGGTTGTCTGAATGGTGCCGTGCATCATCATCCCAGTCCTAAACCGATATGACTTGATGGAACGGGCGATCCGTTCGATTGACTATCCCGTCAAGCAGCTCATCATCATTGACAATGGTGATGGGTACGACGCTGACATGTTGGCTTGGACTGCGCCTTGGCAACATGTTCAGAACTGGTATCTGTGGAGGATGCCAACGAACCTTGGTGTGGCACCGTCATGGAATCTTGGCATCAAAGCAACTCCTCACGCGGAGGGTTGGATTCTGTTGAACTCTGACGCATGGTTTGAACCAGGTCAACTGGAAGCGTTCTACAAGGATTGTGAACCTGACAACATCACGTTGACGACTGCGTTGCCTAGTTGGTCGTGTGCTTGGGTGGGTGCTGGTGTGGTTGAACGGGTTGGGTTGTTTAGTGAGTGTTATGTTCCTGCATATTTTGAGGACAACGACTTTCAGGAGCGAGCGTCACGGGTTAACACTGAGGTGAAGTTTTCGCAGGCGAAGATTGGTCACGATAATTCTTCTACGATTAGGTCTGATGATTCGTTGGCTGAGAAGAATGCAAAGAGTTTCCAAGCGAATCATGAGTTGCATCAGTTGCGTTGGCAGTCAGGTTTGCCTGATGCTGGGCATTGGGATTTGAAGCGTCGAAAGGAGTTGGGGTGGGATTAGGTGACTATCAAGGTGTGCATGATGGTGAAACGATTTATGTGTTTGGGTCTGGTGCGACATTGAACTATCTGGCACCAAGTTTCTTTGATGACAAGATTTGTGTGGCAACAAACTTCTGTGGGTCGGTGTTCGGCTTGGGCAGATATTACGTGTTCAGCCATTATCACGCTGATGCTGTATCGGAAGCGTTACTAGATGAAACGGTTTGTGTGTTCACACCTCAACGTGAGCATGGCACCGATGCAGAGTTCCTAGGGTTTTTGCCGAAGGTTGTCACGTTCCCAACCACCACTGGTCGTCCTGGTGCTTCGTTCAACCCTTCCGGCAAGGACTGGCCGACGCTTGACAACTCACTGATCATTGGATCATCCAGCATTCATGGCGCGATGCACTTGGCTGCGTATCTTGGTGCGAAGTTCATTGTCTTGGTTGGGGCTGATTGTGGGACTTTGGGTGGTGCTGAACGGGTTGAAGGTTATGTGCAGGGTGATACGCCTTGGGCTTTGTATGAGTCGCATCTTCGAGACATGAAGCAACGCCTGTTTGAGATGTATGGATGTCAGGTCTATTCGTTGAATCCGTTTATCAACTACAGTTTGGAAGGGACGCAGTATCGTGGAGCAGCGTCAATCAACTAGGATTGGAACACTATGACGGTGACAAACGGGTACGCCACACGCAATCAAATCAAAGCAGCTTTGCGTATCGGTACAGCCGACATAATTGATGACGATCTAATTGACAACTGTGCTGGTGCTGCGTCACGTCTCATTGATGGTTACTGCAACCGCAAGTTCTGGGCTGTTGGCTCTGCGACTTCTCGCGTGTTTCAAGCAGAGGATTCATTCTTCTGTTCAATAGATGACATCTCTGGAACTGCACTTACTTTGCAAACCTCAACAAATGCTGATGGTGTTTTTGATACGACTTGGGCTGTGACCGATTATCAGTTGGAACCGTTGAATGGTGATTTGGATGGCATCACTTGGGCATATGACAAGATTCGTGCGGTTGGCGATTATCTATTCCCAACTGTGAACGCTAACTATGGGTCGCAAGCGTTGGTCAAGGTGACAGCAACTTTTGGTTGGCCTGCCGTGCCTGAACCGGTAACACAGGCAACAATCATTCAGGCTTCAAGATTGTTCAAACGATATGACTCGCCACTTGGTGTGGCAGGTTTCGGGGATATGGGGGCGATCAGGGTTGGTCGTGCGCTTGACCCTGATGTGGCACAACTTGTCGAGCCGTACCGACGTATGCGCATGTTCGCATGAGTTCAACCACTACTGTTTCCCAGATCAAAACTGGTTTGGCTGCGAACCTGGCAACCGTGTCAGGTCTTCGCGCTTACGCCTATCAGCCAGACAATGTGAACACCCCGTTCGCTTGGCCGTTGCTGGACAGTATCCAGTACAACGGGGCTATGGGTGGGGGTTTGATCACCCACAAGTTCACGATCAGTGTTGTGGTGGGTCGTTCGGCTGAGCGTACTGCACAGTCGTTGTTGGATGGCTATTTGTCTTATGCTGGTGCGACTTCTATTCGGGCTGCGATTGAGTCGGATCGTACTTTGGGTGGGGTTGTGCAGGATTTGATTGTTGAGTCTGCGAACAACATCTCTACCCTTGAGGCGAACGACGCAACCTATTTGGCGATTGACTTCGTTGTCACGGTGTACGCCTGACCCCTTGCGAACGGTTAGTTGTGGCGTGTAGTGTTATGCAATCGGCTCAGCCGAGCAGACATCAACTCGAACGCCGATAGGCAGGAGCAGACATCATGGCAAAGCAAGTCCTCACAAACGTAAACGTCACGTTCGGTACTGCCGCAACTGACATTTCCGGATATATTTCATCGATCACTTTGTCAACGACAGCAGCTGAAGTTGTGACTTCGGCTATGGGGTCTTCGGCTGTGACACGTATTCAAGGCATGATTGATTCGTCGGTCACACTTGAACTACAACAGGATTACCCAACGATTGAGAAGTTGTTTTGGGATGCGTTCACTGCTGGTACTTCTGTGCCGATGACTGTGAAGCCGAACGGTACTGCTGCTGCTGGTTCAACGAATCCACAGTATGCGTTTTCGGTTCTGCCTACTTCCTGGACTCCTGTTGCCGGAGCCATAGGTGACTTGGCTACAGCGTCAATCACCTACCCAATCTCTGGTGCAATCACCAAGACAGGTACTAGCGCATAGTTTTTTAGTAACCCAATCCCTTACCTGCGGAGGTAGAGAATGAAAATAGCACTCAGTTTGACTAGTGCATTAGATGGCAAAGAACGCACAATCATTGCTGCGTTTCCAGACTTCATTGCGTTTGAAAATAAATACAGTCGCAGTGTTGCCAAGTTTGAAGCCGAACTTACGTTGACTGATCTCGCATACCTTGGATGGCATGCGGAACATCGACTCAAGAAAACTGGTTTAGATTTTGAATCATGGTGTGATGAGATTGAAGCACTCGAAGTGGGAGACAGCGCAGACGCAGTGATTGTCCCTTTGGAGATCAGTCAGCCCACTGGGTAATTTCATATCTCGCTTGCGAGACAGGGATTGCACCATCAGTGTTGCTGGCAGAAGAACCACGAATACTGTTCACCATGTTGGCGTACCTTCGATGGAGAGCCATACATTTAGGCAAGTAGTATCGGTATATGGCTAGTCGTGCAGGAACATTCATTTCAATCGATGAACCGGTACTAATTGAGGATGTTTTCAAGTTTCTCCGTGATCTGTCTAAGACATACCCTGACTTCAATAAGGAAGCTCGCAAGGCTGGTCAATCCGTAGCAGAGCTGCTTGTTGTCGCAGCAACCTTTGAGGCTGCATCCGTGACTCGTAATAAACAGGCATTAGAAGTAATGAAGGGGGTGAAGGCGCAATATGATCGTATTCCGACAATCAAGTTAAATGAGAAGTCTGCGTTCCAATCAAAGTCAAGGAAGTTCAGTTCTTCTTACAGCATCAAATCCCATCGAAGGGTGAAGCGTAAAGTCACTAGAGGTGACGTGTTCTTTGGTGCCGAGTTTGGTGGTGGGTCACATGGCTCATCTAATCTGACTACGGCTGGGGCTAAGTCTCGGGCTGGGACTGAGATGTTTCGTAAGGGTGGGGGTAGGACTACCCAGTTTCTTCGCCATCGTGGGAAGTCTGGGTACTTCTTTTGGCCTGCTGTGCGTAAGAACAAGGACAACATTGCCAAGGAGTATTTGAACGCTATTGACAGGGTTTTGGAGAAACTTAAAGATCGTTGACTTTGGCTGGGGGTTCGCTACCCTGTAGGTAGGGAGGTAGTCATGGTTGTTTATTTTGATTCGGTCAAGTCTGTTCAGCCGAAGCCGTTCGCATCTAATTGGGATGACCTTAAGGAACGGTTGATGCACCATGAGGAGAATGCACACAAGTCTGATGGTGCGTTGTGGTCACCTGTTGAGTACTACCAGGGTAGGGCTAGGGGGAACACTGCTGTTCGGTTCATTGAAGCATTGGTCGTTGACATGGACGGTGAGTCGTTTGCGAACGCTAACCTTGATGGGTTTGAATATCTTGCCTACTCCACCTACTCACATCGTTTAGATAACCCTCACTATCACTTGGTGTTGCCATTGGCTGAGCGTGTGCCAGCAGGACTATGGCGAGCGATATGGGGTGAACTCCATCAACGACTCAACCTTGTTGGTGACCCTGCAACAAAAGACCCTGCACGTATTTTTTATCTTCCGCAACATGCACCAGATCAACCTTGGGAGTTCCACGAACAATCAGGCACATTCATTGACACCGACTTCCGTTACGAACCTGCACACAACCCAACCTCATCAGCACCACGTCAATCTGCTCAACCTCGACGCAAGCGCACTGTTCGTGTTGAGATGAACGATGCTTGGTGGGATGCAGGCAAAGTGTTAACAAAGTATGAAGGTTTAGAAGGTAAAGCATTGTGGTCTTCTGTGTTGGCTGACTTCCGTGCCTTGCGCTCGACCTGTGAGGATGTCACCTAGAATTGCTGTATGGCTGGCGTTCGCACATTCGTAGTTAGGTTCCTTGCTGACGCAGATCAATACAAGAAGGGCATCAAGCAAGTCAACGATGGCATGGGTGGGTTGAAGACCCAGGTGTCAAGTTTGTTGCCGTCATTCAAAACTGTTGCGATTGCTGGTGCAGCTGCGTTTGGTGCTGTTAGTACTCTGTTGTATAAATCCGTTGGAGCTGCTGTTGATGCAGCAGCCGAACAAAACAGGCTTCGACAAATCTTAAAAACAACTACCGGTGCAAGCGATGAACAAATTGAATCGCTGAACAAACAGGCAAAAGCCTTGCAAGACCTTGGTGTTGTTTCGGCTGGCACTACATCGGTTGTTCAAGCTCAACTAGCAACTTTTGATCTGTCTGTTGAAACTATCAAGACTCTCACCCCTGCGATCCTCAACTATGTAACAGCTGAGAAGGGTGCTAAGGCTTCAGCGGATGACTTCAAATCTTCAACCAACGGTCTTGCTCAAGCCTTGCAAGGCAACTTTGCTTCACTAACTAAAACAGGTTTTGTTCTTGATGATGCCACCAAAAAAACAATCAAGTCCGGTACAGAGAGCGAAAGGTCTGCTGCGCTTGTAAGCGTGTTGGATTCTACTTACAAAGATTTCAACAAAACTCTTCGTGACACCCCAGAGGGACAATTACAGGCACTCAAAAATAGTATGAGTGATGCCGCAACGGAACTTGGCACGGTTTTGTTGCCATATTTCACAAAGTTCGTCACGTTCATAAACGACTACGTTGTTCCTGCTGTGCAGGGGTTTGCTAGGACGATTGGTAAGGAAGGTTTTGTTGCTGCGCTTAAAATCTTTACTGGCGAGTTGGGTATCACAGGTGCCTACATAGATAGATTCGCAATTTCGTTTGCTATTTCATGGAACGAATTATTGAACGACATTTTCAATGGGTTGCGACTTGTCACTTTAGGTTTTATTCAGTTAGTACCAGGGTTCACTGCGGCTGGTAAGGAGATTGATTCACGATTGTTGAATCTTGGTTTGTCGTATCAGGCAAACAGTATGTATATTCAAGATTTCAAAGACTCTTCCAAACAGGCCACTAAGGAGATACGAATTAATGGTGCTGCTACTGATCGACTTGCACAGCAGGCTAGGGCATTGGGTAAGAGTCTCGGAACTAGTAGTGATGTGCCTGGTGGTGGTTCTGGTGTGGCTAAGGCTGTGAAGACTGCTACAGAGAAGTTGAAAGATTATACGGATGCGTTGAAGTCTTCCAACTCTGCACAGAAGTCGTTCACTGCTGCACAGAAGGCTTCGGTGAAGGCTGGTCAGTCGTTGACTACAGCGAACCAAAGTGTGGCTGACGCGCAGGATGCGTTCAATGCTGCTGTGGCAGGGTATGGTGCCGATTCACCACAAGCTAAGAAGGCTGCGTTTGAGTTGGCACAGGCACAGCGAGGGTTGGAACGCGCTGGATATAACGTGGAGGGTTCGTTGTTTGCGATTGCTGATGCTGAGGAGGCGTTAAAGAAGGTTCGTGCCGATCCTGAGTCAACACCACAAGCGATTCGTGAGGCAGAGATTTCGTTGGCTGAAGCGAAGTTGTCTAGTGCTGATGCGATTGATGCGCAGACTGAGGCGACTGATGGTTTGACTAAGGCAACTGGTTTGTTGAATGATGCGATCTTTGGTGCGTCGGTTGGTTCCGATATCTATACCCAGTTGTCGGATGCGTTAACTGATGCGAAGCAAAAGCAGGCTGATGCTACTGATGCTGTGGCTGAGGCGATTGATCGTGAGACTGAGGCGTTGAAGAATTATGCGGATGCGATTGAGGCTGCTGGGAAGATTGCGTTGTTGTATCCAAGGATTGTGGCCAATAATCCGATGGCTGGTGTGGCTGGCACTATTCCGGCAACGGTGACAGGTAACTCAACTGGGTTCAATGCTGGTTCGGGTGGTGGGTTCAGCCCGATCATTAATGTGAATGCTGGGATGATTAGTGATCCTGCGACTCTTGCATACGATTTGGATGAGTTGTTGAATAACTTTGCACGGCAGAACGGAAGTTCGTTTTACGGGTTGTCACGCTGATGGCTAAGGCAACTAAGTGGGGTTCAACCTATAAAGTGTTGTTGGATGTTGGCTTCTTGGCTGATGCGTTCACATTGGATTCAAGCGTGTTGGATGGCACAGATGTGTTGAACGGGTCAACAGACTTTATTGATGTGACTGAGTATGTGACGAATATTAATATCAATCGTGGTCGTTCCAGCCAGATAGAAAACTTCCCTTCGTCTAGTTGCACGATTGTTGCTGATGATCGTGCAGCTGCCAGGTACTTTGATCCACTCAATACAGATTCGCAATGGTATTCGGGTGGGTCTGTTGGCATTGCACCACGTCGAGCGTTTGAGGTGTATGGGGGTACAGCCGGAACCACAGCAATGTTCACAGGGTTTGTGTATGACTTGAACATGGATTATGCGGAACCGAACCTGTCAACAGCAACGATTGTTGCTACTGATGCACTCGGTCAACTTGGTCAAACCGTGCTAACCGCATTCAACCCTTCGTCACAACTTACATCTGCGCGTGTGTCAGCAATTTTGGATCGTCCAGAGGTGGCCTATTCGACTGCGTTGCGAAACATTGAAACTGGGATTGCGACGTGTGGGACGGTTGCGTATGACGATGCAACGAATGTGTTGCAGGCGTTGCAGGATGTGGCGACGGCTGAGGGTGGGCGTTTGTTTGTTGATCGTTTGGGGGCTGTTCAGTTTGATGCTCGGATTGCTGTGTCGTTTGGTACGGCTGTTGCTTCGTTTGGTGGTGTGGCTGGGTTGCCGATTCAGTCGTTGTCTAATGTGTATGGGGCTGAGACTGTGTTGAATCGTGTGGCTGTGCAGATTGATGGTGGTACGGCTTCGAGTGTTGCGTCTGGTACTGCGTCGCAGGCTGAATATGGGATCAAAACTTTGTCGTTGACTGGGGTGCCGTTGGCTACGGATGCTGCTGGGTCGGCGTTGGCGTTGTCGTTGTTGACCAGGTTTCAAGATCCTGTGGTCAGGTTCTCGGAGTTGGATGTGTTGATTAATGCGTTGACTGTGGCACAGCAGCAAACTGTGGCAGGACTTGAGATTGGTGACATTTTGTCGGTGTCTAAAGTGTTTACGGTTGGCACACCGGCAACGGTCACACAGAATGTGGTTGTCGAATCCATACGCCATAGCATCAATCCGTCACGCCATACTGTCACTATCGGGTTGGGGCAAGTCCAACTTGTACTACCATTTGTCTTGGACACGTCTGCTTTGGACGACACCGTTTACGCACTACAATAGGAGCATTATGGCAACACCATTTCCATTCGGTTCAGGCAACACCCTCACTGCTGCGCAAATGAACGCAATCACCACTTTGCCAATCAACGACCAGACAGCCTCATACGTCGCGCTTGTTGGTGATGTCGGCAAACGCATCGTGATGAATGTTGCTACAGCGAACACCGTCACAATCGACAACTCAATCTTCGCTGAAGGCGACACAATCTTCATCGCCAACAAAGGTGCAGGAACATCGACGATCACCGCTGGTGCCGGAGTAACAATTAACACATCAGGTTCGTTAGCATTGGCGCAACACGGAGGTGGCACACTCGTAGCATTGTCAGCGTCAGTCTTCACTTTTTTTCCTAGTGGTGCAGCCAATGTAACGCTGCCTGTAGATGTGTTGCTTGTGTCTGGTGGTGGCGGCGGTGGAAAGTTTGACACTGGCGGTGCTGCAGGTGGTGGCGGTGCAGGCGGTATGAAAACTAAAGCGTTTGGTTTATCTACAGGTACTTACACAGTAACTGTTGGTCTTGGTGGTGCAGGTCAAACCACGATACGTACTAACGGTGCTAATGGTGCAAACTCATCTTTTATTTTGTCTGCAATTGGTGGCGGTGGTGGTGGCGGCTTTATTGCTGGTAGTGCTGGCGGTTCAGGTGGTGGTGGTGCAGATACTTTGGCTGGTGGTGCTGGTACTACTGGTGAGGGTTCTAACGGTGGTGCCGCAGTAAGTTTTACGGCAGGTGGCGGCGGTGGCGGTAAAGGTGGCGTAGGTGCTGCAGGTGCAGGTACTACAGGCGGCAACGGCGGTGCAGCAAGCACAAACGATTACACGGGCGCGACCATCAGTTATGCAGGTGGCGGTGGTGGTGCTGGCACTGTTACAGGTGGTACGGCTGGCACTAACGCAGGCAACGGCGCGTCAGGTGCATCGTCAGCAGGTAGCGCAGCCACATCTAATCGAGGCGGTGGTGGTGGCGGCTCAACAGGAACAGCGAATGGCGGTAATGGCGGTAGCGGTGAAGTAGTAATTCGATACAAAACGGCAGATGCAACTGGTTACACAATTACAACAACAGGCTCACCAACAACAGGCACATCAGGCATTTACAGTTTTATTCAATACACCGCTACAGGAACATTGGTGGTCGCATAATGGCAAACTTCGCAGAAATTGAAAACGGCATCGTTGTCGGTGGACTCGTTGTCGCAAACTCTGACTGTGGCGATCTACCATTCCCAGCCAGCGAACCAGTTGGGCAAGCGTTCATCAAAGCATGTGGCATCAAAGGCAACTTTTTACAAACAAGTTATTCGGCATCGTTTCGTGGTGTCTACGCCGGTATCACGTACACGTGGGATGGCACAAACTTCGTTGCACCTGAATCACCTATTGAGGAATAAGTGCGCAGGTCGCGTTGGCTGATTGTTGCTCCTGCGCTTCTAGCCTTGATCTTTAGTTTCATTCCGTCAGCGTCAGCTGATCCGGCACCTGGGTTGTTCACGTCGTATTACACGATTGATGAGGTTTTTTGCCAAATCTGCAACAGTCTAAATGTCTCTAACCTGAAACAATAAACTGCGGTACAGATTGTTCTCAAAGTGCGGTATTGAATCGGACTTAGAAACAGCAGGTTCTCGTATTAAGAAACAGCAGGTTCTCATATCGTGCCAAAAGGGTGGGGTGTTGGCGCATTACTTTAGCCGTTTGAACTGTTACAGGTTGTAACGCTTTCACTGATATTCCGCTATCGGTAAAGGTGTGTAATCGGTAGTTTAGTGATGGTGTGGGAGGTAGCCGACAAACGGTAGCGTATAGAACCGACCAACAGTAGCCCACCAGACGCACGGAGAGCATCTGAGACGAGCGCAAATGTTGATGATGTAAGATGGCGACTATGAAAAAAATTAAAGCATTCGCGTACAATAATCCCGTTCGTGTAGCTGCATGGGTTTCATCGACGGTGGCACTCGTTTTGTCGATAATATCTAGCGATATTCCTACAGAAGCGGTAACTGTGTTCATTTTGTCCACTCTTGGTTTGGGTGAGTTCGCTCAAAGGGCAGAAAACCAGAAAACAGACGAAGCATTGTTTAGTGAAATCCCTGGTGAGGACGAGTAGAAAAATGGCTTTGCCGATAAGGAGGTTGGTTATGCCCAAAGATTTGAAGGGCAAACGTAACGGGAAGTTGCCACCTGCTTTGCTAAAGCCGATAGCACCGTCAGGTCGGATGCACCGTCTTGCAGCAATATCGTGGTCAATCCTTCAAGAATTAGGCACAAAAGAGGGTTTAGATTTGGTTCATGTTGGCGACTACCGCCCTTATGAGCAGCAGTTGGCGTTGTTTGAGTCACGTATGAAACCGTTCCCTGATGCGAAAAGAACTAAACAGACGATAAGAACTTTCAACGGGGCGAAATGGTATCTGCATAGCGGTGCGCCGGTGGCGACACCTGGGACATCGAATCATGGGTGGGGTGTGGCTATTGATGCCGCATTGAAACTCCGAGGCAAAAACCGTAGTGTGGTTTCAATCACAACAAAACCTTGGGTTGCATCTCGTTCAGGTTTGGAGTTCCTACTTGATGAAGCCCCATCGTTGGGTTGGTCGTGGGAGTTGCAGTCTGAGCCTTGGCATATCCGTTATGTTGCCGGTGACAAAACGCCTGCAAGGTTGTCGAAGCTTCTCGCTGACAGGGTTGTGATCTGATATGGATTGGGGCATTGTTGTCGCAGCGTTGATCACGGCTGTGGGTGGGGTTATGACTACTTTGATGCTGGTGATGCGTAAGGAGAACACGGAAGATCATGCAAAGGTTGTGGGTGCCTTGGAGGTGCTTAGTGGAAATGTGAGCAACATTGGTACTAAGTTGGATTCACACATTGACTGGCATCTTAAGGGGGTACCTAATGGCGAAGTTACTACAGGAAATAAAATCTCAAAGTTTAAGAGGAACATCAAAGCTGGATGAAATAGTTTCACAACTCTCAGCCGAAGATGGCAAAGATTTACGTGAAGCAATGGCAGACCCCACGATCAGACCCATGCAAATAGTGCATGCTTTGAAGAAACGCGGATTCAAAATGTCGCCATCAATAATCACCCGTCACAGAGACAACCTCAATGACATTCGCTGACGACATGCGCCAAGCAGGCGCACCAGCATGGCCAGTCATTCAACAAGGCAAACGATACACAGTCCCCACCCTCAACCCCAAACCAATCCGACAGGGTGAGTATCAGACTGCTGTGATTTTGCCGGATATGCAACTCGGATATTTTCATCAACACGGTGGAACATTGGAACCGATACATGATGAGCAGGCGATTGAGGTTGCGTTGCACATTATTAAAGCATCAAAGCCTGCACAGATCATCATGGTTGGCGACAACCTTGACCTATGCGAGTTCGGCAAGTATCGGCATACACCAGCGTTCGCCAGAACCACCCAAGCAGCAATCAACCGTGCGACAGAACTATGCGCACAGTTACGCAAACTCGCACCCCAAGCCACCATCACATGGATCGCAGGCAACCATGAAGAACGGTTAGGCAACTTCATTCTTGACTCAGCCACAGCTGCGTTCGGGCTTCGACGTGGCAACACCCCTAGCGAATGGCCTGTGATGTCGGTGCCATATTTGTGTCGTTTAGACGAGTTTGAGGTGGAGTATCTGCCTGGATACCCAACTGGTGCGCATTGGATCAACAACAATTTGAAGGTCATTCATGGCGACAAAGTTGCTTCTGGTGGCTCAACAGCGCACAAGTATTTGGCATCTGAAAAGGTGTCAGTGATTTTCGGTCATGTTCACCGACGTGAATGGGCTGAACGCACAAGGGATTACCATGACGGGGCGCAAACAATTATGGCTGCATCACCAGGATGTTTGGCTCGTACTGATGGGGCTGTTCCCAGCACTAAGGGTTCAACCGATTTGGATGGTCGCCCGTTGTACCGGTCAGAGGATTGGCAGTGTGGCGTTGGTGTTGTCACGTATGAACCTGGTGATGGCAAGTTTGTGTACGAACAGGTAGCCATCAGTGATGGTTGGGCTAGATGGCGTGGTGTCGATTACTTCGCTGGAGGTAAGTGATGAGTCAGCCGATGGTGTTGGTCACTTGGGCTGATGCCCATTCTGGGGTGGCTACTTGGACACCCATTGATGGGCTTGATAAGGATGAGATGATTGTCTCGACTTGTGGGTTCCTGTTGGCAACCTGTGATGGTGGCAAACCTGATCATGTCACCGTGTATCAGTCACGGACAATGGAAGATGATATTGACCATGTTTTGCATATTCCTGTGGCTATGGTGCGCCACATGGCAATTTGCACACCTGACCAACTAGGGTAGGTCTTGGCTCGTTCGCACCGATTGGTCGCCGTAACAGCCCCCACACCTTCCTCCTTGGGTGTGGGTTATATCTACCCATCAACCTGCGAAGATCGGACAAGACATGAGACGCATTACAGCAACACTCATCGCCACCCTCACCCTCATGGGCATCGGAACTGCACACGCAGTCCAAGCCCCACAACCCACCCACAACACTTCCGTCACCCGTACAGAAGTCATAGCAACCCGAACCCAACCAACACCCACCAAACCATCCCCCACCCCGATTGTGTTCCAACACGGTAATATCAGTTGGCTTCCGGAACTAGCAGCGCAAGCAGGTTGGCCACCTCGCACCTGGAAGAAACTATCGACCATTGTCCTACGCGAAAGCGGCGCGTGTCCTTATCGACGTGGGGGAGACATCGTGAACAAGAACTGCAAAGTGATCGGTCACGACGGGTCAAACCATGCGTCCGATTCTGGTCTGCTTCAAATCAATGGCATCAACTACAACCCGAAGCGCAACAAATATGCACCCATCTGCACCAAAATGAAAATATGTACCCAAGAACCATTGCTCGATGCGCTCACCAACTTGAAGGCTGGACTGCTTCTGTTCAGGGTTACGGGTTCTGATTGGTCGCCTTGGACACCCCCACCTGGCGGTTGGTGACCATCCACCATCTTGCACCATCAATGCCCTACAGTCAGAGGTGACCCATAGGAGGGCAAACAAATGGAACCAATGACAGACAGAAACAAGGCAGGCTGGTGCATCGCATTCACAATGATTGGATGGATATTTTTTCTCCTACCAATGAACGGTGCGGAAATACCAGAAGGACATCCAACACCAATATCTCATCAAGCATGGGTGACTTGGATCATTATCAACGTGATTGTTTTAATTAAAGTTCACTTGTTGATTAGTCGTGAGCATCGTGCAGCGAAACGATTTGATCGTTCAATGCAACGGGCAAGACAACTACATCCAACATGGCGCAATGACTGAAGCTCACGTTGTTGAAAGTTGGTCTGAAGGCGCACATGTTTTCAGACCAACACAACCCGAATGGATGACCGAAGCGAAATGCAAAGGTCAGACCGATCTGTTCTTCACTGAAGGGAACAGCATTTTTGTTCGTGCAGCAAAAGTTATTTGTAGCACTTGTCCTGTGCGGCGCGAATGTTTAGCGTTCGCAATGAAGAACGATGACCAAGGCATCTGGGCTGGTACATCAACCAACGAACGTGAACGCATACGACGTGCCTTGAGGAAGAACATTAGAGTGCTGTCGTGACATCACCACAGAAACGCAAAGGATCAGCAGCAGAGTTGGCTGTGGCTAAGTGGCTCAACCGTCTCGGCTGGACTGGTGCTGAACGCAGTCGTGCCGGTTGGACAGATGATCGAGGCGACATAGACGGCATCCCTGGCGTGTGCATTGAGGTGAAGAATGAGAAGCGAATTGATCTGCCTGGGTATCTGCGTGAGCTGGAAGTGGAGATGAAGAACGCCAAGGCTTGGGCTGGTGCAGTGATCGTGAAACGGCGTGGTTCAGCCAATCCTGCTGATTGGTATGCGGTGATGCCTGCACAGAAGTGGGCTGAACTGTTGCTCGAATTAGATGATCCAAACAACTCCACAACACCCCTCGGTAAGTATCCCCACAAGCACTGAGGTTTGGTGCTACAGTCACAATTCTAATAATTCCCAAGCACTAAGGAGCCTGCGAAATGAGTACAGAAGACTTCATTCAAGAAGAAGCACCGAAGGATCGTTGGGGCAGATATCTTGTCCAGCAACCTGAAGGTAAGTCACGCGGATACACCCGAGTCACAACTGTTGCAAAAACACTTGATGACACAGCATCACTTGCTGATTGGAAAGTGCGCATGGCGATCACGGGTTTGGTTCAACGACCAGACCTACTTGCACAAGCATCAACATCGATTGATGATCGCACTCGACTGAACAGGATTGCGAATGATTGTGTTGAAGCAGCAGGTGCGTACAGTCGTGCCAATCTTGGTACAGCACTTCACGCCATCACCGAACAGATAGACCTCGGGTTGAAGCCTGCGATCCTGCCAGGATTGCAAGCAGACATTGATGCGTATGTTGCAGGTATCGCCGCATACGGAATCAAGATGCACGACGAGTTCATTGAAGTGTTATTGATCAACGATGACTTGGAGTACGCAGGAACAGCAGACCGCATCGTCACACTCATGGATGGCCGACTGGTCATCTTCGACTTGAAGACCGGCACAGACCTGAGTTACTCTTTCGGAAATATTAGCGTTCAACTCGCCATGTATGCGAACGCTGACTGGATGTACAACTGGAAAACAGGCGAACGCTCACCGATGCCTGCCATTGACAAGACCGTTGGCATTATCTGCCACCTCCCAGCAGGCGACGCAACCGTCAACTTCTATGAAGTAGACATTGTTGCAGGATGGGAAGCAGCCAAACAATCATTCACCACACGTGAATGGCGCAAACGCAAAGACCTATTCAAGCCCTACACATTCAGTGACAAACCACGAACCGTGACCCCACCCAAAGCCGTGCCAACCAAAGTGGTCGAAACCATTAAGTCGTTGACTGCACGTGCAGGTTGGATGAAGGCTCGAATCCAAGCGTTGACAGTTCCGGCACAGAAGATGCTGATCCTGTCATGGCCACAAGGGGTGCCACACTTTGATCAATGCACCAATGATCACTTTGATGCGTTGATCCGTGTCATTGAGTTGGTTGAGGCTGAGCATTCAATCCCGTTCTTCGAGGTTGACCCAACTAAACCGAAGCCGAAGAAACGCAAGACGGTATTTGATGACACTGAAGTCTCAGAATCCAAAGCTGAAGCATGGGCAAAGTTGGAGAAGAACAAAAAGTTCCCTGATGATGACATCAGGCGAACGAATGATGAGTACCCAGGATGATTGACCCAATCGAAGGTCGTGCATACGACGTGAACAGCGAAGACATCTTGGCGTTGAATTACATCAAGACACAAATCCAATCGCTTGACCACGAACGACGCGATCAGTACTCAACCTTGCTCATTGATGCACAATCCGCTAAACGGAACATCAATCTGAGCGCAAACAAATCTCACAGACGATACGAAATTGCACGGGGCATCCTGCTTCTCATGCAAGACGGACAGTTTGACCGAGACTTGGTGAAGGGCATCTGCTTCCACATCACCAAGGAGACATACACAAAGGCAGGCGAAGCACTAGGTCATCTGAATGCTGCACAGGCTGAGCTGTTCGCTCAAATCTGTTACGGCATCACAGTTGATCGAGTGACAATCCAATACATCCCAGAACAGAACTCGTTCAGAGTTCAGGAGGTTAGGCAATGACAGACATATTCCTACAAGACGGAGGATCAAAATATCCTGCGCTCAAGTTCGAGACACCAGGCGACACCCATTCGGGCAAAGTCTTGGAAGTTAAGAAGTTGGAAGATCGTGACCCACAAGGCAACACGAAAACTTGGGACAACGGAGACGTGCGATACGTGTTCGTGTTCACGATCAACACCGGCACCGAGATTGGCAACCTTTGGGCGCGTGGAGCAATGGTCAAAACCATCCGTGAAGCAGCAACAGCTGCGAACGTGACCGCAATGGTTGGCACCAATCTGACTGTGAAATACACAGGCGATGGTGAGAAGAAGACCAAGGGCTTCAACGCACCGAAGTTGTACAAGGCCAAAGTTGAGCCTGGTACAGCTGACGAATCAGCAGCGATGTGGTAACCCACAGTCGATGACACAAGTTTGCTGGGTGGGGAGTCGCTCCCCCGAACCGTTGAACCCCACCCAGCAATTCAGTACCAACAGGAGCAACATGACAAAGCAAGACCTACAGAACGCAATCCAATTCTTAGAGAAGATGGTCATCGGGGTAGCAGACCAAGACCGATTCTTCGCCACGTTAGAAGCACTCAAAACCGAACTCAACCGAAGGAGCAAACCCAAATGACACCAGACACCGTGAACCTGATCGCAGAACTTGAACAACGCATCAGCGAACTCTCAGTCGCACTTGAGTTGGTCACCGAAGATCGAGACAACCTACGCGACGCAGGCAACAGCCTCATGACAGAACTCGACCTATGCCGAGCAACACTTGTCCAAGCCCACTCAGACATCTCACGCCTCCGCGTGTACCTAGCCCAAGGCGCAGAGTTGTGAACAGCCTATTTACGCAGGAAATAAAAGCACCGCATTATCAAATTACGGGCAAGAAACCAAAAATTAGCGAATTGTTTAATTTGACAAAGTTTGATGAAATAATGCAGAAGATTATTGACAGTGAACTTCCTCAAGAGTTGGAGCATTTTTTAATGTCTGCTGCTGCAAGGCACATTGTTTTCAATTATGCAAAGATTGCCGAATACTACGCACATCAAAGTCCAGAGATTCAAGAATTGATGGAGCATTCGGCTCTTGTGATCGTTGATGTTGATTGCGCAATAGCAAATGGGTATGTCAAGTTCTCAAGAATGATGGCAGAGATTCGAACTAAGGATGGCGCAGATGATTAAAAGTTCATTTGCTGTGTTTATTTTGACTCATGGCCGACCAAACAATGTCATCACGTTTCAAAAGTTGAAACAATGTGGCTACACCGGAAAGATATTCATTGTAATTGATGATGAGGATGACTCAGCCGAAACTTATTATCGCAACTTTGGCAAAGAGCAAGTGATCGTATTCAATAAAGAGCAGATAGCAGAAACCTTTGACGTGGGTGACACCCAAGAAGACAAACGGTCAACGGTTTATGCCCGTAACGCATCATTCAAAATCGCCAAAGACCTTGGATTTGATTACTTCATGCAACTAGATGATGACTATCGTAAGTTTGAATATCGATACGCATCTGGTTACACACTAAAATCGTTGGCGATCAGATCACTCGATGATGTATTTGAGGCATATATCGCTTTGTTGCAAGACACCAACGCATTGACTGTCGCAATGGCACAGGGCGGGGATTTTATTAACGGAGTTATCGACTTCAAAAAAACCCCTATTGCGCGCAAGGCAATGAATACATTCATTTTTAGAACTGATAGACCGATGACATTTATCGGTCGAATGAACGATGATGTGAATAGTTTCTTGACATACGGGTCGCGAGGCGAACTGATATTGACTGCTAAAGATGCAATGATCACTCAATTAGACACCCAACTTTATAAAGGTGGGATGTCCGATATGTATCGGTTGAATGGAACCTACATGAAGTCAATGTATTCACTAATGATGGCTCCTTCATGTGTCAAGGTTCAAACAATGCAAACAAAGAACCCAAGAATCCATCACCGAATCACCTGGGATCATGCTGTACCAAAAATTATTCATCAAAAGTACTCGAAAGGAATAAAAATATAATGGGCATGAGTGATTACGACATGACGATCAAGAACCACCAGTTCCGTATCGCAGAGCTGATCTACGAAACAGCACAAGAACAGGCGGCGCATCGTAAAACTTTGATTCAGATCGCAGAGTTCGGCATTGAAATCGCTCGACTCAACTCACACATCCAAGTCCTAGAAACCACCTTGGCTGCAATGTCCGGTGAACTACACGCACTACGAATGGACACACAATGATGAACCCAAGCGAACACTACGACCGACTACACGATCACATGATGGCGATTGCGCGTGAGCGTGACTGGTACAAATCAGAAGTGGATCGTCTCACTGATGAGTTGTATTTGGCGCATGAAGCATTGAAGCGCGAGTTTGTACACAAAGGCATCATCAAAGCGGTAGCGGAATGATCATCCAAGTACGCTGCAACGCCTGCAAAGGCGTAGTCAAACTTGACACACAACGCACCACAGGATGCTTGTGCGACTCAGACGCACCAACATGGGTTGGTCTAGACCGACAAGGCAAACTGATCCACTACTCACAAGTAGACCTCACCATCCTCGAAGGCAAAGCACCATGACTCAACCTGGACTCAGCCGACTCAACCCCTGCCCATGCCGACAACCCATACCGGCACAACCCAACTGTGGTGATCGAGGTGTTGAAGATGATGACTGATCCTGTTGCAGAGTTCATCGAAGCAGCAGCAGACGGACTGTGCACGGCCTATGTCGTGGTTGCAACAGTTGAACGAATTGATGGTTCACAAAGTTTTTGGATCACGACACTGAACAGGCAGACATCGAGTACTACGCTGGGATTGCTGGTATCAGCAACATCAGCGGAACAATATCGGATAGCAAAAAGCCTTACCGAAGGCATCTAGTCACCCCCTAAGGAGGGCGAATGAATAAGCAAGAGACCAAGTTCATGGACGCATTGTTCATGGAGACACAGAACCTACGACACTTG
>TARA_R110002126_G_scaffold90041_1_pt1 | contig 25036 bp, 23 predicted proteins | sample TARA_R110002126 | Tara Oceans TARA_R110002126 (sample SAMEA4397536) | marine metagenome | biome: Polar Biome; feature: [DCM] deep chlorophyll maximum layer (ENVO:01000326); material: water (ENVO:00002006), including particulate matter (ENVO:01000060) such as... | depth 30 m | reverse complement strand
CAGTTTCCGCTGCCTTGGCAAAAACTTGTTTGCGTGTAATGCTCATTTTCTACGCTCGAGAATGTCATGAATAATGGTGATCACTACGGCCGCAACTAGCACAGTAATGAGCAAAGTAATACCAAAGATTTCTTCCATGATCATACGCCCCTTTCAACGCGAGACGCCGGAGCGGCTACGATATCTCCCGTGGCCGTGTTAAAGATGTAAACGGCCGAGTAAGCGTGAGCTGTACGCTCGACTAATCCGTGAACTTTGGTTCCGTCGAATCTTGTGTACACTACGGGCTCGTTTAATTCAAATTTTGTCATGAGATATATTCCTTATTTAGTTATGAGCAATATTGCTCGGCGATGATCTCAGGATTTTGCCTAAGATCATCTGCGAGCATTATCGCGTAGTCACCCAGTATTGATTATTCTCAATATCAAGGGTCCAGTTATCTTGCTCTAGAGCTTCCTCTTTAGATGCAGGCTCGAGAGCTCCAAGGGCTACCGGTAGCGAGCCATTGAGATAGTGAAGGGTTGCGGAACGCTTTCCCCGGCTTCCTCCCTGCCATGGCCCAACAACTAGAACGCTTTCTTGATTTTTCAACAAGTAATTTAGATCACTTTGAGGTTTAAAGTGTTCAGCGTTCACCATCCATGAATCTTCTCTTTCGCCTTTATAAGCGCCGATGAACGATTTATATCCGATGTTAGAATTCTTCAAAGCGAGCTCGACGCCTTCCCCTTCCAAATCGCTTGCAAAGATAATATACGATGCTTTATCGCTCATACCATGAGAGGCTGAAAGAGCATCTCCCGGGCGATTGCTAGAATAGTTATCCATTGTGTTTATTCCTTATTTAGTTATGAGCAATATTGCTCGGCGATGATCTCAGGATTTTGCCTAAGATCATCTGCGAGTAATACCCCTAGTAATAGAAATCCCCCGGCCTGTCAATGATCTCCTCGCCGGTCCTATCGTCGGTCAAGGTTACGTGGACAGTGCCCTCCCATTTTAATTCTTCTCGAGAGACTTCCATAGCTCGGCGCAACTCGCTATGAGTATAAGTCATAGTCTTAATTACTCCCTTGCCTGCTACTTCGCGATAAAGAACGTTGATGGTGTAAGGTCGCTCGGCGATTGTGCATACTGGTGTCATTGTCATTATTCCTTTATTAAAGAGGTTTTAATCCGTGTTTACGACGAAGCGCCTTAAGCTCGCTTCGCCGTCTTAATGAACGAAGCTCGCGCTGGTGAGGTGTATCTCTCCACATCATATATAGAAAGGGGCCATAAACAGCCGCGAGAGCACTAGCGCCGATAAGCGCCATATAAGCTATGTCGATGATAATCGTATCCATTTTATAAAATCCCTAGTTGAACAAGCACACTATCGATCGTGGCCTGTTGGGCATTAGAGACGGAATGAATTTTGAGCTTTTTATGGGTGCAAGCTAGAGCCTCTTTCTCGTATTCGACAGTCTCGCGGTCGTAGTCGCCAAAATGGTATTCCAGCTCGGCGCTCGCGACGTCTTCTTTCCCGGTGAGGATATAGTAAGTCATAAGTTTTATTCCTTGTCCCTGAGGATGAAAAGCTTGATGAACTGGTATACGCAAACACCAGCCAGTATTGACATGAGGCCGTATATAGCGAAGGCATCTAGATAATTCATGAGATATATTCCTTATTTAGTTATGAGCAATATTGCTCGGCGATGATCTCAGGATTTTGCCTAAGATCATCTGCGAGTAATACCCCTAGTAGTTCAATCCCATGTGCGCCATTAACGGCGTAAAGAATATCGTCAGACCAGCAACACCTAACAATATGCAAAGGAACGCCGGGATCATGTGACCAACGAATAATATTAACGCTGTAAACATTAGCACGAGGCCAAGAAGCATCGAGGGAATGGTGATGTCGAATGTTTGATCGAATTTCATGAGTTATATTCCTTTAAGTGATTAAACGATGGGTGAAGCCTAGGCCGAGCCTTATCCACATGTCAAGGGTAAAGTTGTGCAAGCTTATGCGCCGAGCCTAGCGTTAGGCTGTAACAGGCCGTAGCAGCTGCTCGAGCGAGCTTACACGAGCCCGAGCGATCCCTCAGATGTGGGAGCGACCGCATCACTATAGCACCGCCATGGTGGCCAGCTCGAGCTTGATCCCGGGCACAGCCGAGGCGGTCGGTCGCGGTCGGTCGCGGTCGATAAAGATCAGCCCGAGCCAGCCAAGGAAAAGCACCGGGGGGGGGCCTTCACAGCGGTCGACTTCGGGGGCTGGGCGGCGGCGATGCCCCCCAGAACCCTCTAGATCGCGTCAGATAAATCTGGGTCATACTTGGTAAATCCAAAAAAAATCCTTATAGAAATCTGGTATCACGTGATACCACTCTCGCATAACGCTTGCAAAGCGGTAGCACTGCGTGATACCTTATAAACGTCAGCGCTGATCGGGCTTCTTCCCCGGCCTTCGATCGCGCATTAGGCCCCAGATGGGGTCATGATCCGCGCAGGTAGAGCGGTATATAAAAATCTCCGACTTATTCGAGGGAGCGGAGGACGTTACCTGTGCCAGCACAACGAGTATTACTAAACGATAGGCAACTGGCCACGGTCGATGCTTACTTCAGCAACGGTTTTATTAAAGAACAAGCCATGCTCGCGGGCGGTTATTCCAAGACTACCGCACGTACGAGGCCACAAGTATGCTTCGACAACCCCGCCGTACAGGCAGAGATCAACAGGAGAAAGAGCGACATGGCAAAGAAGCATGAGCTATCACAGGAATGGTTAGTTGCAGAGTTAATGAAGAAAGCAACAGCTGGCGAGACCTTATCTAAGTTCAAGAAGGTAGATGGTCAAGGGCAGTTGCATTGGGATTTCACTGGCGCAACGACCGAAGAGTTGTCGCTTGTGAAGGATCTCGGGGTTGAGTTTACGAAGATGGGTCGCGGTGACGGAGCTATTGACGTAACCAAGTTTAAGATGAAGGAACCAGACGATCAAGCAGCTTTAATGGCACTCGGTCGACACCTTGGATTCTTCAATGATACACTCACTATTTCAGAAGGATCGCTCGAGGATCGTATACAAGCTGGTCGTAATCGAGCATGCAAACGTAATGCGGATGATGTTAAAGAAGATACTGTTAGTCCTATGGAGAATGTTCATCTCTCAGAGTAAGGAAGAGTCTACAGAACGTAAACCTGTAGAGGGGCGGTTTTGGTAGCAGGGGAAAGTGAATGAAGAAGATATCAGCTGATGAACAACTCGCAGACGCGATAGCTGAGTATTATGACGATCCTCTTGGATATGTTATGTTTGCTTTTCCTTGGGATACATTTCAACCGATACAACTCGTGGAGTTAGCGCCGAAGTACCAAGAACGGTTTGGATGTAAATATGGTCCCGACCAGTGGGCATGTGAATTTCTTGATGCGTTAGGTGAGGATATCAAAGAGAACAAGTTCGATGGTCATACTTCCGTCGAGCCCTTACAGTATGCCACCGTATCAGGGCACGGTATAGGTAAATCAGTCATGGTGGCCTTTCTGATTAAGTTCATCATGGATACACGGCCGTATAGTAAAGGCACGGTTACAGCAAATACAGCAGAGCAGTTAAAGACTAAGACATGGGCTGAGCTAGGTAAGTGGCATAAGTTATCACTAACAGAGCATTGGTTTGATTATAATACTGGTAGAGGTGCTATGAACCTCACCCATAAGAAGAACAAAGAAACATGGAGATGTGATGCTCAAACTTGTAGGGAGGAAAATTCAGAAGCGTTCGCTGGGCAGCATGCTGCTTCGGCTACGTCTTTCTACATATTCGATGAAGCGTCGGCTGTCCCAGATAAGATCTTCGAAGTCCGCGAGGGTGGGACTACTGACGGAGAGCCTATGGTTTTTGACTTCGGCAACGGTACTCGTAACTCGGGTCGTTTCTTTGAGCATTGCGCTGGGCGTTTTAGGCATCGCTACAAGGTTAGGTCAATCGATAGCCGCGACGTGGGCATCACTAATAAGAAACGTATTAAAGCATGGGAGGAAGATTATGGCGAAGATAGTGACTTTTTTAAAGTGCGTGTCCGAGGGATGTTTCCGAGTGCGGGCTCGTTGCAGTTCATTTCGACAGAGAGCGTGGAAGAAGCTCAAGGCCGCGAGCTCCCAGATGATAAACATGCACCTCTGGTACTAGGAGTTGACGTTGCTCGTTTCGGTGATAACGAAAGCGTCATCTATCCTCGTGTTGGTTTTGACTGTCGCTCATGGCCACCACGTAGATTTCAAGGTCTCGATACTGTTCAACTGACTGGCAAAGTAATCGAGTGTGTTAGGGAGTTTAGATCGTTGGGTATGAATTGTGCTGGTCTGTTTGTAGATGGTGGTGGTGTCGGTGGCGGTGTCATCGATCAACTACGAGCTCTTGGATATGCTCCGCTCGAAGTGCAATTTGGAGGAAAAGCTACCAATCACAAGACTTACCGATATAAGTCTGATGAGATGTGGGGCAACATGAAAGATGCTATGCCGAAGTTATGTCTGCCCGCAAACAATCAGTTAGGCGGTGTTGATCTAAAAGCAGATTTGACACAACGTGAATTCGGGTATACTCTTATGGGGAACAAGATGCACTTAGAGACTAAGAAGGATATGGTCGCTCGGGGTATTCAGTCTCCTGACTTAGCAGATGCTCTCGCATTGACCTTCGCACAGGAAGTAGCACCAGCAGTCAGACCTGAAGGTGTAGGTCCAATGACACAGAAAGTCATATCTGACTATGACCCTCTAGAAGAGCGGTGGTAGTTTGAGTAAAAGTTTTTTTATTAGCGTCTGCTAATCAACTATTGTGAGGATTATGATATGTCAGCTATACTCGGTGGAGGCCAACCAGCACCATTACCAACTCCCGTTGCTCCTGTCGCGCCCCCTCCTCCTGCGTCCCCTGTCGACCCGGAAATCGGGAAAGCTCGAGCTAGAAAAAAACAGCAAGCGTCGTTAGCTGCTGGTCGAGATAGCACGATACTAACAAGTGGGCAAGGGTTGACAGACGCCGCTACCAGTACGAAGAAGACAGCACTAGGAGCATAAGAGATGGGCGACCAGACCCGACGTGATTATTACGATCGACGTAGAGGCCAACTAGATATGGAGCGCTCTAGCTTTATCGCGCACTATAAAGACCTATCCGAGTATAACAGTCCTCGTAAGGGGCGTTTCGAGATGTCTGATCGAAACAAAGGCACAAAGAAACATAAAGCGATTATCAACAACAAGGGTATGCGAGCATTAACTACAGCTACTGCTGGTATGTTTGCGGGAGTGATGTCGCCTACTCGTCCGTGGTTCTCTTTAGCTACGCCTGATCCTGAACTTACACAGTTTCAACCTGTCAAGTTATGGTTGCGTCAGGTTGAGCTAAGTATGCGTTCGATCTTTAATGCTGGCAACTTGTACACTATGGCACCAACTATGATTCATGAGTTGTTGAACTTTGGTACAGGATGTATGACTCACGTAGATGATGACGAGAACTTAGCTCGATTCTACGCTCATACGCCCGGGTCTTATTACATCGGCCAGAATGATAAGCTTGAGGTCTCAACTCTTGTACGTGAGTATGAGATGACAACTGAACAACTGGCGATTGAGTTCGGAGAAGAGAACTTAAGTCAAGCCGCTAAAAACAATCTCTCGCGAAACGAGTTAGGTGCGTGGCATAAAGTCGTACATTTTATCGAACCTAACGACGATTATCGGCCAAACAATCCTCTTGCAAAGAATAAACTTTTCTCGTCGGTCAAGTATGAACTCGGCAACATCGACAAAAACGTATTTCTTTCTCAAGGTGGCTTCGATGAATTCCCTGCTTATGTTCCTCGGTGGAGTCTAACAGGTGAAGACATCTACGGGACGGACTGTCCCGGCATGCAGACCCTTGGTGATATTAAATCACTTCAGATTGAAGAGAAGCGTAAAGGCCAAGCTATCGATAAGCAAGTCAATCCACCTTTGCAAGCTCCTCCGTCAGTACGTAATGTGCCAATTTCTAGTTTACCCGGAGGCTTAAACATCTACGATGGTGGCGGCGGTCAGAAGATAGAGAGCATCTATAACGTTACTCTTGACCTTCGTGATCTAAAAGAAGACATGGCTCGAATCGAACGTCGAATTGATGAGTCTTTCTTTGTTGATCTGTTCCTCGCGATCTCGAACATGGAAGGCGTCCAACCTCGTAACCAGATGGAATTATCGGAAAGAAACTCTGAACGCTTACTACAGTTGGGTCCAGTTCTTGAGCGAATGCAAGGTGAGTTTCTTGATCCTTTGATCTCTCGCACCTTCAATCAGATGCTTCGGGCTAACCTTGTACCACCAGCTCCTGATGAGATCCAAGGCCAACCGTTGAAAGTGGAATACATCTCGTCCCTCGCTCAAGCTCAAAGAGCAGTTGATACCCGAGGCATTGAACGACTTACTCAATATCAAGCAGGACTTGTTCAAGCAGGATTGTCGGATGGTAAGAAATTTAATAGTGATGCAGCCGTACAAGAGTACGCTAACCTTGTCGGCACTCCTCCACAACTTATCAGCCCAGATGAGCAGGTTGCTGCTCAACGCCAGCAAGAAGCTGAAGCAGCACAAATCGCACAGCAAATGGAGCTGGCAGGTCAAGCAGCGGCCGCAGGCGCAGCAGCAGGCCAGATAGATCTTGACGGCAACAATCCAGTATCGGCGGTAGTTAACAATGGTTAAACGAGGATTATACGCTAACATGAATGCTCGTAAAAAAGCTGGAACATCACGTTCAAAAAGTAAGTCTACAGTCTCGTCGAAGGCTTACAAGAATATGAAGGCTGGTTTTCCAAAACCAAAGAAGAAATAAGATGGCTGATATAGGAGACGAGAAACAAGTCAAGACAAAGAAAGCTGCTCATGTTTTAGCAAGAGAGAAAGAATTAGCTGAACTACATGCGCTGCTACAGACGTATGGAGGGCGAGCGTTCTTGTGGCGGCTCCTTGAGCAGTGTGGTTTATACTCCTCAGCGCCTGAAAAAGGAATGGAAAGGTTTGAAGGAAAACGAGATGTTGGGCTCTGGGCTGTCGAAGAAGCCTTTACAGCAGATGCAAATGCGTATAACATTATGAAGAATGAAGCGGTATCACGTGATACCACAAGTAAGGATATATAAAAATGGGTGAAGAAAATACAAGCGAGGGTGAAGTCGCTGACACAACTACTCTACTGACGGACAAGGCTCCGGCAGGCGAGGAAAAAGCTGAACTCGCTGCGGACGCAGCGACGGATGGAAAAGGCGCTGAAGCCAGCGCTGCTGACCACGACACCGACGATACACCTAAGGACGGCGCAGCCGACAAAGGTAAGGATGGTGCCCCGTCTGAGTATGAAGCATTCACGTTGCCGGAAGGTGTGGAACTTAGCGATGCAATGTTAGCCGAAGCTACTCCTCTCTTAAAAGAGTTGGGAGCGACGCAGGAGCAAGCACAAGCACTTGTTGATTTCCAGACCCAGACACTCAGTGATATGGCTGAAACTCAGGCTCAAGTGTGGAAGGACCAGATAAACGAGTGGAAAGCTTCTGCGGAAACTGATGCCGAGTATGGTAAGGGTAAATATGATCAAAGTGTCATGCTTGCTCGGAGCGCTATGCGCGAAATTGGTAGCCCGGAGTTGACACAAGTTTTAGAAGAAACTGGGATGGGCAACCACCCTGAGATGATTCGTGTATTCTATCGAATCGGTAAAGCAATTGGAGAAGACACTGTGAGCTTCGGCGGTGGAACACAGGAAGGTGGTAAAAGTCTTGCTGATAGATTGTTCCCTAATCAAGGTTCGTAGCTTCTCCTCGATCTTAACTCGAGAAAAAGGCACTGAAAAATGGCTACTCTTAGCGTAACAAATCCGACTTTGCTAGATCTAGCAAAAGTTACTGACCCCGATGGATCAATCGCGGCTGTCGTAGAGATACTCAACGAGACAAACGAAGTTCTCGCTGACATGTCTTGGATGGAAGGTAACCTTCCTACCGGCCACCGTACTACGGTTCGTACCGGTATCCCTACTCCTACATGGCGTAAATTGTATGGTGGTGTTCAGCCGAACAAATCTAGCACCGTACAGGTCACCGACAACACAGGTATGCTAGAAAGTTACGCTGAAGTTGATAAAGCTTTGGCTGATCTTAACGGCAACACTGCTGCATTCCGTTTGCAGGAAGATCGTCCGCACATCGAAGGTATGAATCAAGAGATTACGGACACTCTGTTCTACGGCAATGAGAGCACGGAACCTGAAGCCTTCACCGGTCTGGCTCCTCGCTTTGCTAACTTGACGGCTGATGCCAACTCTGAGAACGTCCTCAATGGCGGCGGTTCTGGAACAGACAACGCTTCTGTCTGGTTAGTTGTTTGGGGTCCAAACACCTGCCACGGTATCATTCCTAAAGGTTCTTCTGCTGGCTTGCAAGTTACTGATAAAGGTCAAGTCACTCTCGAAGATGCTTCTGATGGTTCTAACTCAGGCCGTATGGAAGCTTATCGGACCCACTACCGCTGGGACGCTGGCCTCTCAGTCCGCGATTGGCGTTACATTGTTCGTATTGCTAACATCGATAAATCCGCTCTTATACGTACCTACAATGCTGGTACGTTTGCTACTGGCGCGATTCTTCCTGATCTGATGTATCAAGCTATGCGGAGAATTCCGAACTTAAGCGCTGGTCGCCCAGCTTTCTATCTAAGCCGCGACATCGCTACTATGGTTGCTCGTCAAAGCTCTGCTATGGGTAATGCTAACGCTGTCACGCTTGATAGTGTTGCTGCCGATAACAAGATGACGGAACGATTCCATGGCATTCCAATGCGTCGCGTGGACAGCTTGTCAGCTGACGAAGCTGCCCTAACTTAATCTAACCCCTCGGCTGGGAGCAGTGTTAACCCCTCCCAGCCACTTCTCTCGAAAGGAGAATTGCTATGTTTATGGATGAACGAAATGAGTTCTCAGACGGTCAGACGTGTGCAAACGCTGCGTCTACTGTTCTATCAACTAACGTTATCGATAGTTCTGTCGCACGTGACCTTGGTAATGGCCAACCTGTGTATCTGGTTATCCAGATTGACACTACAGTTACATCAGACGGCGCTGCGCTTATTCAGTTCCGCTTGCGGTCTGATGCCGCTGCCGCTATTCACGCAACGACTTCAACTGCTCACGTTGATACGGGTGCTATACCAAAAGCAACTTTGGTTGCTGGTTACAAACAAGTAATCCCGCTACCACTAGGAGTTACTTACGAGAGGTTCCTTGGTATACAGCACATTGTTTCTGGCGCTACTACTACGGCAGGAGCATACAGTGCGTTCTTGACGCTCGATCCAAGTGGTTGGACGTCACAGGCTGACGCTACTAACTAAAGGTATCTGAGGGGGTGAAGCAGCCCCCTCACCTTTTTTAATTCTACTGGAGAAGAAAATGATTGTTAAGTTCGAAAACAACTTTCATGTGCCGGGGTTTGGTAGGAAACGTTTCCCAGCTGGCGTAGTTACTGACGTCCCTGAGAAATTACGCAAACTCTTGCCTACAAGTTCGGAGGTTCTCGCAGACGATTATTCCGAGGATCTTTCACAAGCAGAAAAAGATGACCTTGTTCTTGCTGACCTTGACCGAGCAGCTGGTGACACTTCTAAAGAAGTTCTAGTCCAAGCTGGATTTGCCGGGTATGCTTCTGAAGATGATGCCGTACCTGAAGAACAAGATGGTTGGGTGTTCAATGACAAAGCGTATAAGACGGAATCTGCCATGAAAGCTGCTGAGACTCGTTACGCAAAATCCAGCAGTTAATCGAGGCGGGGTAGCAGTTCTGGTGACTATCCCTACTCTCATTTAATATCAAGGACAACAATATGGCTGATTTGGCAATTAGTGAAGTTCGAATTTGCAACATGGCGTTGTCTCGCATCGGGGCAGCTTCTAACATAGAGAGTTTAGCCGAACAGTCGGCCGAAGCGAACGCTTGTAACCTATGGTACAATTACAGCCGTAAGCAAGCGCTTGCTGCGACTGATTGGAGTTTTGCTCGAAAGCGTCAGAACTTGACAGTGCATGGAGATGCTGCTCCAGAAGGCGTCTGGACTTATCGTTATCAGTATCCGTCAGATTGTATTTCTATTCGTAAAATACAAAATCCCACAGGAAGTGCATCGTTGCTCTGGGCGCACGATGCGTTATCTCATGCCGACGCTGTTCCATTCGAAGTTGAACTAGATGATAGCCAATCGACGCAAACTATCTTAACAGATTTAGATAGCGCTATTGCTGTCTACACTTTCAATTTAACAAACGTTACTTTATTCTCAGAATATTTTGTATCCATGTTCGCTACTGGTATAGCAGCGAATATCGCGTTTTCAATCACAGGAAATCCTGAAATCGAAAACGCTATGGTCGGTCGCTTTAACCAGCTGGCGAGTATTGCAAGTTCGTCAGACGCGAACGAACGAGTAGGCAAACCACCTAGAGATGTTGACTGGATCAGAGGACGAGAATAAATGGCTTTATTTATCCAACCGTCATTTGCAAAAGGTGAACTTGGCCCTGCGCTCTACGGACGTGTCGATACAGCTGCTTACCAAGTCGGACTGCGGACAGCCATGAACGCCGTAATACAGACTCATGGCGGCGTTAGTAATCGAGCTGGACTTCAGTTTATTGCTCCGTGTAAAGATCATACAAAACCGCCAGTTCTAATCGACTTTCAATTTAAAGCTACTGACACGTATGTTATTGAGATGGGAAATCTCTACATGCGATTTATTCGTAACGATGCTCAGGTACTTGAAACACTCAAGACTATCTCGAATGTTACTGACGTATCTGATAAAGCAACTATCACAAGTTCGACTCATGGATATGTTAACGGAGATCACGTTTATATTGACAGTATTGTCGGAGCAACAGAACTAAACGGACGTTGGTTTATTGTATCGAGTAAAACAACTAACACTTTTGAATTGACTGATCCATACGACTCAACAACTGTTATATTGTTTGCAAGCCTAACGGCTTACGCCTCAGGAGGCAAAGCAGGCAGAGTTTATGAAGTAACAACTCCGTATGCTCAAGCAGACCTTGCTGAAATCAAATGGACTCAATCGGCTGACAGACTGACTGTTACGCATTCAAATTACGGCGTTCGCGAGATTAGTCGAACAGATCACAATGCTTGGACAATCTCAGCGCCAACCTTCGCGCCGAGTGTAGCCGATCCTACAGCAGTAGCCGTTACGGTAAACGGTGCAGATAATAACGTACTATGGAAATACAAGGTTACGGCCATTAAAGACGAGTCGTTTGAAGAAAGTCTTTCGGGCATCAACAACGCTGGCAAGACTGTTGCTTCAGCTACCGCTGCAAATCCGGTAGTCGTAACAATAACCGGGCATCAGGTCGAGACAGGGGATGAGGTTGAACTTGTCGGTTTTACAGAGATGACAGAAGTAAATGATCGTCGCTTTATCGTTACAAAAGTTAATGCCGACACCTTTCAATTAGATGGGGAAGATGGTTCAGGGTACGATGCGGAAAGCACAGGCGGTAGTAATACTTGTTTTGCGACATACGCGACGTCTGGCACAGTCTCAAGCCCAACTGGAACAACCATTCCAGACAACACTATCACATGGGCCGCAGTGTCTGGAGCGATAAAATACACCGTCTATCGCGCTAAAGGTGGCCGTGAAGATTATGGATTGCTCGCAGAAACGAGTGAACTCACGTACACTGATGATACAGCAGCTCTAACAACTACTGATTTAAGTATCACACCCCCGACAGCTCGTAATCCTTTTCGAGTAGCAACGCAGTTTCCCGGCGCAGTGGGCTACTATCAACAACGCCGAGTTTTTGGTGGATCGTCTGCTAAACCTGACACCTCTTACTTTTCGCAAACTGGTAATCAAAGTAACTTTACTCACTCAAGCCCGACGCAGGCCGATGATGCAATTACGGCCACATTGAATTCTCGTAAGGTGAATCAAATTAGACATTACGTCCCGGGTAAAGATCTAATTGCTCTTACTGACGGATCTGAGTGGCGCATTAACTCAGGCGATAACTCTGGATTTTCGGCAGCTTCGTTGAAACAGGAGCCACAGACGTTTAACGGGGCGAACCATCTCATACCAGCCGTTGCTAATCAAACGATCTTGTATGTACAAGAGAACAATATCGCTGTTCGCAGTATTGGGTATCAATTAAACATCGACGGATATACTGGCACGGACCTTACTTTACTGGCTTCACATATCTTTGCCGAGCACACAGCTGTGTCGTGGGGTTTTGCTCGGTCTCCAGACCCGGTTGCTCACATCGTTCGGTCAGACGGAAAAGTCGCCGTGATGACGTATAACGAAGATCAAGAAGTTCTAGCGTGGGCACAATGGGAAACACGAAACGGACTGTTTAAATGGGCAACTGCATTAAGACCTTCCTCAGCCCAAGTAGACGATGCGCCGTATTTTGTTGTAGAACGAGTAATCGATGGAAACACAGTCTTGTTTCTCGAGCGAATTGCAAGTCGACGCTTTAGTAATATTCAAGACGCTTTCTTCGTCGATAGCGGTTTATCTTTAGACGTGCCTTTCGCTATCAGCGCAGCAACCGCTGCGGACCCTGTTGTGCTAACGACTGCTGCTCATGGCTTTTCTAATGGCGACGAGATTGACGTAGAGGGAATCGAATGGACCCCACAATACGATACGCACGAGAGCGAAACAAATCCAGACCAACTGAACGATCGACGTTACTTTGTCCTTGATAAAGGCTCGACAACACTCACGTTAGGCGAATCAGAAGTTGTATCAAACATTACGGCAATTACTCAAGCCAATCCCGGCGTTGTTACTTCGACAGGCCACGGTCTCGCTAATGGTGAATTAATTTATCTGCACGGAATCGCAGGCATGGTTGAAGCTAATAACCACGTGTATCAAGTCGCGGGGCGTACGGCAGATACTTTCCAGATTAAAACCGCAGCTGACGCGAATGTTAATACGTCGGGTTTTACGGCTTATACGAATAGCGGTAGTATTCGTCACGTCGTTAATGGCTCTGCTTTTAAAGCGTACGTCCGCAACGGCAACGTCAGAAAAGCTGTTACAACTATCTCAGGGTTGAACCACCTTGAAGGCCAACAAGTCGCGATACTATCTAACGGCGACGTTGTTACTGGTAAAACAGTTACCGCTGGGGCAATCACTCTAGATCGTAAAGCTAGTCGCGTTCACGTTGGCCTAAATATGACTGCTGATTTCGAAACTCTAAACATCGAAGCTCCATCTGGCACTATCCAAGGTCGGCCTACAAAGATATCAAACGTGACAGTAAGGTTTGAAAAATCTCGTGGATTGCTAATTGGGCCGGACTCTAGTAACATGGTAGAAATGAAACAACGCGAGAACGAGGCAATGAGTACGCCAACTGCTTTATTTACAGGAGACAAGGAGATAACGCTGAAGCCCTCGTGGAACTCTAACGGCCGTTTCTATATGAGACAACCGTACCCGCTTCCTGTGACGATCCTAGCCGTTATACCGGACATTGTACTAGGATCATAGTATGACTACCTATGAGTTTGTCGAAGGCACCTTAAAACACGCCGATGAGTTAGTAAAAGTAATGAGGAAGACAGACGTAGACGAACTATGGAATTTTGCAAAGTTAACTCCCCCTAAAGCAATGACTGGGCTTGTAGCGGGATCACGTGATACCATAACAGTATTAGCAGATGGAGAAATACTCTTTATGTATGGTTCGGTTCGACAGAATGCTCTTAGCGGAACGGGGTATCCTTGGCTTGTTGCAACGCCGAAGATCAAAGAGCATAGTAAGCTTTTTCTGCGCCATGTTAAGAAATTCTTAAATGAGATATTGAAACAGTACGACGTGTTAGAGAACTACGGAGATTCTCGCGATCAAGAATCAGTGAGATGGATGACGTGGTTAGGTTTCAAAATTACTGGGACTGAGCTTCTCGGAACAGATCAGATACCGTTTCATCGATACGAATTAACAAGGACAGTCGAATGGCAGAAGTAGCAGCAGCAGCAGCCGTAGCTCAATTATTTGTCGGCATTCAAGCTTCTAGACAGGCAGATAAAAACCAGCGAGCTCTGGCTAGACAGAAGCAAGAACAGCTAAAAGTTCAACAGACGATTATCGATCAGGATGTTGTTTACGAAGCAGAAGCTGAACGCACTCGACAGGCTTTAATCTCACGGCAGGGAAATCTTGCTGAAGGGGACATGAGAGTAAGCGGTGCTGCTCGAGGCGTTCTTGTAGACGTTGGCAGTGAAGCCGACATGACGCAAGACTTAGCCGCCGAAGTAGCAATGAAGAAACTGCTCTCTGATGATGATCATAAACAACGACTGCGGATGTTCGAGATTGCACGAAATGATATAGACATGGATATTGCAGCAGTTCGATTCGAGTCTGCGGCTGCTTCTCAAGCGGCCAAGACTGAACAGTTCTCGTCGGTGCTCACCTCTGCTTCAACTAATTTTGCACGTTTTGACTACAACGCAACACCGGGGTCCGGCCTCACTTTTAGGTAATAACAACATGGCGACAGTACCCAAAATTGACCGAGTTCAAGCTTCGGACATCGGCTTTAACAAGACACCGCTAAATAGAATCGTCGAGTTCAAAGGACTCGAAAAGATCGATAGAGCGAATAAAGCTCTTACTGACTCGCTCGGCGCAAGTGCGGATGCGTATACAGAAGTTGGAAAAAAGATTCAACTTGGTTACGAAAAGACCAACGTCTCGGAAACTAATCTAGAATTCCGAAAGTTTCTAAACGAGGCTACTAACGGCAACCCTGAAAAAAATATAAAAGGGTGGAGAGAGCTAAAAGGGCTAGACGGAGCTGCTCAAGCTGCAACAATTCAAAAGATCATCGAAGACAAAAGACAAGAGCTGGCTGGTAAGGTCACGAGCGTATGGGGCAAGGGAAGTTTCCTTGAAACTTCTGGCGGTCACCAAGCAACAAATCGTTCTAATCAAGACATATATAACCTCACTCAAGGGAGAGAAGCAAGAGGAGCCGCACTCAAAGCTACAGTAACTGCGAGTGGCCAAGATCTTCAAGTTGTTAATCCGGGGGATACCACGCAAGAAAACGATACTGTAGAGGCACTCAGAGTTGAGGCATATAGAGCAGGACAATTTGACGGGCTTACAGGAGAAGTCCTTGAGCAATCAATTAATAGCGCTGCATCAATAGCAATTGAGCAGCGGATTGATAATCTACAGGCTGGAGGCCACAATGCAGAAGCCGAAGCATTTTTTAAACGTATGGAAGCTCAAGGGTATATAACACCTAAAATGCTAGGGCCTCTTAAGGCGAAAGTGGCGGTTGCGGCAGATGAGAGCCAAGCTTTAACCATGACATCGGGGTTGTTCAAGGCGAGAGACCTTCTGCCGAAAACCGAACAAAAAACTGAGAGAAAGTTACTGGAAGAAGTACGAACCACGTTTGCAAAGCAGCCTAAGGTTGCGAAGCTTGCCAGCCAGTTGGTACGGCAATACTTTGCTGCTGAAGTCAGAGCAGAGAAAGAAATCTCGGACAAGATGATGCTAAACATAATTGGCAAAGTAGACAAAGGTAACCTACAGTTTACCCCAGACGAACGCATAGAAATCAGTAAGACCTTAGGTCTGTTAGCGCAATTGGAAAAAAGAGCGGCGAACGTCTTGTCAGGCAGACCTCCGATTTCTGATGATACAGCTGTAGGTCAGTTATACGCTATGAGACGTGAGGATCCCTCAAAATTCTCAAAGCTCGATCTTGGTCAGCCGCCGTGGGTTGCTGCGCTTTCGTCAAAAGATCGAGATAGATTTGAGGGATTCGCTAATAGGATTACACAGGCAGAAATTACGGAGGGAGAACAACAGAAAAAAGCTACTATTGCAGCGGCTCGAAGCGCAGCAGCTCTCAGAGGAGCTAAAACCTTGATTAACTCCTTTAAGCTAACGGTAGAAGCAAGAGGTCGACTCGAGACTCAACTATCCGATGAAGTTGAACGTTTGACCGAGATGGGAGTACGTTTTGACTCAGATAGCCAATATCGTGACATAGTTAGAGGGCTAATGATCTCGGGAGAAAAAACGGGTTCAGGGTTGCTTTATGATGATGATGATCTGACTGTAGGCGCAGCTTTAGAAGAAAAAGTACCATTCGATTTAGATGACTTTAAAAACGAAAAAGCCGTACAAAACCTTGTTGCAGAGACGAAGCTCGATGCTGATACAGTAGCCGAGCTTGGTTCCCTAATCGTGACAGAGCTTCAAGGCGTTATCACGCCGAATACGCTCCTACGGCAAAATGCAATTGTAACGTCTGAAACTCTTTCTGGAGAAAAGTTCCGAGCTGCGAACAAGGAGCTTATCCGCAAACTTAGTTCCCACCCTGCGGTAAATGCAACGAAGGCTTCGCCCACGGACGTCGGAAGGATAGTTGCACAGTTAGCAGAAAACAGAATCCCAGCTACACCGGAAAGAGTAGCTGATCAGATCGAAGCGAATATAACCGCCATAGCCCAGCAAAGAACAGCTGCGAGTGCGGCTGCTGCGGCGAAAACAGTCGCAGACGCAGCGCAAAAAGAAGAAGACGCTATAGCACAAGCTTTGGTAGATGGTGCAACACCTCCAGTTCCATCAGAGCCAGTTCCAGTTCCATCAGAGCCAGCTCCAGTTCCTTCACCGAAGCCACCTGTAACAGTAGAAAAATTGGACGATCTTGACACCGCAGGTAGAGGCAAAGGCGGCGAATACTCCGAGAACACGTACAATAACCCGGGCAACATTAGAGCAAACGATAAAAACGCATGGGAAGGAAAGACTGGAAATCGAAACGGTTTTGTAACTTTCAAAACTCGCGAAGATGGAGTAAGAGCTGTCGGAAAGCTATTGCAAACGTACGAGAGTAAATATAAGTTGAACACAGTCGAAGCAATCATCTCTAGATTCGCGCCTGAAAAAGATAACAACGACACTGAAAAATATATCAGCAATGTAGCAAAAGATATGGGTGTAAAGAGGACTGAAAAGCTTTCAATGAAAGATAGAGATACCTTAACTGCTCTTGTCAAAGCAATCATCATTAACGAAGGATCAAAAGACTACACGCCAGAAATAGTTAAAACTGGTCTAGGAAGGTTATTCTAATCATGGCCGGTCTATTCGACGAAAACACTATCCTAGTCCCCATCACGGACGAAGAAGAAAAAAAACCGATTACGCCGACAGTTCTTCCGTCTGCGCCAGCACAAGAAGAAAACCTTTTTGGCGAGGGGCCTTTGCCTTTAGCCGCAAAAGAACAAAATTTGATAAACGGGATCTTAGCCGGTGAGAACACTCCAGAGCAGACTGCGGCCGATCGAGACCTCGCTAAAGCCCTCGACCTCCCTGACGGAGTAGTGTCACCAGAAAATCGTTCTGAACTCGAAAAGCAAGCTACACAGGGCCGGGTAACAAACATCCCCGATTCGGCTCCAGTGACGAAAAATCTATTTAGCGGGACTGATAGTCTCGTCCCAGCGCTTGCAAACAGCGAACGTGAAATATCCAACTTAGTCGCTTCAGAAAAAGCTGCTAAGAGTATGTCGTTTGGAGACAGTGTATTACAAACCCTCAACATGATGGAAGAGTTTGGATATCGATTTATTGAAGTGGGAGCAGAACTCTCGGGGGACGAAGAATTTGAAGCGAGCATACAGGCAAAAGCTGAGGCAGCTGCTGCTGCTGCTGCTGAGTTTGGCCCCCGCAGAAGCGTATTCGACATCGATACCTTTGAACATACATCAGAATGGTGGGCACAAACTACTGGCCAGTTGATCCCCTTCATGCTGCCGAGTCTTGTATCTGGTGCAGCTGGCGCGAAAGCTGGCGCAGTCATTGGGCTGGTAGGAGGCCCCGCAGGTGTTGCAGCCGGTGCGGTAATCGGTGGTTTTGTTGGAGCATTTATTCCCTCGCTAGTCTTTGGCGTCGGTGAAGTTCAATCAGGAATCAAAGAACGCGACGTGAACATAGAAGCGCCCGCATACGCACTCGGCGGTGGTGCTATTATCGCCCTGCTTGATTCTGTTCTTCCCGGTAAAGTTGGCTCGATGTTTGTTAAATCTTTTGGTCGAGAAGTAGCTGAAGAGCTGATAACAAAAATAGCTGTCAAACAGATAGCGCTAAACGCTGCTAAAGAAACAGGCAAAGGTGTGTCTGTAGAAGCTTTGACAGAAGGCATTCAAGAAGTGATTGCCGAAGTAGCCGCCGCTTCAGCCACAGATCAAGAAATCGACGTTGTACAACTAGCTCGAGCATTTGTAGAAGCTGCGGCCGCAGGTGCTATCGGCGGTAAAGTTCAAGGGTTGGCCAGTTTAAATGACTCTCGTAAAGTTAACAAAGCCTTCAAAGACCTCAACAAGTTGAAAGCCGAATCGAAGCTTGAACAACTGGCGGCTGATAAAAGCGCCGAAGTTCGCGTCGCGCAGATGAAAGCGGCTGGCATTAATCAGGTGTTTGTTCCAGTTGCCAAGTTGATTGAATATGCTCAGGCTACCGGTAATCCTGTCGAGATTCTGCAAGCTCTCAATATCCAGAACCTCGAAGCTCTTGCAGCTGCGCCGGGAACTACACAAGTAGGAGTGCCGTTAGAAAACTTCACAGCTGAGATACTAGGCAAAGAAGGCTTCTCGCTACTTGAGCAGCATCTGACAGTCTCCGAAAACGCACAGAGCCTCGCAGCAGCCACTGAGGAAGCCTTTACAGCTGAAGAAGTTGAGGCTGATTACTTAGCAGATCTAGAAGCTTTCGACCTCTCTGAAGACCTTAAAGCTAAAGTTGAAGAGACTGTCAAGAAAGCCGCAGCTGACCCTAAAAACGCAGCAACTATTCTACAAGCCGCTGGCTCTCAAGTTGAGAAAGTCATGGACGTTCTGATCGCGGACGTTCAAGCTCGGAAAGTTAGCACCCGCGAAGCAGAAGTAACAGGGAGGCTAGAACAACTCGATGAGGACATTGCACAGGAAGACCGGACCCTCATTGAAGTTGAGGCTGAATTGGACGCAGTTATCCAAGAAAATGCAGGTCTTGCCCCAAGCAAGCAAAAAGGTACAAAACGTCTTGAGACGAAGATTGACAAGATACTCGCCGCACGAGACGCACTGGTAGAGCAACAAGCTGAACTTAATATGCCTGACCCAACGACAGGGAATATTGTGCCTACCGAAGGGTCTGTACAATTTGAACCTCTCTCCGAAAAGCCCGAGAAGGAGAGTCCTCAGAATGACCAGATAATCGAAATTGCTCAAAAGTACACGGAAGAAGCTGGGTTACCGGATCGTCGCCAGACAACCTCTGTCAAAGTTGATCCAGAGCGAGGCAAGAGGATTGCCGACGCTTATGAAGCGATGGAACATAATCCTGCTGATCCTGAAGTAAAAGCCGCTTATGATGCGATGATTGCTGAGACGATCGCGCAATGGAAAATGATCGAGAGTGAACTTGGTATCACGATTCAGTTTATCAAACCGGGTCAACCTAATCCTTATCCTACCCCCCAAGCAGCTATTGATGACGTCAACAATAACAATCACTTTTGGGTCTTTCCGACTTCAGAAGGGTTTGGGCAGCTCGGCGAAGACACTACCGGCCACCCTATGTTAGCTCCAACAGGTATCGAGATCGACGGTGTAGACACAGTAGCCAACGATATTTTCCGTATTGTACACGACATCTTCGGGCACGTAAAAGAAGGACATGGCTTCGGCCCGTCTGGCGAAGAGAATGCTTGGCAAGCTCACGTTCGAATGTACTCCGAACTCGCGGCGAAAGCGATGACAACTGAGACCCGGGGACAAAGTTCATCAGTCAACTATGGCCCGAACGGTGAACAAAACAGAGCTACGCCACAGGACACGATCTTCGCTGAACAGAAAGCTGGGCTGTTGCCTGACTGGGCTATGACCGAGGGCTTGGCCCCCGATCAAGGTGGCGATTTCAGCGCAGTGACAAGGCCACCGATAGAAACTAACGGTACTATAACAGTCACTCATCACTCTTCGCAAGCTCTAGAGATCCTAGATCCAGCGTTTCAAGGATCAAACGAGAATATCCAAGGCGGCGAGACGAACCGACGAGGAGATGACGGCTATGTCGCTCGCGTCTATGTTGGAATTGCAGAAGGACGCCCGGGGGGCTATCGCCCAGAAGCAGGAATTGGAGATAAAGTTACTGAAAGCTCTGTCAAAGCAGATAAACTCTACGACTTCGCTGCTGATATCGACGGTCTAAAAGCCGCCGCTCGGGAAACAGTTCTAGCAGCGAAGCGCGAAAAAAACGAAGCTTTAAACAAGACTAGAGCCGCAGAGGGTAAAACTCCGGTTGCTTTTGCAGCGCAAGAAAACACCGGGGCCACGAAGGGGTTGATCGCCACAGCTTACGAAGCAGCGATTAAGAAAGCTGGCTACAAAGGCTACTGGGTCATGGATGATTTCGGCCTGATCGGGGCTTTGTTTGAGAAGACACAGATTAATAAAACAGCGGCTCTCCAGACGAAAGATCAGAAGCTACGTCCGAAGAAGATCAAAACGAAAGCTCAGGTGCTGCAAGACCTTGGCGTCAAGATCACAACTGAGGCTGTCCGGGCCACAAGGCAGGCATTCCGGGCAGGGCTGAAGGTCGGCGAAGATTTAGTAAAAGTTAAGAAAGAAATCAAGAAGGCGCTGAAGGTTGCGCTGAAAGATACCTCCGTATCTGACAAGCAGAAAGCACAACTGGTCGAGCGTATCTCCAACGCTCCCACTCTCGAAGCGTTGAAGAAGGTGACAGCCAAGGTTGAAGCTAGGGCTGCGGTGCTGGTAGAGAAAGCTCGGCGTAAAACCTTAGTCGGCGCTATCAAGAAGTTCATCAAGAAAAATAAGAGCAAGATGGGCGAAAAAGGCAAGATGACCCCCGAGATTTCTGAGTTGATCGACGAACTCCCTGCAATCTTGGGTTTATCAGCAGAAGAAGCAGCAACTCAATTAGCAGAAAGTCGAGCTAACCCAGATCAAGTCCCTAATAGTGTTGAGAAAGTACGGCGTATGGCTTTAGCTATCGCCACTGGTGATCTGGCGCTGGTCGACGTGAAGCAAATTGAGAGTCTCCTGATTTCCCTGTATGATCTAGCAAGCGAAGGTAAAAACATCAATGAGAATGATGTGTTCGCCCGAGCCCGGAAAGAAGCTGACTTACGGAATGAGCTGCAAGAACTAATTGACCCTGTGATCAGTGAGGAAGAAAAGGTAGACGCAGACGGCGAAACTGTCCTCGACGAGAACGGTGACCCTCTGATGATTAAAATCACTAGAGGGCAAGACGCTCCCGGGGTCAAAAAGCAACTCTTTGGTGTCGAAGTCGCTATCCTTGGCCAGTCAGGTGCGTGGTGGAATAGGCTGCTGAGGGTGATGCGCTCTAGCGACGCGAAGCGTGTTGAAGCTTTAGTCGACAGCCTGAGCCTGTTCGACGAAGCACGTGCCGCAGAAGCTGGCCGCAGGAAGATGACAAACCGCCTTGAAGAGTTGATGACTACAGCCACAGGTGTTCCCGCGAAGGAACTCTTGAAGTATATGCAGAGTCTGTCTTCGAATCTCATCACTGTCGGCGAGTTCGACCACTCGAGCAATAGACGTAAGACTATAAGGATGACCGCAGCCGAGCTCATTCAATTAGTGGCCGAACTAAACCAACCCGATGTGTACGCTGCTTCACTCGACCCCGAGGGAGACGCTTACACTGTTGAGATCATCGACGCCATGCGTAATAGAGTGTACGAGCTAGATCATGGGTCTGAGATTATCCAATCCTTAACCGAGTTTTACAATGAATACTATTCAAGGATCAACGAGACCTATAAGAAGGCTGAGTTCGTAAACCTCCCACGAGAAGAACTGTATATCCCAACCCGGAGAATAGGCCCTAATGAGCCTCAGGAATTCCTTACGGCTCTCATTAGTAGGGGCGGTCCCAGCAGCGCTTCGTTAAAAGCTAGAACCGGGAGTAGGAACAAGCTAAGTCGCCGAAACTTCTATGCCGCAGCCGGGGCGCATATAGCGGAGATGGAGTACTATATCGCGTATCAAGACAAGGTGCGACTGCTCCTCTCTGTCGTGAACGCCCAGACGTTAGGGTTGATCGAGGAAATATACGGTAAAGACGCTAAGGCCATACTCCAGAACGATCTCGACTATTTTTCACGTAAAGGTATCAACACTGCTATGGCGGGTGAAAAACTCTTCATCAACCTGATGCGTAACTTCTCCGTGGCTGCTCTAGCTATTCGTCCTATCATCACAATCAAGCAGTTGCTCTCATTCCCTGCCTTCGCTCAAGACGTCTCGACAGCCGATTTCATGCTAGGGATCGCTCACTTGATAGCCCGCCCTAAACAGGCATTTAAAGCTATGAGGAAGTCCGAATTCTACCAGACACGAGGCAACCGGACGGCTTCCCTTGATCTAGCTGATATTAACGCTGATCAGTTCGGGAGTAAAATCCTCAACGTACTTGGCCGCAACCCAAACTTTACCGACGCCCTGATGTTAAACATTAAGATTGGTGATAAAGGCGCTATTCTCTTAGGCGGCTACGCTCATTACTGGGCGAAACGTAAGAAGCTAATCAAAGGCGGCATGCCTGCGAAGGAAGCTGAAGCTAAAGCATTTCGGTCATTCGAGAAGATAGCAGTCCGTACCCAACAGTCCTATGATCCTGATCAGCAGTCACAACAGCAACGCAGCAGCAGTTTTGGCCGTATCTTGGCGCAGTTCAAATCCTCTGCTAACGCCTTGTCTCGCGCTGAGTACGCCGTGATCCTTGAACGGGCTCGTGGACGGTCGACGAATGCTGAGTTCGCTAAAGGGATCGTCATTTTTCACTTCATTATCCCGAACCTAATTCAGCTGGCCAGTAATTTAGGAGATTGGGACGAGGACGATCAGAAACGTGCTTCATTCTACGGCTCGCTGAATGGCTTATTCATCTTTGGAGACCTGTTGGAGTACATTGCTGGTGAGATAATCGGCGACGATGACCCCTTCAAGATCAGCGTACGCCACCCATACGAAATGTTCTCAGACCTAATTACCGCCATAGCCGACATAGATGAATACGGCTGGACGGACATCCTCGACGCTACCGATGAGTTAGAGAGGGCCGTGAAAGCCCTGCAAGACATCACTGGTATCCCTGTGCAGAAACTCTACAATATAATGCGGGGGGGCTCGAAGACTTTAGACGGCGAGCTAGACGAAGGCGTACCGCTGCTTCTGGGCGCTTCACCGCACTCTGTAGAGCAGCGTTTAAATCGCTAGATTATTGTGGTATCACGTGATACCATTACAAAGTAACTGAAGGATCGGTACATGACTGTCTCAAGCCAAGTAACTAAAGTCACAGCGACTGGGAGCGCCAGCGCTTTCACCTACTCGTTTAGCCCGTTAGTGATCTTTGCCGCTACGGATCTCGTTGTCACGTCCACAGTTATTGCTACAGGCGTAGAAACTACGTTGGCGCAGGGTACAGGGGCAACAAATTATAGTGTCGGTATCTCGACTTATCCGGCCACCGGTTCTATCACTTATCCAGCTGACGAAGGAACAGCTATCGGAACGGCCGTTAGAATTACAATTAAACGTACTCTGACTCTCGAACAGCAAACTGATCTCAATAATCAAGGTGGCTACTTTGCTGACACGCAGGAAGCTCAATTTGACAAGTTAGTCATGCTTGATCTTCAGCAACAAGAAGTCTTAGATCGTTCTTTTACTTTTCCAGTTAGTTACACTGGAAGCGCTTCAACAACAATTCCAGCACCTGTAGCCGCAACGCCTCTTGCGTGGAACGCAGCAGGAACTGCCCTTGAGAACACGACGGCTTCTACTTTGCAAACCAGTAGTGCTACTCTGACGGCGTTAGCGTCTTATAATACAAATGGCCTAATTACCCAGACTTCAGCTAATACTTTCACAGGTCGAACGCTGACAGGTACCGCAGACGAAATCACAGTCACAAACGGAGACGGCGTTAGCGGTAATCCAACACTTTCTATTCCTGACGCAGTTACGCTGGTCACTCCGACGGTCACAGGTGTCACTACATTCGGTGGAAATATTAAATCTGACACTGACAGTACCGACGATATCGGCACAACTGGCGTTAGGTGGCGCAAGCTTTGGGTTGATTCTATACAGACCACTGACAATCTTGATGTTGCTGGCAATCTTGTTGTTACAGGAAATTTAACGATTAATGGCACGACAGTTACGAATGATGCCACAAATACAGAAATTAAAGACCCTCTCATAGAATTAAACTCAGGAGCAGGAAGCAATGCTAACGATTTAGGGCTAATCTTTGAAAGAGGTAGCACTGGGAATAATGGAGCTTTTTTATGGGACGAGAGCGCAGATAAATTCGCCTTTGGCACGACTGAGGCAACTGGTTCGTCAACTGGCAACATTACCTACGCAGACGCTCAAGTTCTAGCGGAGGGCGCAACATTCTCTGGAACGTCACCTGATCTTGGTACAGTCACTACAATAGACATTAACGGCGGTACAATTGACGCCACAAACATCGGTGCATCTACGGCTGGTACTGGAGCGTTCTCTACTATCACCGCTGCAACCTCTCTGGCCCTAGCCACAGGTTCTACGGTTACAGGTATCCTTGACGAGGATGCGATGGGGACTAACAGCGCAACTCAACTTGCAACTCAACAGTCCATCAAAGCATACGTGGATAGCAACCTTACGGCGGCTGGTATCCAGATGACTTGGGAAACCGCAACTACCGATACTGACCAAGGTGTAGGAAAGGTCTTTGCTAATAACGCAACGCTTAGTTCTGCCACAGTTCTCTACTTTGATGATGTGGAAAACAACGGCGTTAGCATAAATAGTTTTATTGATAGCCTTGATGATCCAAC
>TARA_R110002126_G_scaffold147158_1_pt1 | contig 25039 bp, 25 predicted proteins | sample TARA_R110002126 | Tara Oceans TARA_R110002126 (sample SAMEA4397536) | marine metagenome | biome: Polar Biome; feature: [DCM] deep chlorophyll maximum layer (ENVO:01000326); material: water (ENVO:00002006), including particulate matter (ENVO:01000060) such as... | depth 30 m | reverse complement strand
AGGGTATGAGTTTAAAGGGCATCAATACTGGCATGCGTATACCAATGAACAGATAGAAGCTTTAAGGCTATTAATAAAACATGCTAAAAGACTATATCCTGGTATTGATATGTCAGCAGGATTACCACAATTATTAAAAGATGGTGTTCATCCAAAAGATGCATTTGGCTTTAATGAGGATGCGTATTACGGCAGAGTAAAAGGTTTTTGGACACATACAAATGTTCGTACAGATAAGTTTGATTGTTTTCCTCAACCGGAATTAGTAGATTTATTAATAAGTATATAATAAAATAGCAACTATGGTAATATTTTTAATTATAGTAATTATTGCCATAAGTTTAGAATTTTTAATTAAAATAATAACTAATAAAAAATAAATAATTATGAAAAATAGATTAATTGTAGAAGGATTGATAACAACAATTATTGGACTCTTAATAATTAGTATTTCAATTTACATGTGGACATCTCAAAAAGCTAGCCAAACTGAATCATTGCTTATGGCAGGATTAGGTTTAATATTTTTAAGAGCAAAGAGTTCTTTAATAGGTCTTGGGCCTAAAAAAGAAAAAGAATAATAATTAACATTAAAAAATAGATAAAATGGCACTTTTAAATAGCGACACTTTTTCAAATTCTTTAGATTCTATTCTATTTAAAATAGCTATGGAAGAAGATCCAAAAATGCATAATGAGTTTGTAACTCTTTTGTATGAGTTTGAACAAGATTGGGGTAAAGGAACTCCTAAAAAAGAAACAAAGTTTCCTTCATCATTAATTCAAACAGCTTCCAAATTAATTAATACTAGCCCAAGAAATACTAAAAATGCTTGGTATTACTTTAATAATTTTATGGATAAAGTATTTCAATACATTGATCCAATTACTTATTTTGCAACTTATAAAGAAGGTACTCAATATGATTATTATCTAAATAAAGCAGGTTTATATAAAAGAGTAGACGGTGTTACAGAAATGAAAGGTTCTGATGGTGTTGTTTTAGCAACAGGTTTAACAACTGATGCTGAATGGGAATCTGCTTGGAATACAATTAAAATACCTTATGATAAAACTAAGGATGTTTATCCTGTTTATATTAAAGCTACTGGTATATCAGGTATTTTCAGAATTGGAAATGCAAGACTAGATTCATCAGAAATGAATGTAAATGCTACAACTGGTACTATTTGGTCTTATAATGGACCAACTAGATGTAAAGACTGTTAAGAACTCTCTTAATCATACGTTAAAAATAAAAGGCTCTACTTAGTAGGGTCTTTTTGTTATATGATAAATCTATTAGAGTTAAATATATTTCATTATATTTGTTTATATTTATTTAAAAACCAACAAATATGAATAAAGAAACTCAAAATTTTTCAGAAGAAGAAAATCAAGAACCTCAAGAACCTCAATATACTGAGGCTCAAATGGAACAATTACGTAAAAATACTCTTAAATTCTATAAGGAGAAAAATGATGTTCTTAATCTTCAATTAAAACATGAAAATTTTTTAGCTGATATTGAAGAAAGTCAATTAAGACAGATGGTTGCCTTATCCCGAAAAATGGCATTAATGGGTCAGCCAGATGATATTTTATCTCAAGATCCAGAAAAAGAAAGTGATAAAGTTTCTTCTACAGATAATGCTGAAAGAAAGCCTCAAAAAAAACGTGAGCTTAAAAAAGATTAATTATGTTATTAACTATTTAAACCAACAAAATGGCAAAGGTCAGTTTAGTTGATAAAAAAGTTGGAATGACAGCAAGAAGTATTATTAAATATCAATTGTTATCACACTGTTTTGTACATAGTATTTCACATAGTGAGGCAGAATTAGATTGTCTTACTATGTTGGGAGCATATGGTGAATGTGGACTTTCTGAGTTCTGTAATTCGGCAGTAGATGAGAATATATTTAAAGTACCTCAAACAGTCAGAAACTTTTTAACAAAAGCAGAAAAAAACGGATTAATTGATAAACGTGGTAAATCACGTAAAAAGATTCGTTTAAAAGATTCTATGAAGATTCAAACTAAAGGTAATATTGTATTAAACTATAAAATCTATCATCTCGTTGATACCAAAGAATCATAAAATATTTATTAAAGAAACCGCTAAAGAACTTGATAAAAATGAAGTTTTAATAGAAGATGCAATAGGTTTTTTTTATACAGCAGTAAGAAAAACATTAACAGATATGGTTTATCCTAATATCAATATTAATAACTTAGGAACATTTAAAATAAAACGTACTACATTAAAAAAATTGCATAAAAAGTATGAAGCACATCTTAATGTTTTAGATAATCCGGAAAGTTTTTCTCAAATGACTATTAAAAAAGAAATTGAGCAAAAATATGAAAATGTTCAAAAACTTTCAAAAGAATTAACAAAAGAAAAGATACGTAAAGACCAAATCAAAAAGCAAAGAAATGAGTTTATCACTAATCAAAATCTGGAAGAATAAAGATAAGATTTATGAAGGCATCAAAAACAGTATTTTTAAACAAGAACACATTGAAGAAATTGCTGCTGAAAGATTAGCACTATGCAAAAAATGTCCTAATATTGATTTAAACGGAACAAAGTGTGAAGTACTGGGTACTAAACCATGTTGTGGTTTGTGCGGGTGTAGTCTTAGTTTAAAGACTAGATCTCTTTCATCTGAATGTGCCGATAGTGATAATATACGCTGGAAAGCAGTTCTTACAGAACAAGAAGATGACCAACTCAATAATCACTTAAATTCAAATCAATGATAATATTTACAGCATCAGATCATAGTTATGAGAGTATTGACCAAAAAGAAAAAATTAAATGGACTAGTGTAACAACATTAGTAAGTCAATTTAAAATACCATTTGATAAAGAAGGTATAGCTCTTAAAACATCAAAAAATAAAAAATCTCGTTGGTTTGGTATGTCAATTAAAGATATTCTTGCACATTGGGATATATCTACAAATACAGCATTAAAACTTGGTTCATGGTATCATGATCAAAGAGAAACAGATCTTATATCTTGTAATACTATTCAACGTGCCGGTAAAGATTTATCTATTATTAGTCCTCTTATAGACGGTGATAAAAAAATTGCTCCAGATCAATCTCTTGTTGAAGGTATTTATCCAGAACATATGGTTTATTTAAAATCAGCAAGTGTTTGTGGACAAGCTGATCGTATAGAAGTTGTACAAAATACAGTAAATGTATATGATTATAAAACCAATAAAGAAATTAAAAAAAAAGGTTTCAAAAATTGGCAAGGTTCAGTATCTAAAATGTTAAAATGTTGTTCTCATTTAGATGACTGTAACTTTAATCATTATGCATTACAAATGAGTATTTACATGTATATCATTCTAAAACACAACCCTAATTTAATTCCAGGCAAAATTGTTCTAGAGCATATTATATTTGAGGTAGAATCAATTGATGAATTTGGTGTTCCTAAATATGTTTATGACCCACAAGGAGATCCAATTGTAAAAGAAATTGTACCTTATGAAATACCTTATATGAAGAAAGAGGTAATAAGAATGTTAGAAGCTAATAAAAAAGCAGTTCAATGACAATTGAATTATTTGAAATAGAAGATGGTGTCCTGAAACCAACAAAGCATTGTTATACAATCAAGTGGTTAAAGGATATCATGGAAGAGTTTGAAGCAGACAAAAGATATCTGGGTGTATACTCCTATATCTTTTATATGACTTGCCCTAATCCAAAATTGAATCCATATTTTAATATGCCTGATGATGAAAAAGAAGATCAAATTCTTAAAGATATAGATCTTCATGTAAGTACAGAAAATTCAAAAATATTAGCTGGTCTTGATAGAGCTGCTAAAATGTATGAGACACCTACATTAAGAGCATATACCGGTTTAGCTACAATGCTAGATAATTTAGCTGATTATATGAAAGATACATCAATTACTCATGGTAAAGATGGTAATATATCTGCATTAATTCAAGCAGCCAAAAGTATGGCTGCCATTAGAGAATCCTTTAAAGCTGTAAGAAAAGATCTTGAAGTTGAGCAGAATAGCACATCTGCTCGGGGTGGAACTGACTTAGCTTATGACCAACAATAATGTTTAATCAAGAAGGAGATACATTTACGATTTCTGTTAATAATAAAGGAACTTGGACTGAGCGTACCTTTGTTAGTAGACGAGAATTTATTGATTTTCTATTACCTCTTTTTAAAGAACCTGGTGAATATGATTTTGATGAAACATCCTTTAAGTTTAATGAACAAGCTAGAAATTTTACTGACAATGGTAAGATTTATTGCATGCACCAATATAAGAGTAAAGATTGGCGTAAGTATTGGGATGATGAGAAATTCAAATGTAGAAATGGTGTTATTTTTATAAATGATGATAAAATATGGTATCTCCCCAGAGAATACTACATGTGGATCAACTTCATGCCTATCTATGATAAAGTAAAAAAAGATTTTGCTTTTCCTGAAGTAAGAGATGGTCAATATCATATGGCTCTATATGAAATACTTGCTGAATTACATTGGAAGCATGCAAGTATCTTGAAGAAACGTCAGATGGCATCTTCATATTATCATATGGCCAAAATGATTAACCTTATCTGGTTTGAGAATGGTCCTATATGTAAATTGGGTGCTTCTCTTAAAGATTACATTGGTCTTGAAGGTTCATGGAAGTTCTTAGAAGAATATAAGTCATTCTTAAATGATAAAACTGCTTGGTACCGTCCTATGAATCCCGGTAAGGTATTTACTTGGCAACAACAAGTAGAAACAACTGATCAACATGGTCGGAAGAAAAATTCAGGTGGTAAAGGTATGATTCAAGGGATGTCCTTTGAAAAAACAGATACAAAAGGTGTCGGTGGACCATGTACATTATTTTTCTATGAAGAAGCAGGTATTGCATCACGTATGGATTATACCTTTGAGTATATCCGTCCTGCCATGCAAGCTGGAGATATTACAACAGGATTATTTATTGCAGCTGGATCTGTCGGAGATTTATCACAGTGTGAACCGTTACGGAAATTCACAATGAAGCCTGATGGACATGACATGTATGCAGTAGAGCATAATCTTATGGATGAGCAAAATAACTGGGGACGTACTGGATTATTCATACCAGAACAATGGATGATGCCTCCTTGTATTGATAAGTTTGGTAATTCTCAGGTTGAAAAAGCTTTAAAAAGGATTCATGATTTAAGAGCTGTTTGGAAAAAAACTTTAGATCCTGAAAAATACCGCCTTAGAATATCACAGCATCCTATCAATATTAAAGAAGCTTTTGATTATAGAGAAGACTCTCAATTTCCATTACTCCTTGTAGGTTCTCAAAAGCAACGTATACAAGATAAAATATATCCTTATGAACATATAGATTTAATAAGACAGCATGATGGTCAAATTCTTCCAGAGCGTTCCAATAACTTACCTATAACAGAATTTCCAGTTGATAAAAAACGACTTGATAAATCAGGTGTAATTGTAGTTTATGAAAGACCTGAACCAAATGCAAAGTGGGGAACATATTATGGTTCTATTGATCCTGTTGCTGAAGGAAAAACAACAACATCTGATTCATTGTGTTCTATTTATATATATAAGAATGCTGTAGAGGTAACAAAAATTGATGATAAAGGTATTATTACAAATAGCATTGAACGTGAAGGCATTGTTTGTTCCTGGTGTGGTAGATTTGATGATATCAATGATACACACAAAAGATTAGAATTAATTATTGAATGGTACAAAGCATGGACATTAGTGGAAAATAATGTTTCCTTATTCATACAACATATGATTGCTCAGAGAAAACAAAAATGGTTAGTTCCTAAAAATCAAGTGGTTTTCTTAAAAGAAGCAGGATCTAATAAATCAGTTCATTCAGACTATGGTTGGAGAAATACAGGAACTTTATTTAAAAATCATTTACTCAGTTATTTAATAGAATGGTGTAAAGAAGTAATTGATGTTGAAACTGATGCAGATGGTACAGTAACTAACAAAAGATATGGTATAGAACGGCTACCAGATATTATGGCACTTATTGAAATGGAGCATTACCGACCAGGAGTAAACGTGGATAGACTCATTACTTTAGCATCATTAATTTCTTTTGTAAAGATACAACAGACAAATAGAGGGTATGCGAAGAGACTTGATGCACCTACTCAAAGCTTGGAAAAGTCAAAAGATTTGTTTAAATTAAAGAGTAGTCCGTTCAGACATATCGGTACTTCTAATAAGGGTGATTCAAACAAACCTAAAAGAAGTATAGTAAAAAATAGAAGAAGATAATGGAAGTATATAACGCAATGCAACTGAAAGGTGGGAAGAAAGCCAAGCATAATCGCATGGGTAACATCACACAACCTATTCAATTTTTACCTACTAAAGAAAAAGATGATGATTGGGCAGCTTGGAATATGGATTGGTTAGAATGGGAAGGTTTAAAACAGATCCGTAGAAATGCTAACCGAATCATGCAAAACTATAAGCATGCTGAAGGTATTATAGATAAAGGAGATTATATTGTTGAAACTGATAATGAATATCGTGATATAGCAGAAACTCTTTCTTCAGAAGAACCTTCAGCATTAGAATTAAAGTATTTTCCTATTATTCCAAATGTTATTCGTGTTTTAGTAAGTGAATTTGCTAAACGTAATAAAAGAGTTTCTTTTAGAGCTGTTGATGAATACACCTATAATGAGATGTTGTCCAATAAAATGGCTGATATAGAAAATACTCTTATTAAAGAAGCAGAACAAAAATTGAAGGCAAAGATGTCTAAGATGGGAAAAGATCCTAATTCTGAAGAAGGTCAACAATTATTATCTCCAGAAAAAATTAAAACACTTCCTGAAATTGAAGACTTCTATAATAAAAATTATACTACTCTTGCTGAACAATGGGCTTCTAAACAACAAGAAATTGATGAAGAGCGTTTTCATATGGATGAATTAGAAGAAAGAGCCTTTAAAGATATGCTTATAGCAGATCGTGAGTTTTGGCACTTTAAAATGTTAGAAGATGATTATGAAGTTGAGTTATGGAATCCGGCAATTACATTTTATCATAAGTCTCCTGATGTAAGATACATTTCTCAAGGAAATTGGGCTGGTAAAATAGAAATGATGACTGCAGCTGATGTTATTGATAATTACGGTTGGAGAATGACACAAGATCAAATGGAATCTCTTGAAGCTATTTATCCTATAAGATCTGCAGGTTATCAATTACAAGGAATGCAAAATGACGGTTCTTATTACGATGCTACTAAAAGTCATGATTGGAATACTGGAGCTCCTGGTCTAGCATATAGACAGTTTACATCCATGCATGATAATTTTGGAGCTAATGGTGGTGATATCATTAATTGGATTTTAGGTGAATCAGAAGATTATTTTGATGTAGATAGTGCTCATCTTTTAAGAGTAACTACAGCATATTGGAAATCTCAACGTAAATTAGGACATTTAACACGTATTGATCCTAATACAGGTGATGTAACTAATGAAATTATTGATGAAACTTATAAAGTTCTTGATAAACCTATTTACAATACACAATTTATTAAAAATAAAAGAAAAGATAATTTAGTTTCTGGAGATCATATTGATTGGATATGGCTTAATCATAGTTGGGGTGGTGTAAAAATTGGACCTAATATGCCAAGTTATTGGGGACAACAAGATTCATCTGGCGTAAACCCAATTTATTTGGGAACAATGGAGAATAAAATTAGACCTCTTAAATATCAATTTAAAGGAGAAAATACTTTATACGGATGTAAACTTCCAGTAGAAGGAAGAGTGTTTACTGACCGTAATACAAGATCCGTTTCTCTTGTTGATACAATGAAACCTTTTCAAATCGGATACAATATTGTCAACAATCAGATAGCTGACATCTTAGTAGATGAACTTGGGACAGTAGTTTTACTTGACCATAATACTTTACCTCAACATTCTATGGGCGAAGATTGGGGGAAAAATAATCTTGCTAAGGCTTACACGGCAATGAAAGATTTTAGCATGCTTCCTTTAGACACATCAATGTCTAATACAGAGAATGCTTTAAACTTTCAACATTTCCAAGTATTAAACCTTGAGCAAACACAAAGAATGCTTTCAAGAGTTCAATTAGCTAATTATTTTAAACAACAAGCTTATGAATTAGTAGGTGTTAGTCCACAAAGAATGGGACAACAAATCGGACAAACAGATACAGCTACAGGAATTGAACAAGCAGTTGCCGGTTCATATGCTCAAACAGAAATGTATTTTGTACAACACTCTGATCATTTAATGCCAAGAGTTCATACTATGAGAACTGACTTAGCTCAATTTTATAATTCAACTAAGCAATCTATTAAACTTCAAACATCAACAACAAATGATGAAAGAGTATTTTTTCAAATGAATGGTTCCGAATTGCTATTAAGAGACATTCATGTATATTGTTCAACTAAAGCAAATCATCGTTCTGTAATGGAGCAAATGAAACAGTTAGCTTTAAGTAACAATACTTCAGGTGCTTCTATTTATGATCTTGGTAATATTATTGAGTCTGATTCTATGGGTACTCTTAATAATGTTCTTAAAGGAATTGAAACTAAACAACGTCAAGAACAACAAGGTAAAATGCAGCATGAGAGTGAAATGAAAGATAAGGAAATTGAAGCAATGGCTCAAGAAAAACAACTTGAAAGAGATTATGATGCTCGAGAGTCTGAAAAAAGAGATCGTAAAGATATTCTTATTGCTGAAATTAAATCAGCAGGTTTTGGTGCAATGCAAGATATTAATGAAAATCAACAAAGCGATTATATTGATGCTTTAGATAGAATCCAAACAAGTAATCAGTATGAAACAGCTACTGGTCTTCAAAGAGATAAAATATATGAAACACGTATTCAAAATTCTGAAAAAAATTCTATTGAAAGAGAAAAGATTGCAGCTTCTAAAGATATAAAAAATATAGATCTAGCAATAGCAGTAGAAAATAAAAATAAATATGACGGTGTTCCTCCAAAAAAAGTTGAGAGTAAACCTAAAAAGAATTCAAAAAAATAAATATAGCTATATACTAGCAAAATTTTTAATATTAATTTGATTATTTTAAATATATAATATTTAAAGAGTTTAAATTTGAGTATATTATAGTAGTCAGTTCATAAAAACCAACAAGAGATGAGTGATAACAATGAAACAACAATAGTTAATGAGGTTGAATTAGATAATCTTAGTGACTTATTAGGAGCAGGAGCAGATAGTATAATGGTTCCTAATGAAAATGAAAAAAAACCGAATGTATTAAGTTCACTAAGAGTGGACACAGCGTTCCTTGACAAACCGGAAAAGAATAAATCAACTGTTGATAAGACAGAAGATGATACTACAACAGAAAGTAGTGATGGTGAAGAAAAAGTTTTTCAAAAACTTGATGATACTCCTATTGATGATATCGTAAAAGAAGTTGAAGATGAAGGTGATAAAAACCCTGGTGGAAGACCAACTCTTAATAAAGATGTTATGGTTGAAACAGCTTCAAAACTTATTGAAAAAGGAGTAATGTTTTCTTTTGACGATGATAAAAAAATTGAAGACTATTCAGCTGCTGATTGGGAAGAGCTTTTAGAAGCTAATTTCACAGAAAGAGAAAATAAACTAAAAGGTGAATTACCTAATCAGTTTATGGCAAGTTTACCACCACAGCTACAAAAAGCATATGAATATCACCGACAGGGTGGTGAAGATATGGTGAGTATGTTTAATGCATTGGGAGCAGCAGAACAAGTTGCTCAATTAGATTCTAATTCAGAAACAGGACAAGAATCAATTATAAGAGCTTATTACCAAACAACACAATTTGGAACAGCTGAAGAAATTGAAGAAGAAATTGATTCATTAAGAGATCGTGATGAATTAAAAGGTAGAGCAGAAAGATATAAGCCTCGCTTAGATCAACTAGAAGAACAAACAGTTCAACAAAAGATTCAAGCTCAAGCTGATTCAAGAAAAATGCAAGAAGATCAAGCTAAAAACTATCAAGATAGTATTTATGATGTTCTTAAACCGGGTAAAGTAAATGGTTTAGAAGTAGATGGGCGAACACAAGAAATGTTATTTGCTGGTTTAATTCAACCAAATTATCCTTCTATAAGTGGTAAGCCAACAACTATGTTGGGACACTTGTTAGAAAAATATCAATGGGTAGAGCCGAATCATAATCTCATAGCTGAGACACTTTGGTTACTTGCAGACCCTGATGGATATAAAGAAAAAATTAGAAGTAGTGCTGTTAATCAGCAAGTAAAAGATACGGTAAGAACTCTTAAAACTGAAGAAAGTAATAAGACAAGAAGTTCTTCCACAAAAGAAGATGATGGCAACGCGTCAAGACCTGCTACTCGTAAAATAGCAAGAAAGAAGCGTGGCTTTTTTGAAAGAGATTAATTAATGTTTAACAAATAAATAAAAGTAAAATGGCAACTCCAGTTTTTAATAACGGAATTTTCCTGAGAGACACATCATATGATGCTACATCTCACGTTGATTCATACCACCTGGTGAACATGCTTAAAGATGCTGAACCTACTGACATGGGACCCGTTGATATATGGGCAATGAGTCAAAAAGTAGAGATGCCTCTTTATCAGATGAGTTCATTCGGAGGTAAAAATGTTATCAGTGTAGATAACATGAGAGGTGAATACAAGTGGCAAACACCTGTATCGCAAGATCTTCCTTACATTGTAGAAGATATTGAATCTGCAAACCTACGTAAAGGTACTGATGGTACTACATTCAAAATTAAACTTAACAAACGTGAGTTTGGACATGGTGATATTATCACTTATGATAAGTATAATGGATGTGAACTTTACATCACTGATAACGATGTTCTTCCTTTAGGTGATGGTTTCATTTATACGGTTCAATTAGTAAACAATGATAACTACAAATTCTTGGACAACAAGTATTTGGCGAATGGTACACAAATGTTTAGAAAAGGTTCTGCCCGTGGTGAATACGGTGAGAGATTCTCTGACATTAGAACAGGTACATCATTCCGTGAGTTCTATAACTACGTAGGTGGTGCTGAAGCTCACGTACATTATTCAATTTCTTCTAAAGCTGATATGATGCTTAAAGGAGGAATGAATGCAGATGGTACAGTTCCTGTAACTGAAATCTGGAGAAACTTTGATAACACTACAGATCCTTCTGTAACTGGTATTGAAGATATGGTAGGTAAGATGGGTAAAGATTACGTTAAGCGTGCAATGGCTAACGGTGATTTATCTCGTACATTTATCACTAATCTTGAAGCTGCTCACCTTACTAAAATTGCATCTGATATTGAAACATATCTTATGTGGGGACACGGTGGTAGAATCAAACAAGATGGACCGGATGATATCCGTATGTCTGTTGGTCTTTGGAAACAATTAGATTCTTCATTCAAACGAGTTTATAACAAGTCAAACTTTTCTCTTGAATTGTTCCGTGCTGAACTTTATAACTTCTACGCAGGTAGAGTTGAGTTTGTTGGTCCAGATCCAAAACGTCAGTTGATTGTTCAAACTGGTATGGGTGGAATGAGATTAGTTAATGAAGCTATCAAAAATGAAGCAACTAACTCAGGTTTACTTATTGATGCCCAAGAAATTGGTGCAATTACAAATAGTGGAATGGATCTAGGTTTTGGATTCTCTTATACTTCATATGTGATTCCTTTCTTAGCAAACGTAAAGTTTGTTATTAATCCTGCATTTGACAACTTACATACTAATGATATTGAGAACCCAATTATTGATGGGAATCCTCTTTCTTCATATAGCTTTATTATTTTTGATATCACTGATAACACAAATGATAATATCTACTTGTTGAAATTATCATGGGATAACAAGCTTAAATGGTGGTACCAAAATGGTACTATGGATTATATGGGAAGAGATCAAGGATTTGCTTCTACTGGACAGTTTAATGGATATAGAGTTTATATGACTCAATGTATGCCAGCTATCTGGGTAAAAGATCCAACTAAAGTATTGAAGATTGTTATGAGAAATCCTATTACAGGAGGATCATTCTAATTCTAATATATATTTATGGGAGAGAGGTAAAACTCTCTCCCTTTTTTTAAACTAACATAAAAAACCAACAATATGAAAGTAGAAACACCACAATCACCTGCAGCAGTAGGACCAATCTCAATTAAACCTTTTATACAAGGTGATTCAGAAAATATGGGATTAGAAAATTATAATTTAGCTTTATTTCCAGGAACGTATCATGAAGAGCCGTTAGCCTGTTTAGAGCAAAATGGTATTAAAAGATATGTAACAGGTCTTAATGAATTTGCTCCTGAAGTAAAAGCTATCACGGACACAAAATTAAAAGCTGCTATTATAAAAGATATTAGAGAAACTGTTGCTGAACTTGAAAAAGAATTAGCAACAAACATTATAGATCCTGATCCAGAAAATAAAGATTTTTGGAAAGAAGTTCAAATGTTAAAACCGGATAATGCAGAACTCTGGAATCAAATTACAATACGTTGTGGAAATGATCCAGTTTACTTACATCCAAAAAAGGATCCATATGACTTAATAAAAGTTAAAGCAATTGAAGCTGGTGGATTTTCAATGTGTGCTAAAAGTTGGGAAGATGCTAATAACATGCCTCAACCTTCAAAATTTTATTTAGATAGACACATTAATACAGTTGCTACTAAAACAGAAGGCAAAAAAGTTAGAAATAAAGCATTAAGTAAACTTGACGAATTATATAATAAGAATATAAAAAAGCTTATGTATGTATGTAAAGTTGTTGATGCTTATAGTGCACAATATAAGAAGTCTACACCAACAGATGTCATGTATGATAATATGGATATCTATATTAATGGTGATGGTGTTGAGAAAAATCAGCTTAGAGCAGCTGAAATGTTTCTTAGTACTGCAGAATTAAACATGGAAACATTGAAGTTAAAATGTATTGTTAAAGATTCTAGCTTCTATAAACATATTGGAACAAAAGCGGATGGTATGATTTATCACCTTGAGCAAGTTGTTGTTTTAGGTAGAAATGTACAAGATGTTGTTGAGTTCTTAAGAAATCCATTAAATGAAGAAATTCTTGAAGATCTTCAAGAAAAAGTGGAAAGTTATTGGAATGAATAATAAAAAGATAAATTATGGTACACAAAAAAACAAATATCTGTGAGGGTGTAGTTAAATCTCCTTCAAATGCAAATAAAAGTATGAATGCTAATGTAAAAGTTAGTCTATCACCTACTTCTGCAAATAGAAACCTTAATGCTCCGGCTAAAGTTAAACCAGGGGCATAATAGTAAGAAAAGATGAATAACATTGCTATACAACTTAAAATAAAACAACGTCTTAACAAACTTGCTAGTAATGATTTTGATAACCTAGAGTGTTGGCAAATTGTAGAAGCATTTAATAAAGGTTCGGTTGACTGGGTTCGTAGGCAACTTCATGGTACAAACCTTAAAAAAACAGGTGATGAGCAATCTAAAAGAAGAATTGATGATTTGCAAATCTTACTTACTGAAGTATCTATTGGTTTAATTAATCAAGATAAGTATGTTGTTAGTAATGGTCTTCCAGAAAATTATTTAGAATGGAAGCGTGTATCAGCTGAAGCAAAAAACGAGTGTTGTGATGAAAATCAAGATCTTGTTATTTATCTTTCTGAAGAAGGCAATGTTGATTTATTACTTAGAGATGAGTATAAAAAACCTAATTACGAATGGGGTGAAACTTTTTGTACTTTAAAAGATGGTAATGTACGTATCTATACTAATAATGCTTTTGCTGTAGAAAATGCTAGATTGTCATACTATAAACAACCTAGAAGAATTGAAATTGTAGGTTGTGTAGATCCTTACACTGATGTTGCTTCTCCAATAGAAGTTGAATCAGAATTTAAAGATGACATTGTTGAAATATTGATTGATGAAGCTGCTAAAATATTAGCAGGTGATTTTGAATCACAAATTCAAGTACAAATAAATAAAGGTTCTGTTGAAGAAAATAACTAATAAGGTTGGTTATTTGAAATCAATTGGTTATATTATATATGTATTTATAAATTAAAAAGAAAAAAAAATGGCTTATTTTAATCATGCGTTTTCTAAACGCTTTTTAGGAACTGGTGCTACTATTGTTTCCCCTGGATTCAATAGTACAAAAGGTTTCCTTACAGATGCAGGAGTTTCTACGGAAACTTTATCCGAACAGACTCCCGGATATTACGGATTTTTTAACGCAGACACATACTTGTCAGAAAATGCTGCTTCAGTTGCAGAAGGTTGCTGTAAGTTAATTCTTGCGTCTTCTTCTCTTTTAACAGATGATAAAGTTGGTCCTTTCCACGGTGGATATAAAGAGACTAACAAGTCTAAAATGATGAACCCACGTTATGTAAATAGATTTTACAGAGTGGATCAGTGTACTCCACAACAAGCTGTTGTACATATTGGTAATACTAATTATACAGGTGTAGCTGCAGGTGCAGTTGAATCAATTACTAATATTGCTAGTAATGGTGCGGTTTATGTAACTGGTACTTACTTAAGTCTTGCTGTAGCTGCAGGTTCAGGTACTGGACTTACAGCTGATGTTATTGTTGATGCAGGCGGTCTTGTTACTTCAGTTACAATTAATCAACCTGGTACAGCTTATGTTGCTGGCGATGCTGGATTAACAATAATTGGTACTTTACTTGGTGCTACAACTACTGCTGATGATGTTACGTTTGATGTATTAACTATTGCTACAGCTGGTCAAGCTGATTGTGATAAAACATTCTTTTGTGATGAAACTTACTATTTACGTGTAGATGTTAAAGGTTCTCCAGCATTAAGATTTGCTAATCACAATTTATATCAAAACTTTGATGCTACTGGTCCATGTTGTACTGGTCCTGAACCAACAGCAATTGACTCTACATTAATTATGATTGAGTGGGCTACGCAAATGGTTGAGAATGAGTATATGAAAGACTTTATTCGTCCTATTGTATTTGATCAAACTGGTAACCCATGGTTTGCAACTGGTGCTGAAGCTGTTACTGCAGGTTGGGCAGCTACTCAAATTTGGACTAATTATGTATCTCCTGGATATATTGCTGGTACTACTGGTGGTATTCGTTTAATTGGTGCTTATGTTGAAACTAAGTTCGGTAACTGTTCATTCCAATCAACTGATTTCTTTGAAAAAGAGCCAATCAGAATTTATGCTTCTCTTGTAGATTACACTGGTGATCCATGTGTGTTTGAAGGATTATGTGTAATTACTGAATGTCTTGGTATTCAAGGAATGGGATTTGGAGAAACTGTTCTTCGTGACTTTATCTTATCTGAGTCTTACTTGCAAAACTATTTTGCAAATGATCAACGTATCCGTGAAATAACTCAAGGAGATGATATCTTAAATGCAATTAATAGAAATTCATTGTATACTAGATATTACATCCAACATGTTGTTCCACGTTTCAACAATCCATCTGGAGTGTTTGATAATGATCAATATATGCTTGAAATCATTACACCTGACGTAGATGTTCCTTTAGAAGCATTCATGACTGCTTGGTTAACTGGTTGTTCAGATTGTTTGATACTACCAGAAGATTTCGGTTGTACTACTTGTAGCATTTTACCGGTACCTGCACCTTAATTAAGGATCTTAATATATAAATAAAGGGAGAAAGAGATTATGTCTCCTCTCCCTTTTTTGTTTAATACAATTTTAAATCACTATGGCAAAACATGTTTTAAGCCTTGAGGCACCTGATACAATGAATGATTGTATTTTACGTATTACAGATACTAGTGTTTATAATACAGATAATGATATTATTTGTCCTTTGTTAGAAGTAACTATACCTGGTTTTAATTATCCAGTTCAATTTGATGAATCTGTAATAGCACCTGGTTTTATGGTTAACTTAACAGCTTGTGATTTAGAAGTACAAATTGATGCATGTGGTACAACTTTTAATCCTCTTCCTGATGGAATCTATATTTTAAAATATAGTGTATCTCCAAATGAATATGTATTTGTAGAGTATAATCATTTACGAATAACAAAAGCTCTTACAATGTGGCAAGAATCTTTATGTGAATTAGATTTAGCTGACTGCGAACCTCCAGCAAATATAAAAAAGAAACTACGCCAACTTCAAGATATTAAATCTTATCTTGATGCAGCTAAAGCTAAAGTTGAAACGTGTCATGAACCTAAAAAAGGAATGGAACTATACAATTATGCTGTTAAGCTTTTAAAAAAGTTTGAATGTAAAAGCTGTTAATTATTAAAAACCAACTAATATGAAATGTACAAATTGTAAAGAATCTTTTACTTGTTCATGTAAAAAAAGACTAGCTAGTAATGGTACAATGTGTTGTCAATCATGTATTGCATCATATGAAAATTCTTTAACAAGTAATAAAGTACTAGTAAACGCAGCAACACCAGTTAATGTTAAAACTAGTGGGAGTATAACAAAATGAAGTAATGGCAAAAAAAAAAAAGAAGTCAGATTGTGGTCCTAAAACAAAGAAAGCTTTTCAGGCTGGATTAAATATAGGAAAGAACATGAAAAAGCCTAAAGCTAAAAATAAAAAATAATGGCATTCACAATTACATATGCAGTAGGTTCTTTTAATCGTGTTGTAAAGCAAATAGAACATAACGGAACTTGGATAGATATAGCACCTAATGTAAATCCAGATACTGTTTGGAAGGATGTAATGACTAGTCCTATTAATCCTGAACATGTTTGTATTGTTGGTGATGTAATTGATGGAGGAAGTTTATTAGATTCAGGAATTTTAATTTCAACTGATGCTGGTGCTACTTGGGCAGTTCCGTTTGGTAACTGGGCTACGCATGCGCCTCTTACTAAATTCTTAGAAGTATGGTTTGTAGATAGTCAAAATATATGGGCTGTTGGTAATAACGGATGGGTTGTAAAATCTCAAAATGGTGGTATTACTTTTCAACAACCAGGAACTATAGGATTAATAGAAAGTGGTACTTGGGCAGGTACAGCATGTATTTATGCAATTAATTCTCAAATTGCTGTTGTAGCAGGTTCAAGTGTAGATACTGGGACAGCTATCAATAGTCGTGTATGGAAAACAATCAATGGTGGTAATACATGGACTACTTTAAATCAATCGCCAAATTATTATACAGAACCGCTTGCGCCTAATTTAAGAAATGCTTGGAGTTGGGCTGTAAGTGAAGGTCAAGATGGTATACCTTTTGGTTTACTATTACTTACTGGTGGTACAGGTTATTTTGCTGGTACAGGAGTATCAGCTTTAAGTAATGGTACAGGAAAAGATCTTACATTAGATATTACTACAACTGCAGGTGCTGTAACAGCTGCTACAATAAATAATGCTGGAAGAGACTTTAATGTAGGTGAAATAGTTACTGTATCAACAGGAGCAGGTGATGCTACTTTTGAAGTAACTTATATTGAACCAACTTATCCTATTGGAATACCAAGAGGTATTTGGATGTCTAAAGATGAAAATACTATTGTTGTTTCAACACTTAATACACAACAAACTAGTATTGATGGTGGTCAAAACTTTATAACAACTGGTTCTGAACAGATGCTTCGTGCTGGTGTTCACTTAACATGGTATCCTTCACATGAATGGCAATCAGGATTACCAACACAAATGAGACATGTAGGTGGAATTGGTCTAGGTCCTGAAGTAATTGAAACTCTTAATATTGGTTCAACTTGGTCAACTACAAGACAAAATACATCTGTCCATATGGTGGGAGCTCATTTCTATTCTCCACAAAATGGTTATTATACACATACTAATAAACTTTATCGTACATCAAATGGAGGTGTTACAGGTATAGAAACTTATAATGATCTAGGTTTTCCAACATGGGAAGCTGTATGGACAGAAGAACCAACTATAATTTATAAATTGATTGACTGTTCAGGACAAGCTAATGATCAATTTGTATCAGATCCTAACATGGCAAATTATGTAGGACAAATAATTCAGATAGTTTCACCAGATGAAGATTTACCAGCAGATTTATGTTGGTTAGTTGAGGAATATGAAGACTTTCATTTAACATATGATGACCCAGTTCCAGTACTTGGCTCATTTGCAACATGTCTTGAGTGTGATCCTAATTATTATGAATTAATAGATTGTGAAGGTAATGAAACATCAATTTATACAACAACAGACTTAAGTACTTATATTCCAACATCAATAGATGGTGGAGCAAAAGCTGTTGGATTAGCTATTATAATGACACCTTGTTGTGGAGGTACTATTATTCAATCAGCATTTATACCTATTGAGCAACCTCTTTGGTCTTTAGAATCTCCGTTACCAGATGTTGTTATTTACAATGATGGTATAGAAGAAGCTTGTTATAGTATTACTACTGGTGCTATTCCATGGACAATAGTTCAACCTCCTGGTTATATAGAAATGCCTTTAGATAGTGAAATTACAACGTTAAATGCAACAGATTGTAATGAAGCAGCTTCAGAAAATCCTATATGTATTTGTGATACAGTTGAACCAATAATGGTTGGTGGAAATGTTATTCAAATAGAAGCTTGTCCTGGTGTATGTTGGACAGTTAATGAAATTCCACCAGATCCAACTTTAACATTAACAGTTGTAGTTGTTACAGATGACTTTATAGATTGTGAGGATTGTTTACCGAAAGCTCTTCCACCAGCTATTATAATCCGAAATAGAAAAGTGAAACCCGGATATGATACTCCAGGCTGTCCTCCAGAATATGTAGAAAAAATTAATTGTGCTTTTGCAGAAGTTCTTTTTAAAGAAGTAGCTGCAAAACGATATGGTATAACAATTTGTTGTGAAGAGGATGAAAACAAGTATTTAATAAGTAAATATTTAATGGATCTAAAAGCAATTTTTGATCCTAATGCATGTAAATCAATATTACCAGATACATGTTGTCCACCATGTGCTGTATCTTCAATATTGATTGTGCATCAAATAATGGATTGTATGCCACCGCTTAATGTAACATCAGAGCTATCATATCCTATACCGTGTTTACCACCTTATAATATAGAATCTCAATTAATACAAGCAGCTAAGTGCACACAGTTTAATATTAGTGTACCTGAATTAACTATTGCAAGTGTAGAATGGACTGATTGTAATGGTGGACCTAGATTAACAGAATATACAGCTTATAAATTAGCTAAAGAGTATACTTTATGTGCACTTGATATACCAGCACCTATTGTTATTAATTGTACAATAATTACTACGGGTATTTGTTTACCGAAATAATAATGAGTATATTATATAGTAAAGTTATTTAGTATGAAACCTACAAATTTAGATTCACTTCCTTGTACGCCAACATCATCTAATTGTGTTATATGGCAAGGTCCTGATTTACCATGTATAAAATTATGCAAAGGAGATACCATTTCTGATGTTGTTTATAAAATGGCTGTTGAGTTATGTAAGTTATTTGAAGACTTAAATGTTGACAATTATAATCTTGAGTGTTTTGGTTTAGATAACTGTGCTCCTGAAAACTTTCAACAATTATTTCAATTTGTACTTGATCAACTTTGTCCACCGGTAACTGAATTAGTTACTGCAACAGGAGATCCTTGCGATGCTCTTGATTGCATAGTTGCTGTAAATGCAGATTGTTTTCAAAGTACTCTTGGTACTTCAACTACATTAGCTATATATGTTGCAGCAATGGCTTCTGAGATATGTGCCCTTGTAATGAACATAGGAAATTTAAGTCCTCAAGTACAATTATTAGGTGCAAAAGTTGCTCAATTAGAAATTGATTTAGATGCAGAAAAAAAAGCAGCTCAAGTTTTGCCTACAATGGTACCTGTTTGTGTTTTAGGTAATAATGCAGGAGCTACAAAAATAGATGTTGTACTACAAGCATTAGAACAACAATTTTGTGAACTTCGTGCTACAACAGGTATTCCAAATGAGATATTAGCTGCAATTGCAAAACAATGTTCTAATTTAGATGAATTAGCAGGTACAGGAAAAATTACTCAGCTTAGTGATTGGTCTCAAAGTGCTACAGCAGCAGGAGCTATAAATAATATTTGGTTAACAATATGTGATGTAAGATCTGCTGTATTAAACATTCAAGAAAGTTGTTGTGGTTCCGGTTGTGATGATTTACAAATTGGCATGACAGCCGTAAGCGATGATGTTAATTTAACTTTATTTTTTACAGGTAGTTTACCAGATGGTTGGATTGAATGTGGTACAATGTCACAGCAACTTACAATTACAGATTGTACTGGAGGAATGAAAATAACTAATATTGGTATAACCACTAGTTTAAACGATCCTGCAGGATATCAAATTCCTTTAAGTTCAATTTCACCACCAATTAATTCTGCGTGTAATTTAAACTTAAGTTTGTTAGCATGCTTTAAAGATCCAGCTTCAACAAGTGAATGTCAAAAAGTATTACAAACTGTTGTTTATAATTCTGCTACTTGTCCTGATTTATCTTTAGTATCAACATTAATAGATGTTAATTATACTGTAGATTATATTACAATAGGTACAATAGATTTAGTTGTGGAAATATGGGATATTGTAACAAATGTACTTGTAGCATCTGATGGTTATGTAGGTCTTAATGGACCTTTTCAACAATTGGGAGTATTTACTGGATTAACATCTGGTAGACAATATAAAGTAAGAACTTTAATAACTGTTGGTGATAAGCAAACAATTTGTCCGTGGGTTACTACTACAACCTTATCAGAAGATTGTGCTACACCAATTGATGTAACATCAACAATAACAATAACATAAGATGAGTAAAACATGTGGACATAGTAAACCTTGTGGTTGTAGTGATCAAGCATTAACAACTCAAGCACCTTGTGAAACAGGAACATTAGCTTGTCCAACACCAGACCCATGTCCTGAAACATTCAGAGCAGGTTGTGTTGTATATACAGGTGACACAATAGTAGATCTTGGTTTAGTAAAAGGTGAAAGACTTGATGTTATTTTACAAAGAATGACTTTAATGATAACTAATCCGGGATGTGTTATTCCTACATCTACTTGTTTAGCAGTAGTAGGTTTATTATCTTCAAGTATTACGAGTACAACAGTTGACTTAACATGGATACCTGTTAGTACAGCTTTAGGGTATTCTGTTGAATATAAATTAGCTACGGATTTAACATGGACAATAACTACATCTGTAACAACTTCTGAAGCAGTCCTTGGAGGACTTACACCTAATACAAGTTATCATATAAGAGTTAATGCTACATGTGCAGCAGGTTCTTGTTATTCAGTAACTATAGAAATTAAAACACAAATATAAATTAAGACACCATGGCATTAGTACCAGCAACATTTGAAGTAGACTTTACTTCCCAGTATTCAGGAAATCACAGAATCTGTTGGAGATTATCAACAGATCCTCCTGGAGTATACGATTGTACTACAGTTATATACTGTGCATCAGGTAATACTTGTAATCATATTTTTAACACAATGGTTGATAATGAAACTTGTGTTAATGTAACTTATGAAGGATATGTACAACCTACATGTTTTGATGCAATATCATTAGATGGTCGTATACCATTTTCTTCTGAATTTATTCCAGATCCTCTTTGTAAAAAATGGACTATAACCTGTAATGATGGGCCAGTTGAAGCTGTTAATGTACAAAATGGTGGTTCTGGTTATACAGTATCTTTTCCAGTAGTAATTAATGGTGCTGGTACTGGAGCTACAGCTACAGCAAATGTAGCGGGTGGTGTTGTTGTAAGTATTACATTAGATACGCCAGGTAGTGGTTATATATCAGCTACAGCAGATCTTTCTGCAGGTGATGGTGTTGATGCTACAGCACTTGTTCTTATTGAAGGATGTAGTGTAAATATTGAAGGTTGTACAGGAGATCCTGAAAGTATTGTAATGCCAATTGGAAATACGTTAGCTACATGTAAAGATTCATTACCATTAATACCTGCTACAGCAAGTGTTATTCAAGATGGTCATTGTCTTTGTCAAACATGTACAAGTTATCTTATTACCAATAGTGATGTAACAAATCCTTATGATGCATTATATGTAGATTGTAATACACTACAAGTAGTAATACAATCTATTCCAGCAAGTGCAGTTAGTGTTTTATTAGGTGGACCAGGTTGTACTGTAATTTCAGGTAGTGTATCCTTATCTGATACTAGTCTTACTGCAGTTATAGATCCTTGTGCTTAAACTTTGTCTCACACAGTTTGTTGGTTTAATCTGTGACTGACAATAACCCTAAGCCTAAGTGCTTGGGGTTTTTTGTATAAATATAAAATAACTACTTTTGGTGGTGAGGCTTATATTTGTAATCCTCATTAATTTTGAGTATATTATATTATCTGTTTTAAGTATGAAAAAGTTTAATAAACCAAATTTAAAAGCACCAAGGTTCAGAGAAAAACAACACATTGTGTACAATAAGAAACTTTACAAAGAGTTTCTTAAAAAATTTCCTGAACATGTGAATGTGACACTTTTAGAATTTAAAAAAATAATTGAAACTTTTAACGGTATGATGTGGCAAGGTGTTATTGATAATAGAAATGGTGTTGAGTTACCTGAAGGTTTAGGTTATGTATTTATTGCTTCATGTATTCCAAGTAAAACAAAAAAGAATGTTGATTTTAAAAAGTCTGCAGAATATGGAGTAATAACTAATCATAAAAATTGGGACTCAGATAATTTTTTGATGAAAATATTTTTTACTAATACTAAAGTCAGATATAATCTTCCTAATAAAGAACTATGGTCTTTTTATCCTGTTAGAGCATTTAAAAGAAAGGCATCTAAAATTTATAAAGAAAATTGGGCTAAATATATTGCTGTTGATAATACCAAAAGAATAACTACCATTTTTGAAAAACAACAAAAAAGAGATTATTTTAATAAAAAAAGCTCAAAGGTATCTGATGATTATAATGAGTTTAAAATGTAAAAAATGACAACTATTGGAGAAAGTATAGGTAGGGTACGTAATGTGCTAAAAGCTGTAAAAGAAGATCCGTTTATGACGGATAGATTTATTTATAGTATAGTAATTAAGTATGCTAAAATGCTTATCCGTAGACAAGAGAATGAAGGAAAGATTCACAATTTTACAAGTTTATTTAAAGAACTAACTTTTGTAGAACTTATTGATGTTGATAAGGTTGCTGCTAAGTGTACTGGAATTCAAAGTCATTGTATCATTAAAAGAACTAAAGAAAAACTACCTGAAATGATAGAAGGTTCATCAGGACCTATAATTCGTTTAGTAATATCTTTAGATGCATCAAGACGTTTAGATCAAACTTACATTCATCAGTATATATCAATTAGAAATAGTACAAACTTTAAATACAACAAAGCACACTATTATTGGTATGCTGATGGTTATCTTTACATCCCAGATGTAGATTGGGATGCAATACGTGTAGAAGCTTTATTTGATGATGATATAACTTTCTTTAATTGTCCTGATGATGGTTCACCTTGCGATCTAGCTCAAAATAGAGATATGCCTATACCAGAATATTTATTTGCTGAAATAGAGCAAATGGTTCTACAAGAATTATTAACTACTGGTAAGATTCCATCTGATGGAGCTGATGACAGTCAAAACGTATTAAGATAATGAGTTACATACTAAGATATAGAACTTTTGATCAGTTATTAGCAGAAGCTGCAATTGATTTTCCTAATTACGATAACATGGATTTAATAGCTCCTGCTCAACTTATTAAAGTTGCTAAAAGAGTTAATTATGAATTAGGGTTAAAGATATTTCAAACTAAAGAAATTGTACTTGAAGTTGAAAAAGGAAGAGCAAAGTTACCTGATAACTTTTATGTTTTAAATTTTGCAATGATGTGTGGTGCATATGAAACAAAACAATATATGCCACAAGGTACATGGGTTGAAGAAAGACCAATTGAACCGCAGCCATATAATAAACCGGGACCAGAAGTAATTGATACTTGTAAACCTGAACCAAAACCAATAATTGAATGTCCTCCATGTAATAAATGTGGTACAGCTTGTGTAGATGATTGTGTTGATTGTAGTGGAACTCAACCAAGACTATGTGAGATTAACTGTAAAGGTGAAACATATGAGCTTATACAGAAGTTAAATTATACTACACGAACTTATAGTTTCTTACGTCCTATAAAAATTTTAGATCAGACTCGAGACATTGATTGTGATTGTCCTAATCTATATTGGAATAGTCCAGACACTGCTTGGATTAAAGATGGTTATATCTATACTAACTTTCAGGAAGGAAACCTTTATCTTAATTATCAAGGTATGATGGAAGATGATGAGGGTAATCTTCTTGTTGTTGATCATGACCTTTTAAATGAATACTATGAGTATGCTGTTAAGCAAAGAATCTTAGAGAATCTTATTCTTAATGATGTAACAGTATCACAATTGAAGATACAACTTATTGAAAAGGGGTTCACTACTTCCCGTAGAAACGCTATCTCTTTAGTTAGGATGCCGGACTATGGAGATATTAAGAAGATCCATGAGGTGAACCGTAAGGCACAATACAATAAGTATTACAATATGTTTAGAACATTTCCTGGAAGAAATATAGAGAGTGGTTTTAGAAACGGACTTAGATAATAAAAAATGGCTAAGAGAAGACAGACACCGGGAAGTGCTAATATCAAATCCCAGAGTTTTGATAAAGGACTCAGTGAAGATATAAGTGATTATCATTTAGCTAATAATATATGGACTCATGCTAGGAATGCTATAACAAACTCTACTACTGGTGATTTTGGTGATATAGGTAATGAACCTTCAAATTTATATTGTGCAAGTGCACCGTATCCTATTATTGGAACTATTCATATTCAGGGTGACCGATGGGCTATCTTCAGTACGGATG
>TARA_R110002126_G_scaffold1177_1_pt1 | contig 25060 bp, 19 predicted proteins | sample TARA_R110002126 | Tara Oceans TARA_R110002126 (sample SAMEA4397536) | marine metagenome | biome: Polar Biome; feature: [DCM] deep chlorophyll maximum layer (ENVO:01000326); material: water (ENVO:00002006), including particulate matter (ENVO:01000060) such as... | depth 30 m | reverse complement strand
ATCGCTCATCGCTAGAATAACCGCCGTGCACTGCTCGGGTGTGAGGAGCAAAAGTACATGTCCAAAATCAGTGCCATTCTGAATAATGGCTGGCAGCCTCTCTTTCATGACCTCATAAACCGACGTGCGCTGCTCGGATGTAAGTAAAAAAAGAACAGCGCCAAAATGAGCGCTGTCCTGAATAATCTCACGCAGCTTGTCTTTCATCACCTCATAAACCAACGTTCGCTGCACAGGATTGAGCTGCTTAAGTACATGGCCAAAATCATCGCCGTTTTTAATGATTTCAGGTAGCTTATCGCTCATCGCTAGAATAACCGCTGTGCACTGCTCGGGTGTGAGAAACAAAAGTGCACGCTCAAAATCAGTGCCGTTCTGAATGATGTCAGAAAGCTTATCGCTCATCGCTAGAATAACCGCCGTGCACTGCTCGGGTGTGAGAAACAAAAGTGCACGCTCAAAATCAGTGCCGTTCTGAATGATGTCAGAAAGCTTATCGCTCATCGCTAGAATAACCGCCGTGCACTGCTCGGGTGTGAGAAACAAAAGTGCATGCCCAAAATCAGTGCCGTTCTGAATGATGGCTGGCAGCCTCTCTTTCATGACCTCATAAACCGACGTACGCTGCTCGGATGTAAGTAAAAAAAGAACAGCGCCAAAATGAGCGCCGTTCTGAATAATCTCACGCAGCTTGTCTTTCATCACCTCATAAACCGACGTGCGCTGCACAGGATTGAGCCGATTAAGTACATGGCCAAAATCATGGCCGTTTTTAATGATTTCAGGTAGCTTATCGCTCATCGCTAGAAGAACCGCTGTGCACTGCTCGGGCGCGAGGTACTGAAATACACAGCCGAGATCATGACCGTTTTTAATGATCTCAGAAAGCTTGTCGCTCATCGCCAGAGTAACCTCTGTACACTCCTGAAGCCTGAGCCGCTTAAGTGCACGGCCAAAATCATCGCTATGTGTAATGATATAAGTCAATTTATCTTGCGTGAGCTCATAAACCGACCTGCGCTGATCGGGCGTGAGAAAAAAAAGCACAGCGCCAAAGTCAGTGCCATCCTGAATAATCTCACGCAGCTTGTCTTTCATCACCTCATAAACCGACGTGCGCTGCTCGCGCGCAAGGAACATAAGCACACCCGCAAAGTCAGTGCCGTTCTGAATGATATCAGGCAGCGTCGCTTTCATGGCTTCATAAACAGCCGTACGCTGATCGGGCGTAAGACGGCTAAGTATCCCGTTAAAATTACGAGCACTGTTGGTGATGGCAGGCAGCGTCTCACGCATGGCCTGAAGTATAACTTCAACTTTATCGACTTGCAGGCTAATCAAGAGTGCTGACAAATCGTTCGGCGTTCGAATGAGTGCGTGAACGTGCGCCTCTAAAGCATGGAGTACGATGGGTAACTTGGTATTCGGCGTATCCATGATGAAAATAACAAGATCATCAAGCCTTGTAAGCTGATATATTACCTGTGAACGAATATTATCTTGAGACAATACATCAGCTAAATCTCGACCATCCATCCCTTGAACAATAAAGTTCATATCAGCCAATGATGCAATGCGAACAGGTATGCCCAGTTGCTGTAGTAAAACTGGCGTCACACCAAGATTATCTTTTCCTGTGTATGTATGCGTCTCGAGTGCATGTTTTAATTCATTGTGTGCTTTGTCAAAAGCCTGCATGGCTGCTTCAATCAGTCCTTGTCGTGCACCCTCGCCTAAGGATATGTCAGCTAGTAAAACTTTATGACTTTGCATGGCTGCATACAGCGCTTCGCGCCTTGAGCCAATGCACGTTTCAATAGGATTTTGGGCCCGAACAGAGCTATTCGCATTAAAAGCCACATCAAAAAGCAAACTTATTTCTTCTTTTATTTTATCTGGGATTCTTAATACTTCTTCTTCAGGAAGTGCTTGGTAATAATCTCTAAAATTAAGGATTGGGGGGTAAGCCTGTCCTGCCGCGTCTTCTTGCGTACCCCGTCCGCCATGCGCATCATTTAATTTCAGCTGATGCATTAACGTGGTGAGCTGACTCAGTAAATGTTCATCATCTGTACTTACCTTTTGATAATGTGCTTTGGCTTGGAGCACAGCTTCTGTATGAGGTGAATGCATGGTAAGACGCTGCCATTCCGCTAAATTAATTTGTTGATCTGCATGACCTCGTGCATCATCATAATTAGGATTATTAGGCTGTGCTTCTAATGCATCCATCAGGCGTACGTCAGCCATAAGCGATACAGGGTAAAGGTACGCCCCGCTGTCCGACAAAATATGGGTGTTTAAAATATCAGCGGCGGATAAATCACCGGTATCACCTTGATAAACACCTGGCATAAGTATGCTGAGGGCATTAAAATTCTCCTGCCTTTGTATATCAGCCTCAAGTGTGTCCAGATGTGTTTTAAGACGTTGGGTTGGGTTCACCTCATAGCTATCCGGAACCGCCCTCTCAGCGCTCCAGCTGGATTGTAATAACTCACTTAATGCTTGATACGTTTTTTGATAGGATTTTTCCGTAGAAATAACCTCAAAGGTTAAATTATTAATCTCTTGCTTAACCGCTGCGCGCCAAGCAGCGTCAGGACCCGATACGCGCTCAAGGCTTGCGTTCAGCTGTTTAACCCAGAGCGCCAAATTCATGATTGGATTTTGAGTGTACAGTCTAGGTAGCGGCGTATCTAACGTCCATTGTGATGCTAATAATTCTTGAACTCGGCTGATGCAATCTGATTTTTGATTCAAGTAGTTTGACTCAAGCTCAAGCCAAGTTTCTTGATGCGCAGCTAATGCTTGCTGTATATGTGAGCGCCACATGTGGTTGTGATTATCAGCGATCAACGAAGCTAAGTCTGTTAATATATGCGTGAGTTCCGAATCAGGCATGGCGGTATAACTCACCGCTGTACCCCGAATAAGAAACCAAGTCTCTCGAAGTAATGCCTCGCAATTCAAGAAACACTGCAACTCATGGGTATTATCCTGAAGGGCGACCGACAATCCTTCAAGTATATAGCGCTGCCAAGCTGCCTCAACATCGGTTCGAAGCGTACGCACATCAGATACCGATGTATTAGATGTATTAAGTGCTAATGCTTGTACACGCGCTTTAATCTCTGGAAAAATCATGAAATAACCACCCATCACTCGATTTACTCTTTATATATTGAGTATATCACAAAAAACAGTATGGGTTAATTTAGAGCATTAAGAGCAGTGGGGACGCTTACAACATCATGCATGCTTTTAGCAAAACCTGCTGCACCAAACAACGTAAGTCCGGTGCCGAATACAAACATTTCGGTTGGATTAGCATGAAAAAATAGACTCAAGCCCAAAGCAATCATGGCAAATTGAGCTGGCGGCATACTCAAAATATCATGTGAAAACTGAAACCAACTCGCGATGTATACATCACGCGCTTTTCTATGCCCAACCATCTGAGCCCGCGTTTTCATCTGATGATAGATTGATTGCTCGGGTATATCTGATAAAAAAGAAGCAATATGCGCGATTACTTCCGTTGGAAGCGTGACGTGCCGCCCTACACCAGCAACACCGGACGTTTCCATCGGAACCAGTGGAGCAATAACGCGAGCAAGCTCCGGTTCACCGTTGCAACTCAGGTCTAACCGAGTACGCGCCTCGCCGAGTTCAACCAAAAATCTATCGATTTCTTGTGGCGTTTTATGATTAAAAAATCCATTATTTTTCAAAGTAATAAATTTAATATGCAAGGGTATTATCTGAATAAAATCACGTAAATCTTGCGGACACATATAACCCAACTGGCTATGACTTAGCTCCAACAAAGTCACGCTTATTGGAATACCCGCAAGAACCCGTGCTAATTGAGCACTGGTTTTATGACCAAAACCATTGCCAGCTAAAATAAGTGTGTTAACCCCTGCTGAAATACCCGACAAACCTAAGGCTAGCTCATCACTCTTTTTTTTATATAAATCATTTCCACTCAAATCAAGTGAAGTTACAGTATCTGGAAGACCGGCCAAAGCTCGGGCTAATTCAGCCCCGGATTTTAAATATAAATCGCACATAGAAAAATCAACCGACGTTACATGTGCAGGAATACTCGCAAAGGCTACAGCCAATTCAGCGCCGGTTTTATTTTCAAACTCGTTCAGGCTTAAATCAAGCGACACTACGCTTTGAGGGATAGCCTCAAAAATATGCTCGAGCTGAGTGTAATTATTTGCATATAACCCACCTCCACTTAAGCTAAGCTTGCTTACGCCAGCAGGTATGCCAGCTAACGCATCATATATAGAGGTGTCCTTCTGAATAACTAAATAGTGACGCATCCTAACATCCTAATATATCAGGAAGGCCGTCCCTGACATGCTCAATTGAGTTTAATCGAGTTTGATTGCTTTTGGAGATCGGCTTCTACGTCTTTAATAACTGGACGTTCGTTGGCGCGCTCCTTCCAACATTTCGCAATTAACTCACCATAGGCCACCGAAGTGGTGTTTTTTATCTCTTGAAGATCGCCAGGTTTTTCTCCCTTTAAAATTTTTGCCTTACCTTGCTCTATAGATAATAACGCATAAGGGTGTTTACCTGATGCCATTTCCCATAAAATAACACCTAAAGCATAAATATCAGAGGCTTTGCTTGAACGCGTTTCTCTTATCACTTCTGGCGCCATCCAAGGCCAAGTGCCTTCTTGATAGACATAGCCTAATTTTAATGCTTGTTGACTACTCATACTCATACTCATGGTATGCCCAAAGTCTGTTATTTTCGCACGATACCCGCTTAATAGAATATTATGACTTGTAAGGTCGCAATGAATCATATTCAAACTGCTGAGATAACTCAATCCATGCGCAATACCTTGTGCATAATTCAATTGCATACCAGGTGTTAGGGGCATATTATTTTGATGTAGTCGATGATGTAAATCACCCTCAGGCAAATACTCAAGAACCAACCCAAACGTACGATCTGATTCAAATGCACCATGCATACTGACGATGTTAGGGTGTCTTAACCCGCCATGAAGCACGGCTTCATCTTTAAATCGTTGAGTATATTCTGGGTTTAATCGGTTGCTAAGAAGCAGTTTAACTGCCACAGGTGTATACCCAAGCCAGTGAGCTTGATAAACCACTCCGAAACCACCACTACCTATTCGAATATTACTTATCGATAAATCAGTCATGGGAATCATTGGGAGCATTGGGAGCATTGGGAGCATAGGTGATATTGGTGCTTTTGGTGCGTTTAATACCGATGGTGTTGTGAGTTGCACCTCTTCTTTTGCAGTATTTTCATGTTGTATATGAGTCGGCGGCTTTTGTGGCAGTGGCTTTTGTAAAAGTGGCTTTTGCTTTGAATCTGTTACTGGCACTTGCTGGACTGGATAAGCACATCCCATACTGTTAGATAGCGGATAAAATCCTTTGGCGGCGGGATTTAAAGCTACCGGGGTTTCAATGAGTCGATGCGTGCCTTGACCCTGCGAACGACTTATTGCTAAGTTCTGAAAAGATTCTTGAGTATCTGAGCTTTCACTGGATATATCCACTTCCGGTTCTGGGCTGTCTGAATCAAACTCACATCCTGCAACCCCAAATAATAATTTTTCACATCGTTCCAACTGCTCTTCGCTGGTATAAAAAAGGTCGATTATTCTTGCTGTGCCATCAGGCAATTTTTTACCGGTGTATTTTTCATATTTTGATTTGCTAGATAACGGTTTTTTACCCTGCTTATTCGTATACATCTATTACACCCCACAATCACCACGCCAATATAAGCCCATATTGTACCACATGAGCTCAAAAATAACACCCGTTGTTGATAAATAGGCTCATTAGCGTGCAGTTATGCGAAGATAAATAGCATGACATTAAAATAAATTTTCGATTGAAACTTACTCAATGTCATTAGAAACAGCTGAACTCAATGATGCTTCTTGCATGATTTATTGAGTTCAGCTTTATGCTCCAGTTTAGGTCAATTCACGGACACAACGAACACCACTGGTGTTTTCTTTGCCATCATGGGTTTGATAGGAAAAATAACTGCCAATATTACCAAAATAGTATTGGGCCCATGCATTATTGTACGTACCATCAGCCTTTGAATATTCGGTAGAACTCCACATAATACCTAAAAGATTACCAACTTGACGATCAAATAAATTGGATAACATGTTTTGCTGTGTGGGATTTGCTTCCGTACCACAAAAACTGTCAAGACCTGGTGTTCCCGGTGCATCAACATAATAACCCATTTCACAAATGGAGGGTAAATACCAATCATTATACCCACCTATATCTACATTTTTACATAGACCGGCAGCATATCTGCTTTGTGAAATTCCGTTACCTTCAAGATAGTTAAAGATAACATCTGTATTACAAATACCATCAGATTTTCCATTACAAGCATCAGGTGGATTGGTAGACAACTCATCTATACCCGTTAAAAATGTATAATCGGTGCAAGGCGCAAACGCGTTAATGTTGCCAGGTTCGCGCGTACATGATGTATTAGCATTAGCAGCCCATATAAGACCTAAAGGCCACGGAGCAGCTTGGTTTTCAAGCGCTGCAACTTTACCCCCAACACTCGCTGTACTAGGTGTCACGGTATCATCAATGGCAAACACATAGCCTGACTGATATTCAGAACCATAACTTAATATATTCAGTGGAATAGATAATTGACTCGCCGTGCGAGATACCGTTGTTAAAGTTGAACTTACTGCGGTCGCGCCAGGTGTAACGGTTAATGTACACGTACCACCTGCAGCAATCGTGCCACAGGTTGAAGGGCTAATACTTGCGTCGTCTGGGAGTGCGGGTGATAATATATAATTAACATTCGTTGCCGTTTCAGGCCCAGAATTAGTAATCTTAATTTCTCTCGGCGTACCGGTTAATGCGGCATTTAAGCTAGGGTTGTTAACAGATAAAGCAAGCCCTTGACCCGTAAGGGTTGCTCCAGCATCGGCATCGGTTACAGTAACACTAATCGGTTGGCTCGCTTGATAGCTCCAAAAACTATTGACCGAAATTGAAGGGCCATCATTACTTGAGCTTCCAGATAACTGCTCAGCTGAAACCAACAAGGTTAAGGTACACGAACCGTGTGATTCTAAACTCTCTTGTCTACTACACTTTCTTAATGATCTAGGTATAACACTAATGCCTGGTACAGGCAGTAATTCAAATAAAAGTGCCACATCATCATTATTTGTAATCGTGTACTGGACGAGTGCCGAACCATTTCGAGGGAGTATAAGATGGTTCTCATAGCCAGTATCTAAATCAATAGAAATCAACGGCGTCGCAGCTAACACCGTTTGTGCTGACAAAGAAAACATGAGAGACAGAGCTAAGCGTTTAGCTCGTATATGATTGCATTTTTTTTTAGGTACGATGAACATCAAAATCCCTTTGATTAAAAATCATAGAGGATATTAAAACAGATCTAATGCTAGGATGAAAGCACGGAAAATAATTAAAAAACAATTTAACGCTCAAAATAAACGCACATAATCCATGGTAAATGCACCACTATCGCATGCGTGACATACGTGCTATAAATTAGCTCTAATTCAACCTAACTTATTCTATAATTAAGGCATATATCTATGAAGCAACAACACAATTTAATCGGCTTACTCATCGCTACTTTTTTTTCTCAAACACTCCATGCGACAAGTGTGGCGCTACCTTATCCAACCGTTGTAACTTTAAACTTGGGCCCAGGATGGCCTACGTCGACACAAAGCGAGGTCATTGAGTTATTGCCTAATGTAAACAACCGATATATGAGCACAAGCAATACAGACGCATTTATTGACGGTGAATTGTTTGTAGGATGGCAAGAAAAAATAAATAGCTGTGCATACTTGGCAGAATCACAGTTAGGCCTGGCTTACATGGTCACCAACAGCGCTAAAATTAACGGTGTTATCTGGCAAGCCAACAATCCTCTTTTTGATAATGAAACCTATGCGTATCGAATTAAACATAGTCATGTTGCTCTTAGAGGAAAACTCTTAAGCACACCGAAAGAAACCTATCAAGGTTATGTTACCGGCAGTATCGGTATCGCATTTAATACCTCCTATGCCTTTAATAGCCAGCCTGTCATTAGTACGGTACTCCCCTCACCTAACTTTCAAACCAACACCGAAACAGATTTTTCCTACACAGTCGCTGCCGGCGTACAAAAAAAACTTAACTCAAACTGGGCCATAGGTATGGGCTATCAATTTGCAGACTGGGGGAAAAGTCGCTTAAGTCGCGCTCCAGGACAAACCATGAATACGGGACCCGGATTCCATAATTTTTACACGAGTGAGGCCCAATTTAATTTAACGTATAGCGTGGCATAGTAGCCCGATTCTTATAGAAAAACCGCTTCCAAACAAGGAGAAAAATATAAGATGGCATATTTGAATACCAAACAATCCCTGATCATCACATTGGATGTTGATGCTTCGTTATTGAGTCAATTACAACAGATTGAAGATGCAGGATTTTCCGTCGTTGAATTAAACAATGCCGAGCCGGCTATTTTAACCGACGTTATAAAAAAATATCCTGGCCTTAGATTAGGCGTCAGTAATATTCTTAATACCGACCAATTAGAAGCTGTTCAAAAAGCAGGGGCTCATTTTGGAAGCAGTCCCGGCTTTATGCCTAGCTTGATTCAAACCGCCAATATTTATAACTTTCATTATCTACCTGGTGTTGCAACACCATCTGAAGCCATGCAAGCTGCGGCGCTTGGCTGCCAACATGTACGACCGTTGCCGGCGACGCTGTCATTTTGTACGTTACTTAACAAATACTTACCCAACTTGCGTTTGTTTCCTGCTGATGTCACGCAAAAAGAAGCCGAGAAGCTTCTTAAGTTAGATTCTGTCTCGGCTGTAAGTGTTTTAAATCCTGAGCTTCAGCTATGTGAAATAGCTATGTAACCACTAGCCCCGACCCTGGGTGAGCGGTTCAATAAAGCTTGTGTTTTCACTGGTTTCAGCATTTAGCTTTTGCAAAGCATGCTGAGCGCGTACACAACCGTTATTTTCTGCTTTTTTTAGCCATGTTTTAGCTTTACCTTTATTCTCATCACCTAAAGCACCGTTGTAATACAGCATGGCTAATTGATACTGCGCATAACCATTGTCTTGCTCTGATAATATCTGATAGAGCTCGGCGGCTTTCTCACTGTTTTGTGCCGTCCCCACGCCCTCTTGATGCATGCGTGCCAAGGCAAGTATCGCTTGTACATCACCTTGATCAGCCGAAGCTTGATACTGACTGAGCGCAAACACAGGGTCTTGCGATACACCCATCCCTTTTTCTGCTAAATAACCCAGTTGATACATCGCGTTTCTATCACCTAATTTAGCCGCTTTCCTGTACCATTGAGCACTTTTTCGATAATTACGTAAGTTTTCATCATGCATATAAAGCCCAGCTAATTGAACCATGGCACGTGCATGACCACGCTCTGCGGCTGATTTATAAAGTGTAGCTGCTTTGCTATGATCAACGGGGCGTCCTTTACCGTACTCATACACAAGGCCCAAATCAAATTCACCAATCACACTGAATTTGTTTGCCGCGAGCTCATACGCGATGGACGCCTGTTTATAATTATCATCCACGGTCTCATGAATAAATCCTAAAGCGACTGCGGCAGGTGCATAGTTACTCATCGCACGACTATACCACTGCTTAGCCAAGGCATAATTAGGTTGTTGCCCTAAATGACCCAATTGATTCAAACGCCCTAACAAATACTGCGCTGTCGCATGCCCTTGATTCGCTGCAAGCTCATACCAATGAGCCGCTTTTTCCATATTGACGGTGCCACCGAGGCCTTGCTCTAGCAAATAGCCAAGTTTAAGTTGCGCCTGTCTGTCACCACGCTCAGCTAAATCTTGATAAATACCACGTGCTTGCTTCACGTGCTCGGTATCTTCTGTACCCGTTAACGAATAATCAGCCAAGAGCAAACTTGCTGTGGTGTTACCCAAAGCATGCGCTTTTTCTAAGTTAGGTAAAAAATCTAGGCCCTGATTATGCTCTAAAACAGCCATGTTTAAATCAGCATACGAAAATCCTGCGGCTGATGCCTGCCTTAACAAAACAGCAGCCTCTTCTTTATCTTGGCTGACCTCATGCCCTTTGGCATAATACGTCCCTAAAATAAACGCACTCACAGGATTAGACTTAGCTTGTTGATACCAATACACAGCGTCACGCTCATTTTTACCAACCCCGAGACCGCGATCAAATAACATGCCCAATAAAAGCGCTGCTTCAGGACTGCCTGATTTAGCTTTTTCTTCAGCGACAGCATAAGCGTGCTCTTGTTTTTCTTTTGAATTACTCATGGCATCAAAAAATGCAAGCGGCAAGACAGCCTCTTCAACACCTTGGTTTGCGGCACCTTCATACAAACGCTTCATGAGTTCATGACGTTTTGTTTTTTCTTGAACACTCAAGACCGTAGCTTGATCGCGCACCAGAATCTCAGCAAGACGATATTCGCCTTTTGCATGCTGATTAAACGCCGCTAAAGAATACATCGACATCGCACGGTCGCGGTTAGGCTTAACCACCCATTCCCCCTCAGGTGTCTGAAAACCTCGCTCCAATAAACGCCCTAGCATATACTGTGATTCAGGATTACCTTTGAATGCCGCGTCGTTTAACCACCCTAGCGCTTGCTGGTAATCATGTTGACCGTCTTCACCATTAAAATAAAAGAGCCCAAGCGTATATTCTGCTTGTAAATCTTGTTGATCAACGGCCTGCATATAATAATCCACCGCTTTTTTTAAGTCTTTTGTAACGCCATGGCCTTGTTGATACAACTGCCCTAAGGCAAACTGTGCTGTGGGATCGCCCAAGCTCGCACGTTCTTCCAATAATTCTGACCATGCTTCTTCAGCTAAAGGATACGTTATAAAATCTACATTTTCTTGCATTAATTTTTGTTCTGAATCAGCTGAACTTCGAACCAACATGTCATAATAATCCGTCAATGGAATATGATTGGGCTCGACTAATTTAAATTCTGGTTGATATAAATGCTCTCGACTGATACCGGCCATTTGGGGCGGTTGGTTATATTGATTCTGACGCAAAGCACGTGGATCGTTCCATGCTGTAAAAATACCTTCGAGACCATAACCACTGTCGGTAAGTGTTGATGCTTTACCACCGGTTAACCAACGTGCAGCTAAAACCTCTTCGTTTTTTGAAATCTCGGCTTCTGCTTTATCCGCTTTTTCTTGCCACGATTTCTGCAACGCTTTATCCCCAGCCTGCTTAGCTAAATCAGCGAGACCTCGCATGGCTGGCACATACCCCTGAGCAAGCGCTAATTCAAATAATTGCTTGGCTTGCGCAACATCTTGAGACTCTAATTTTCCTTCAGCATAGACCCGCCCTAGTAAATATTGTGCTGCGGCTTCTTTTTGCTCTGCTGATCGTTTAACCCAAATTAAACCTAAATTATTATTTTTACGATGTCGGCTTTCAAGAAAATGCTCAGCCAAACTTGCCTGGGCCAAGCTGTTACCTTGTTTAGCGGCGGCAATATCATAACGCCTTGCTTTATCTTCACTTTTTCGCACACCCAAACCGAATCGATAGGCTGCAGCACAATACATTTGAGCTTGCATATCGCCCTGGTCTGCCGCTTTTTTAAACCATGTAAGCGCATCGGTTAAATTCTTTTCTTCAATCAGCGCATAGCGTGCCACAATTTTTTGAGCGGGCAAATAGCCTCGCGCAGCTGATGCTCTCAGGCGATGAAGCGCTCGTTGATTATTTTTAAGCACACCATACCCATAAAGATACATACGTCCCATATAATCATCGCCAACAGCACCTTGCTTTGAAGCATGCATTAAATCATCAGACGCCTGAATATAATGACCTGAACGATACGCATCGATACCTGTGTTTGCATAGGCCAACGGGGCACTTACAGCGGTGATAAAACAAAACCATGGTGTTATTGGTCTTATAGAACTCATGGATATTCTCCTTAATATTTATTATTATGCTTTTTAGCGTGGAATAATTCCGTAATACACCACTTCATGTACCGCGCCGTTCCTCGAGTTACCGTCCACCAACCAATAATTTCCTCGATTATTCATACCGTACTTCACACGCGCATATTCACACACTTTGACACTCTCGGCACAATCCACAATCTTGCCATGGCTCGTTTTTCTATCATCCATCGTACATATATATTTCATGCGCTCACTGCTGGATAAGACAGCCCAGCGATGCGGGCGAATCACATGATTCAAATACACGCTCTGACTACTTTCTGACTGACGCATCTGATATAAATTAATAGCTCTATCCGTTTTGTTATACATAAAGTATAGTGACTGATCGTCACCAACGCTTCGCGGTAAAATTTGAAGTACGTTTAAATCAAATTTATACCCCACATCCCGACAACCTAAGGGACTACGGCTCCCATCATCTTTACTTGCTGCAAAACAGCTTGCCTCCATGCCGAGCAGTAAGACCGAGGCCATAAAACAAGGTAAGATAAAATTTTGATGATTTGTACGCATCATGTTCTCCCCACAGAATTAACCGTCCGAACAATCACTTTTGTTCCTTTTTGATCGTTTTCATCCGTCGATATTTCAACAAATTCTTCGTTTAACCATTTCGCGTCACGCGTGAACATCCTCACGCAACCATGACTAGCGCGATATCCCGGAACATCACTCGATCCATGCATGGCAAAACCTTTATGAAAGTACATGCAGTACGGCATCGGTGCGCCCCCACGACCTACCGGGAATACATCCGAACTGCAATGTGAATTTTCTTTACTGAACATCCTATAAATGCCCGTCTGTGTACGGCACGATTTATTACTATCAGAGCATTTATCACGACCAGACGACACGGGACCCCAGTTTAAGAGCTGCCCATGCTCATCATAAGCACCCCAAGCTAATTTATCTTGATCAACAATAATTTGTTTTTCGTTAGAATCAATTTTTTTAGGAAAAGGCGATATATCAAGTAAGCTGAGTGTTTTTAAGTGCTTAGGTATGACAATCACTTTTCCGGCCCAAAGCGAGTTATAACTTCGGTTAAGGCGTTGCACGAGATCGCGCTGTTGTTCATCCGGGAATAAACGCTCCCAAGAATCACCTCGTTGTGTTTTAATGCACTCAAATTGCGGTTGGTTACAAAGACCTTTTCCATAATAAGGTGAGTCACTTGCCCATACCGTTCCGGTGGAACAGATGGCACTTAATAAAAGCATGGTATGACTAAACTTCTTCATCCGATTCTCCAGCTGTTTGTTTCATATCGCATGAATATGAATACGTTTACTTACACTATCGGCTGTGAGGTATAAAAGTTTAGAAAGTTTAATTTATGTTTTTTTAGTTATGAAAGTGGCCATGTATGCGCATAGCAAGCTCATCACTAATGCCGGCCACTTTAGCAATTTCTTCGCGTGAGGCTTTAGCAAGGTCGCGTAGGCCACCAAAACGATGAAGCAAGGCATGACGGCGCTTTTCTCCCACGCCTGGTATATTATTTAACGTGGAGCTTAACGTGGTTTTTTCGCGTTTTTTTCGATGTGCTGTGATAGCAAAACGGTGTGATTCATCTCGAATATGTTGCAGCAAATGTAATGCAGGAGACTCAGGCGCCCAACTCATCTCGTAAAAATCGTCAGCGAGAACCAAGCGCTCCAAACCGGCTTTACGAGCAGGACCTTTGGCAACACCGAGTATTTTTACATGATTTATCTCTAAAGCATCGAGCGCCTGCTTCGCCATCGACACCTGACCCTTGCCGCCATCGATCACCGCAAGCTCAGGCAAAGGTTTATCGTCACGTAATAAACGCTTAAAATAACGTGTTACGGCTTGCTCCATCGCCGCATAATCATCTCCAGGCGTAATATCTTTGATATTTAAACGTCGATACGCTGATTTGCATGGCCCCTGTTTATCAAACACCACACACGATGCAACCGTGTCTTGCCCTTGTGTATGGCTGATATCAAAGCACACCATACGTGAGATTGATTTTAAGCTTAGCGCTTGTTGCAACGCCTCATAGCGCTGTTCAATTAATAACTTAGAGGCACGCCGTTCTGAAACGGCACGCTCCAAATTATCAGTTGCAAAATCAACCCAACGCGCTTTGGCACCACGTGGATTAATTTGAATCTTGCAAGCTTTCTCACGCCGCACACGTAATGCAGCCTCCCAAGCGGCTTGTTCTTGCACCGGATGATTTGTTAAAATTAGCGCAGGTATGCGCGCGGGTGTATCAAAATAATAATGTGATATAAACGCTTCAAACACCGCTTGCTCTAAATCCTCTTGTTCCAGGCCTGCTTTAGGAAGTCTAGGAAAAAACACCTGGCTATCCAGCACTTGTCCACCTCGTATACCTACCCATTGAACACAAGCAAAACCAGGACGAACATAACTCACCATGACATCGGCATCCCCCTCACGCAACGTCATGCCCTGCTGTTCTTGAATAAGGCGTATATGCTTCATTTGATCACGCAGTGCTGCCGCTTCTTCGAACGCCATTTGTTCAACAGCCTCACCCATACGCAGCTCCAGTTCGGTGAGAAGCTGCTGAGATTTTCCACGTAAAAATTGCGTCGTGTCTTGCACGGCTTGCCCGTATTCTTGCTTGGAGATTAAATCAACACAGGGCGCCCTACAACGCCCAATCTGATATTGTAAACACGGCCTTGATCGCGCGGCAAAGTCACCGTCACTGCAGTTACGAAGCTTAAATACTTTTTGAATCAAATTCAGCGTTTCCCGAACCGCACTTACCCCCGGGTAAGGCCCAAAATAGCCTTTTTCCTGAGGATTTTTTTTTGTTCGAACCATGCTAAGACTGGGATAATTATGTTTTAAACTCACGTATAAATACGGGTAAGATTTATCATCTCGCATGAGTACATTGTATTTGGGACGTAAGCTTTTAATCAGTTGGCTTTCAAGCAGCAAGGCTTCTGTCTCGCTCCGAGTTACACTTACATCAATACTCACAATTTGACGTACTAAAGCACGTGTTTTACTGCCTTGATCGGATTGGCTAAAATAGCTTTGCACACGTTTTTTTAAACACGAGGCTTTACCGACATAAATAACCTTGTCATCCGTATCGCGCATGCGATACACACCCGGTTCTAAAGGTAGGTTAGTTAAGGTTAATTGTAATTCAGGTGAGATGGTCATGTTGTTCAAACGCACCATGTTTCATCGCCAAATGTGTAAGCTCCACATTGTTTTTGATGCCCAGTTTCTCGAACATACGGTAACGATACGTACCTACGGTTTTAGGGCTCAAAAACAAGCGTTCGGCAATTTTATTCACCGTTAAGCCTTCCGTAATCATAAACATCACTTGCATTTCACGTTCAGATAAATCATCCAGCGGAGATATATCGGTTGGATTTAAACTTTCGAGGGCGATTTTTTGAGCAATTTCAGCACTCAAATAACGTTCACCTCGAAATACTTTGCGAATCGCGGTGACCATTTCTTCAGCGGCTGAATCTTTGGTGAGGTAACCCATGGCGCCTAATTGTATAATACGCGTGGGCAGTGGATCGGTGGTTGCTGCAGTTAATACAATAATTTTGATGTCTGATTGGCATTTTTTTAAACGCCGGGTGACTTCCCAGCCGTCCATGCCGGGCATTTTCATATCTAAGAGCACCACATCAGGCGCATACGTTTTTACTTGTTTAAGTGCTGCTTCACCGTTTTCAGCTTCAGCAATCACATGGATATCAGGTAAATTATCCAGCAAACGCCGAATACCCATACGAACCAATTCATGGTCATCAACAATGAGTACTTTGATCAAGCTACACTCCTCAGGACGATCTTAGAGCTGTACATGAAAGATGCAGCGATACTAACAAGTCTCTCGCCTTATTACAATGCTAAGTTTCAATAGCTATTCACTGCAATTCTATACGTCGTTTTATTTTTTAAAGACACACGGTTCCTGAAGGGTAGGTTCTTCATCCCCCTCCTCCTTCAAAGCAAGCTCCTTATACTTATCTTTAAAATCAGTAAATTTTCTTGGTTCAATCTTAATGATCGGGCTAAAAAAGCCGTCCAATCTTGGATGATTTCGATGTTGGAGTGCACGACCTATTTCAGAGTTTTTATCCTCAGAAAGCGTTTTAAAATAATTCAGGATCTCCATGCGAATCTGAAGTTCATCATCTAAAGGTATCTGCTTGGTATGTATGTTGTTTATTACCTCGTTAATCGAATGTACAAGTGTATTTTTATAGGAGAAAACTCGTTTTAATAACAACTTATTCAATTTCATTTCCATGAATATATCCATAAAAAAACGGACGAGATTAGAATTAGCCTGTCCCTGCTCCGTAGTTAAGAGGCCAGCTTGACTCATAATGCTAAGGACGGAAGCAGCCCCATCGGGGTCGTAATGCTTGAGCACGGCTTGACAATTCGCCTGCCCCTGCTGCTCCCCGATTAAAAGACCAGCGTAGCTGAGCGTGCTAAGGGCGGAGGCGGCCCTCTCTGGGTCGTGATGCTTGAGCACGGCCTGAGAGTTAACCCGCCCCTGCTCCCCGATTAAAAGGCCAGCGTGGCTCAGCGTGCTAAGGGCTGAAGCAACACCCGATGGGTGGTTGTGCTTGAGCACAGCTTGACGATTCGCCGGCCCCTGAACCCCAGATAAAAGCCCAGCTTGGCTCAGGGTACTAAGGGCAGAGGCAGCTCCATCTGGGTCGTGATGCTTGAGCACGGCCTGACGATTCACCTGCCCTTGCTCCCCGGATAAAAGGCCAGCCTGGCTCAGGGTGCTAAGGGCGGAGGCAGCCCTATCTGAGTTGTGATGCTCGAGTACAGCCTGACAATTCGCCTGCCCTTGCTCTCCAGATAAAAGGTTAGCTTGGTTCAGGGTGCTAAGGGCTAAGGCAACACTCCCTAAGTAGAGATGCTTCAGCACAGCTTGACAATTCACCTGCCCCTGCTCCCCAGATAAAAGGCCGGCTTGACTTAGGATGTTAAGGGCTGAGACAAGATATTCTGGCTTTTGATGCTTTAACACAGCGCGGTAATGACCCAGTGCACCAGCTCCACTTAATAATCCAGCCTGGTGCATAATAAGCAAAGCAATGAGTAGCCCCTCTGGCTTTTTGTGGGCAGTTACCCATGTTTGGCTAACCAAGCGTCTTAGACCTGAATAAAACAGGGTGTGTAATGTATCCACCAGACGATCTGAGTCATCTTGTTTAACATACATTTTTAAGTAATCAATCACATCGGTTGGGTAGCCTTTAAAAATTTTATTGACGATTTTATCGTGCTCTTCGGATAGATGGCGAGGCGTTTCTGCAATGCGGTATTGACTAAAAGAATCACCGTACTGGATGCCTTGACGCATGAGTTCTGGTATTGGAGTCACTTTAAATAAATTTTCAGGTGTTTTACCACCACAGCCCAGGGTCACACAGTTAGCATCGGGGTGTTGCTTTAGCGCTGCCTCACCAAATTGAGCCATAATCACATGCAACGCCCCGTTGCTTACCTCGCCGCTCAAGCACTCTAACGAATCTAAACACACATTTCCAAGCATGCTTATCCAGACATAAGACTGACCGATAATTTTAAAATCTTGTTCATTGATTTGGCCTGATTCAATCAGTGCAGGATTTCCTTTTTTCTTTTGTTTAACCAAAACATAAAGACCATTGTCGTGTAAACTCACCGCATCTTTGACACATTGCTCCGAGTGCCCTGCAATGGACTGACAACAATCGGTGATTTGCCCCAAAATTAAGGCGCGTTTATCCGTGAACGGTAGCTTAACCCAATACAAACCTTCAGCTTCACCCTCACCTTGAATGGTTAAATCAGGCAAGTTATCTTTTATTTTTTTAGGCCAGCCGGGTGGTTCAGCAAGATAATCCAGGCCAGCATCAAACATCGCTTCCGATGCTTTGTGGTGTTTACATAATTGAGCAAACTCAGGGTCTTCTGCTGCGCGTTTGTAGCTGCACAATGCAAACATGCGCTTCGCTTCTGCTAAATTATCATCATGTTTAGGTGCTCTTCTTCGCTCACCTGGTTGCGTAGCAATTTTTTCCTCGATTTGCTCGGCCATTAAAAAAAAGGGTAAGGCTTTAACCCCATGTGTTTGAATGAGCGCTCTCCATCCTTCGCGGTCTTTTACTGTTTTGGCATGAGGTAAGGGCTCCAGTTGTACGAGTAGCGCTTCATGAAAAGGATGTTGCCTATCATTGTCAATATTATTAGTCAGTTTGTACGTGTTTTTTGCGAGCGAATCTAAAGTAGATTTTTCTGGATGTGCTGGGTCAATAAAAAGCGCCATGATTTTATAAGCATAATTATAGGCCATGGTATCTTCCGGGGTATTGTTTTTTTCGAACAACACCGCCATGGTTCGGCAACTGATAGCCATCTCTGAAAATAAGTTGTGCAGGTGTTCTGAGGGAGGATTAAAATACCCAAATTTTGTGTTTAATTCATCAAATTTAGCGCGAATTCCCTGAGTATCCCAATCCATATGTTCTATATTTTTTAATTGCATGAGGGCTTTCGCTTGATTGCTTCCATCGTTCAAACTAAAAATAATGCCTAGCACCTCTTTTAATTTGGGATAGCTTAATGCAAAACGTGCATCGATGTTGAGTTCTGCAAGCACATCTTCGTCGGAGGCTGTTTTATCCATGCCTTCAAAAAAAATACCCCGTAACCTTGTTTTTAATTGACGCAAATTCGATGGCTTACACGCAACTGTCGGGGGCATTTCCAAGCGGGTTAAGTTTTCTTCAAACCAGGCAATAATTCGGTCGCTGGTAAAAAGCTCATGGTTTAAACGAAGCATCAATATCCAAAAGACAATTCATTGATATCGGCACATGACTCAACTAATGCGGCTATACCAACAACACAAGCGCACACGAGGAGTGGTACAATAAATGGCGCAAATCCTAGAAGAACACAAACAAAAACAGGATGCGTTGCAACACCCAGTACCGCAGCCCCAACAACCGCTTCCGCCAGTCCAATAGCAAATAACTCTGCTGCTGCCAAAGTAAAAAGGCCCATGCTTGCGCCGTAATCATCTTCATACCAAGCCGCTTTAGCGGTCTCCGTCACGAGAGCACCCGCGCCAAAAAGACCTACCGCAGCCCCACCCACAACACAAGCGCCCACAACACTCAAGGCTCCACCCGCAGCAACCGCGCTCGTTGGGGCAAAAAATGAGCCAATACCGCCAACAGCAAGACCACCTACGGCGCCACTGATTGATTCACCTATTTTATAAAACATGCAGACACCCACCAATAAAAACAACATAATACAACAAATAGACTTGTTTGTGAACTGTTTGTTTTCAACTGTAGCGGCAATTTAGAAATGTCCCCATCGGGCAAAATAGAAATGTCCCCTTTTGGATCCTGGTGAGTCTAGTCTTAACAAAGGCTCAACTCATTAGGATGAAGAACAATGAACCAAAAGGAACTGTTGATCATGAGCATAAAAGAAGTAGAGCGTGTCACCACCATTCAAAGAGTTATTGATAAAAAAATAACGCAAACCGTTGCATCACAGCATCTTGGCTTAACCGTGAGACAGATCAAGCGATTAGTAAAGAAATATAAGCAACTGGGTCCACCAGGATTAATCTCTAAACAACGAGGCCAAGTAAGTAATCGAAAGTTTACAGAGCAGAAAATCAAGCTCATCAAAGAGCTGATAGAAACGCATTATTATGATTTTGGCCCGAAATTTGCTTCGGAAAAGCTTTACGAATTACATAAAATCAATGTAAGCAAAGAAACACTGCGTCAATGGATGATTGAATGGGGCTTATGGCAATCAAAGAGCAAGAAAACAGTTCAGTTACACCCCTTGCGTGATCGTCGACCTTGCTTTGGTGAGCTCGTTCAAATTGATGGCTCACCTCACGATTGGTTTGAGGGTAGAGGGCCAGCATGCTGTTTATTGGTTGCCATAGATGATGCAACAAGCCGACTGTGTAGCTTGCATTTTGAACCATCAGAAACGACGGCTGGTTATTTTAAATTAATGCGCAAATACATTGATACTTACGGGTTACCTCTAGCCACATACAACGATAAGCATGGAATATTTCGTATTAATTTACCCAATGCACCAGAAGAGTCAGAAACGCAATTTGGCCGCGCCATGGGGCAATTAAATGTAGAAATCATTTGTGCAAACACACCCGAAGCAAAAGGACGCGTTGAACGTGCCAATCAGACACTCCAGGATCGTTTAATCAAAGAGATGCGATTGCTTGGGATCTGCGACATTGAATCAGCCAACGCTTATTTACCAACCTACATAGCAAAGCATAATTCACTTTTTGCGGTTGATCCACTTAACGAAGAGGATGTACATCGCAAGGAGTTACCAACACCGGATGTACTCGATTTTATTTTTAGTTTTCATGAGGAACGTAAACTTACAAAGAATCTAGAACTGAGCTATCACAACATGATTTACCAAATCAAAACAAAGACCAAAGGTTATCGATTACGTCATGCCACCATCACTGTGTGCGAAGACTTAAAGGGAGTCGTTACCCTTGTTCACCGTGGAAAAATACTTGATTATAGCTGCCACATTAGAGCAAAACACAATCCTGAGATTGTTGATGCTAAGCAATTAGCCTTAAAAATGGAGTCTATAAAATCTTCGCGTAAGCCTTTTAAGCCGGCACCTGACCATCCCTGGAGGCATTTTGTACTTAACCCAGCTAAGGCAGCAATACGTGCTCTAAATTCGAGATAAAAAAACTTTATGATTAAATGATGTATACTTTAAGTACAGTACAGCCGGGGACGGCAATGACTGTGAATGGATTGTCTAAGGTTAAAGACTCTCTGACTTGGGGACTCTGTCCCCAAACCCCTGGGATATTTCAGAATGGATTATCACTGCACAGGGGGACATTTCTAAATTGCCCAAAAGGGGACATTTCTATTTTGCCCTAACACTGTTTGTTTTCAACAGGCCAATATATGTATATTAGGATTACCTTCATCCACCGCAAAATAAGGCGCGTATTCACCTAATTCTCGCGTATGCGCAATTAAACCAGCCCAATCATCTTCGACAAAGTTATATAACGTTTTATAATTATCAATCACAAAATAAACGGGTTGAAGCATATCAATACGATACGGCATACGAAAAATGGCAATCGGATCAAACAACACGCGCATCGCGTCATGACTATCTACGCTGTAAGGTGTTTCACTAATTGAAGATAAAATACCGCCGCCATACGCTTTCACGCCTTCGGGTGTTTGAATCAAACCAAACTCCACCGTAAACCAAAAAAAACGCTGTAACAGCGGCCAATCGGTTTCTGGAAACGTTAAAACCCGTTGGGCATAAGCTTGGATAAAATCAGCATAAACTGGATCCATCAGCATGGGGCAATGCCCAAATAATTCATGAAAAACATCAGGCTCGGTGACGTAGTCAAGCTCTTCACGTGTGCGAATAAACGTCGCAGCTGGAAATTTTTTATGGGCTAAGAGCTCAAAAAAATCACGTGCCGAGATTAAGGCCTCAACCGGTGCAACTTCCCACCCCGTCGCGGCGCGAAGATGCGCGCTTACCTCAGGTAATTGAGGAATTTTATCAGCAGATAACGGAAGAGAAGCTAGGCCTTGAAGAAAGGCATCGGATGCATGGCCTGGCAACAGCGCTTTTTGACGTAAAAATAACGTCTTCCAAACGTCATTTTCTTCAGGTGAGTAGGCAATATATCCCTGCTCATCTGGTACGTGTGCAACATAACGACTTACAAATTCCATACATTCTCCCTCCCTAGATGCTCTGGTTTAATAATTAGGGTACACGTGATTTCTGCAGCATTGAAACAGGAATCGAGGTCTCAATACCTTGTGTGGTTTGACGTGGCTCTCCTTTCCAAGCGTGGCCGTACAGCACTTCGTAGGTCAAGGGACACTTGCCTTCCGGTGTACGTGTTGTTTCAGCCATAGCCTCAAACTTAGCCCAATAGTTTCTACCCGTGAGGCCCTGATTACGTTTAGCATTGATATTGCGTATACCTTGTTTTTTCAACGAGCGTAATAAATCAGGCCACGTCTTATAGCGTAGTACAAGCTGCTCCATATCAACAACAGGATCTAAAAATTGTTCGGCAAGTAAAATATCACCTACATCATGCATATCTAAAAAATTATTCGCATGCGCATGCTGTTCATCTGCGCTTCGTAGCTCTTTAAACGTATCAGGCCCTACGGTTGAAAACATCAAACAACCACCAGGATTCATGACACGATTCACTTCACGTATTAATGCCGGATAATCCGATGACCAATGAAACACTTGATTTGAAAACACTAAATCAAACAAACCGTTCGCAAACGGCAAGGCATGCATGTCTGCACGAAGCCATTCAGGATGTGTTCGCCACCCCTGATGTGATTGAGCCTCGCATAGCATCGCATGTGCAAAATCAACACCTACAACAACAGCCTTAGGATATTTTTTTTTGAGTTGCTTGGTCAATAAGCCCGTTCCACATCCTAAATCCAACACATAACGTGGTTCGATTTTAAGATACGATAAACGTTCAAACAATTGCGTGCCTATGGCGCGCTGCGCAACCGCCGCAGCTTCGTAATCAGAAGCGCGTTGATGAAAAGCATTGCAAATTTCTTTAGAAATACTCATGATACCCGTCAGGAAGCAAAACCCAAGATCCAAAATCCAACATCAAACACATCATGGAGCGTATGAGTTCGCTAAGCAATAAAATAAGCAGTATACCATATCTTTTACGTCTTAAAACGCCGTGTGCTTTGTGCCGTCGCCTGCATCGTGGCCCCTATTCTGTGTGCACGTTCTGCGAACATACGCTTGTACCTCTTGGCCCGGCTTGCCAACACTGCGCAACCCCATTAATTAAAACCACGTTACAGCTATGCGGGCACTGCATCAAAAATAAACCAGCGCTTGATCACGTGTTTGCATCTTACCGTTTTGAAGAGCCGCTTCGCACGCTGTTACATGATTTTAAATACCGCGAAAGCCTGCATCTAGCAAAGTTTTTGAGTTCTATTATGGGCGAAATCCATCAAACCGAATGCCTGATTCCTGTGCCCTCGCATAAAAAACGCCTACGACAACGAGGATTCAATCATGCCGTCATTTTGGCTCAGCATTTAGCAAAAAAAATCCAACGCCCCTGCCTGAGATCGCACATTCAAAAAATAAAAAACACGCCCTCACAAGCCAAACTCGATGCCTCTGAACGCCGTCGCAACCTTCAGAATGCTTTCCAAATCAAAACATTGCCTTATCAGCACGTGACACTCATCGACGATTTAATCACTACGGGCAGTACCGCTAACGAGCTTGCCTTGCAACTCAAAGCACAAGGCGTTGCACGCGTGGATTTATGGTGCGTTGCCAAGACGTGTCTTGTGTGAATTTTAGACTATGCTTTTTTGACAAATTGAGATTTTAATTTCATAGCACCCACACCATCCACTTTACAATCAATATCATGATCGCCCTCAACCAAGCGTATGTTTTTTACTTTAGTTCCTACTTTTACCACCGATGAAGAACCTTTGATTTTTAAATCTTTAATCACGGTCACGGTATCACCGTCTTGAAGCACTTGGCCGTTGGCATCTTTAATTACAGGCGCGGTCTTCGACTTTTCTTTGATTGCATCAACCGCATCAATCATCCACTCATGTTCGCATTCAGGGCAAACAAAAAGCGTACTATCTTTATAAGCATAGTCTGACTGACATTTAGGGCATGGCGGCACAGTATTCATGAATTAATCCTATTAATTGATAGACTGATTAGATATCATCTAATTTATATATCTTCATCATACGCCCTTATTATGCCAACCTTAAGCTTTATTCAAACCCTTGCTGTTTGGATTTTACCTGTACTGCTTGCAATTACCCTGCATGAAGCTGCACACGCCTGGGCAGCTCACCGTTGTGGCGATAGCACCGCTAAAATGCTTGGTCGCCTCAGCATGAATCCTTTGCGACATGTTGATCTCGTCGGCACTCTACTTGTGCCACTGGCAGTTGCTGTGTTGAGTAATTTTCAATTTGTATTTGGATGGGCCAAACCCGTCCCGATTAGCTGGCGTAAACTGAACAAACCACGTCGTGACATGGCCTTGGTTGCCGCAGCAGGTCCTGCGTCTAACTTTATGATGGCGTTACTCTGGGCTGTATTGTTAAAAACAGGGCTGATATTAAACCCAGCTACCTCAATCCTTGCATTATATTTTGTGCTGACCGGCCAAGCTGGCATCTTGATCAATCTTGTACTTGCTTTTTTAAACTTGCTGCCTATTCCACCGCTTGATGGTAGTCGTGTTTTAACCTCTTGTCTTTCACCCAGACATGCCTATCAATACAACAAATTAGAACCGTACGGCTTTTATATTCTTCTCGCGCTTTTACTTACCCATGTCTTAAACATGATATTAAGCCCCCTTATCCTAGGAGGCATGAGTATTATCGCGGTCTTATTTAATTTGAGATAGTTAATCACACGCCTTGTTGATGGAGTCCCTTGATACGTTTATCGATCAATTGACTGATGCGCTTAGGAATTTTAGCTTTGGGGTGTTTATCCATGACTTGCTCAAGAACACGATCTTTATGCTTTAAGATAAGCTGACTCATATCTTTCATTCGCTGGGTAAACGAACCTTTTTTGATTCCTAATGCTTCCTCAAGAAGCGTAAACTGATTCAGTCCTATTTTTGAAAAAGTATATCGATCACCAATTTTAAAAGAAAAATCTTTATGTAAGCTCTTATAAATCGACGTACATAAAATATCATAAAATGGAGCAAGCTCGTTTTTATGTTTACCCCATAATAATGAGAGATTCTTAGAGAGTAGTGGACCCCAAAAATGAGACAGTAGTGTAAAATATAACTAT
>TARA_R110002126_G_scaffold3258_1_pt1 | contig 25205 bp, 37 predicted proteins | sample TARA_R110002126 | Tara Oceans TARA_R110002126 (sample SAMEA4397536) | marine metagenome | biome: Polar Biome; feature: [DCM] deep chlorophyll maximum layer (ENVO:01000326); material: water (ENVO:00002006), including particulate matter (ENVO:01000060) such as... | depth 30 m | reverse complement strand
CAGCTTGCGGATGTCGTCCGCCGCCAGACCGCCCTCGATCTCCATGACCTGCGTCGGCTGGATCTCGAGGCTCTGGCCGCCCTTGCTGCCGCCCTTGAGCTTCAGCATCGTCTGGCTGTTGCTGATGTGCGCGCTGTCGAGCAGGGCGCGCAGGGCGCCCGTCGACGCGGCCGCCAGACCGCCGACCATGTGCGGCAGGCCGATCGGGTACGCGCCGCGCCACGGCACGAACGGGAACTCAACGAACCACTGCAGCTCTTCCTGCGCCTCGTCCAGCTCGTCCCAGTTGCGGTAGATCGAGAGCACCTTGCTGGTGACCTTGTCCACGCTAATGATATAGGGCAGCGCCTCGCCGTCGTCCTCGATGTCGGCCGTGACGTAGATCTCGTAGACGGTCCGCAGGCCGTCCTCGTTGTAGGACGTTTCCTCGCGGCCTTCGATCTTGTTGTTGGCCTTCTCGGACAAACTGAAGTCGGGCTCGAGGGACACGGGCGTCAGGTCCACGTCGCGGTACATGCCGCGCTTGACACGCTGCGTGTACTCAAGCTGCGTCAGATACTGGACGTGCGTCTTGCGCTGCGCGCTGTAGAAGTTCGTCGCCGAGAACGGCAGGTACATGTCGTCGATGGCGACGAACAGGAACTCCGGCCGGTTGCGCGGCTCGTGCCATGTGACCTTCATGTATTGCGCCCCACCAAGGGGCACCTGCGTGAGCAACTGCTCCAGCTCGGCGCGGAACTCGGGGCTCTGCACCGTGAGCTGCCAGTTCATGAAGTCCGTCTTGCGCTTGGCTTTTTTCAGCTTCTCGACGGTCGGCTCGCCGGGGATGAAGTCTTTGACCGGACCCTGCGGCGGGAACAGCTCCTTGATGGCGCGGGCGGCGAAGTCCACGCACGCCTCGGTCAGCATCGGGTGCACGACCTTGGTCGCGCCGTTGAACTGCGCGCCGCCGGGCGCGTCGTCGCCCAGACCGGTGCGGCGCAGGCCCTCCTCGTATTGCTCGTCGCGTTTCTTGCGCGCCTCGCGGTCCTTGCCGATCAGGTCGAGGTAGTCAGCCGCCATGGAGCTGAGTTCGCTCTCGGGCATGGTCTCGGCGAGGTTGGCGTAGAAGTCTTCGGAGCGCTCGGGCTGGTCGTCGTCGAGCTTGACGATTGCGCCGCCGTCCGGCGTGTCGATGACATCGGGCTCTTCTTCCTCGGGCAGCTCGACCATCTCTGGCAGCTCGTCCATGTCGTCCTCGTCCATCGCTCGCTCCTACATAGCGTACGGGTTGCTGAGCGCCTTGGGAGGCGGCCCGGTCTCGTCTTTTTTGGCTTGTACTGCATCGAGCAGCCGCTTGTCCATCATCAGGCGGAAGGCTTGGGAGACGCTGTCGACATAGTCATCATGCTTGACGCTGCCGGGGCCGGTGTAGCTGCACAACTGCGTCAGCATGGCATCGCACCAGTTGCGCGGCTGGCCGGGGTGCTTGGCGCTCTCGGGCAGCCACACCATCTTGCGCGCGAAGATCGGGCTCACGATGTGCAGGCGGGTCAACTTGTCGGCGCGCCCCGGGTTGTAGGCGTAGGCTTCGATGCCCTCGCGCTCCAGCATCTGGCGCAGGCTGATGCCGCTGCCCTTGTCCTCGATCAGCAGGATGTCCGGCTTGCGCCCCGACGTGGTCGGCTTGCCTGAGCCGAACAGCGGCTTGATCAGCGCCGCATCGTCGTCATCGCCGTATGCCGTATTGAGCTCGCGACGCACACGACGCAGCAGATCGGGGAGGCCGAGGTGCTCCTCCCAGCAGTCCAACAACATCACGTTGTTGCGCTTCTCGTGGTGGAAGACCCCCCAAACCGTGCAGGCCGTCGGGTCGGCATCGCCCGATCGCTTGTCCACCGTCGCCTCCGTGAACGCGGTATCGAGCGACATGACCACCAGATCGAAGCGTGGCAGCGGCTTGTCGTGCGGCCACAGCCTGAACTGCGATCGCTTGATGATAGCGTTTTCTTCTGGATTCAGGAGCTCACCGTAAAGCTCTTGACGGCCGATCGTCGTGCCTTCGTACTGCGACAACTGGTCGAAGAAGACGTCGGGCAGGTTGGCACGGTTGTCGTAGGTTGAGCCGGTGACGATCACGCGGTTCTTCTTCGGCGCGGTCAGCTTGCGCACCAGATCGCGCGGCTTGGGCGTCGTGGTCCACAGCACCTGCGGTTTCTGGCCGAGGCGCAGGCCCATCATCGCCATGTCCCACACGTCGTCGTACTGCCAAGCGGCTAATTCGTCACACCACAGCCGACTATGTTGTGGACCACGGAGCCGCTCTGGCCGCTCGGCAGTGAAGCCCCGGATCGACGACACGCCGCCGGTGACGTTGTACATCTCGATGACGAGGTCGCTCTTGTTGTGCGCCTTGATCAACTCAGGCGGGATGACGGACAGCAGGCCGCTCTCGCCCTCGAAGCAGACAAATCGGATGTCCTGATAGGTGGGTGCTATGACGGCGCTGTCGAAGCCTGACGGGTCAAGATAGACCTGACGCGCCAACCACTCGGCACCTACGCGGGTCTTACCGTATCCGCGTCCGGCCATGAACCCCATCTCCACGAAGCCATCGGGGGCGACAAGCTCGGGGATCTGGTTGGCGCGTGCCGTCTGCGCCCAGTCGCGCTGCCACAGCAGGAATGCGGCCTGCCGGGCGTCCATCTTGGGCGGGATGAATGGCGCGTTCACCAGCCCACAATGGGGGTCATTGGACTGTGTTGCAAGTCCCCGACACCGTGTCAAAGCAGACGATCAGGTCTTGCTCCTCGCGCTCGCAGTAGAACAGCCCGATACCCTCCCCGCTCAGGATCTCCATCGCCCACTTCACCAGTCCGACGAACGCCCAGCTACCGTCAACGGGCTGTCGATCGTCGTCGTTGATGTCGCTCTCCCTGATATGCACCATTGAGGTCACTCGCCGTCTCCCTCATCCATCGGCTGCTGCGGCATTGCCTCCGCGCGGCGCAGCTCGTCCTCTGGCGCAATGGCCATGGACCGCGTGGCGATCGCCAGTGCGTTGATGAGCACCTTGATCTTGGCGTCCCGATCAACGAGGGCGGCGTTCTGGATGTCGTAACGCTGCGCCCAGTCGCTCACCTCTGCGCTCAGCCGCAATATGGCGCGATGCGCCTTATGGAGCTCATACTCAAGATCCTGCTTCTTCATGTCAGTACTCCGATCCGTCTTGGCCGGACAGCCAGTCGCCGTAGGCCTCGGCGGCGCGCTCGGCCACCGCTGCGTCCACCAGTGCGTCAAAGATGTCGGGGCGTATGCCGTAGGGCTCGCCGCCGCCGACGATGTCGGCGCCTAGCACCTCGAGATCATCGACGCCGTCGAACGTGTATTCGGCGACGACATCGGCCGTGCGCTCAACGCCTAGATGACACTCCCACTGCACGGTGATGAGCGAGGTAAGGGTGGGTGTGCGGAACATGCGGTGTCTCCTTGGTGGGTGGGGCGGCGCGGTGGCCGCCCCCGGTTGCTGATCACGCCACCGTGTAAAAGAATGGCGTAAAGGCTTTGCAGTTTTTGGCCAGTGCGTCGGCGCGGGCAGCGGCTTCGCTGTCAAACTGCGCGTCAAGGTGGGCGATGTGCTGGCCATTGTCGGCGCGGTAGGCTTTAACGGTGAAGGTCATGGTCGGTCTCCGGGTTGGTTGGGGCGGCGCGGTGGCCGCCCTCGTTGCGATTAAGCAAAATGAACGTCGATAGCCTGATCGAAAGGAACCGCCTCGCCCGCTTCGCGAGCCTCGTGACGCTCGCGAGCTGCGAAATAACCAACGGCGTCCAGCTCCTGATAGGCGGCCGAACCGTAACCCGGATCGATCTCGACCCAACGATCAGCGTCCAGCGCGCCACCGGCAGCAACGTGAGCTTCGATACGAGCCAGAAGAGCGGCGACTGCGTCTTGAGCTTCGTTGTTCCAACGACGAGCCCAATAACGACCACCTTCCTCCGCATCGTAACGCTCGGCATGATCCAGAAAAGAATGAGCGTGAGCCCAACGACGACCGGCGGCGTCCTCGGCCACTACGTAAAACGAACGACCCACGATAACCGAACCGTCTTCGTCACGACCCAGATCAACCAGATCGTCGCGATAAGAAAAAGAAAGGGCCATCTGTCATCTCCCGTGTGGTGGGGCGCTGCCCCGTTGAGGTCTCATCTATGGGGCCATTCGCCCTATACGTCAACACCCCCACGCGAAATTATTTTTCACCACCCTTGGCCGCACTGAGCAGCGCCTGCGTCAGTTCCGCCATGGTCTCCGGCGAAGCCATCTCGACCTCGTGCTTAATGGCACCACCGTCGGCACCAGTCAGCGCCAACTTGGACGTGTCGCCGTACATCTTGGGGTTCCACTTCGCCAGCAGCTTCAGCCGCGTCTCGACCCGCACGCGGCGCGAGGCTGGGTCCTCCTCGCGATCGTCGGCGATCTCGAGACACTCGTCGGCGATCTCGTGGCCGCCACGCTCGCGCGCGCGCGCGAACCGTCCGAGGAGCTCCGCGTCATCATCCAGCCAGTCATACACCGCGCTCTTCCCCACGCCCTGTTCGCGACAGATTTGCCGCAGCGGCTTACCGGCCGTGAGCTCCTCAATGATGAGATCTGCCAGCTTCGCGCTGCGAATGTTGACACCCTGCGCCATGATCAATCCTCCGACGTGCTGTGGCTGTTCTCCAGCCGATCTGCCACCAACCTAGCATATCCCTCGATATCGCGCCACGAGTCGACGTAGTGAGGATCGCCGCACAGGATGCGTGCGATCTTGGTCGCCGTCATCTCCAGCGCCTCACGCGCGTCGGCCGAGAGGCTGTGCCAGCCCGCGCTGTGCCGCATCGCGGCCTTGACGTTCTGGGCGACGAGCGCCGACTCCACGAACGTCCCATATCGCGCGCCACGCTCCCCCAAAACCTGATCAATTTTCATGCCCAACCCACCCCATTTCAGACCCCAATCCAACCCGTCTCGAAACGTACCGCTCGTAGCGTACTTTTCGTATCCCCCCTAAAGGGGGGAGTACGATACGGTACGCTGACTCGCCTTGCCCCGGTAAAGATACGAACGAAGATACGCCACAACCACTTTCCTTTGTATTTCAATGACTTACACCGTACATTTTCAAAAAGTACGCGTATGTACGCTACGCTTTTTGGCCATTTTTGGCCCTCATCATGTTGTCCGCCATATTTTGGCAAATTACGGCAAATCCGGCTCCACTTTTCTCCACCATTTCCGCCAAGGTCAGCGCCCCGATCAGCTTGTCGGTGACGCTTGGTTTGAGATACTGCTGGGCATATGCCTCGCTCAAATCCACCTTCTTTTTGAGGTAATCGAGCAGCGCCGATCGCGACACAAATGGCTGTCCGTTGGCGATTTCGGCGCCGGTACCGAACCATGCGCTCTCGAACATATGGCGCCACGTATCCAATTTGGATTCCTTTTTCCGCTCCGGCGGTGCCTGTGCGGCCACCAAAACTGCGCTTTTCACCGGCTCACCGTCCTCATCCAGCCAGCCGTTGATGGCGACGGACTGGAGTTCCGCGTAGACCGGCTCGGCCTCTTCGGCGTCCTTACTCTTGCGCTGCACGATCTGGATAGGCGTATCGCCTTTGGCGGGGACGACGCTGATCTCGATCTCCAATGCGCCCTTCCACGCGCTCGATCCGCGCGCCCGGTGCTGGGCCTCGTCGGATACGCCAGTGTGGTGGACGAGCAGGACCGAGCAGGAAAACTCCCGCATCAGGGCCGCGCAGGCGTCGATCATGGTCTTGGCGTCGACGGAGCTATTCTCATCACCGGCTAGAAAGCGGTGCAGCGTGTCAACGCAGATAAGGACCGGAACCTGATCGGTGGCGCGGATGGCATCGACCACTTTGCGATACCCTTCCGGCGTGTTGAGATCGGTACCAGTATCAGAAATCCACATATCTGGATCATCAACCCGATATTGTTGTCTCCAAGCCGTGGCGCGCAATGTTAGCCCGTGGTGGCCCTCGCCGGCCAGATAGACCACGGGGCCACACTTGACCTTGTGACCGTGCCAATTGGCGAGACCCGACGCGATGTGCAAGCCCCAGTCCATCACGGCAAATGTCTTGCCGCCGCCGCTAGGCCCATGCACCATGATGAGGGCTTGCTCTTGCAGCCAGTGTTTGACCAACCAGCGGATTGACGCGGGTTCTTGGCCTAAAGTTTTAACTCTCTTTAGCCAGTTTGTGGGAGCGGGCGGGTTGAGCAGGGCCTTCAGGTCATGCCCCGCCGCCCGGTAGTCATTCGCATCGCCGGGGATCGGTGGCATCACGACCCGCGCTCCATATTTGGCTGACGCCTGATCGGCGTATTTCTGACCGGTGCCGGACGTATCGTGATCTGCGACGATCGTGATCGACGTTGAGATCCCTACCAGCTCACGGATTGATCCGGTGACGGGGACGAGGTTGGAGGCCGAGTAGGCCACGACGCAGGGGCGGCCGGTGACCTCGTGGATGGTGGCGGCCGTGGCGAAACCTTCGGCGATGTAGACGGCACCCGGATCATCCATCGTCCCGACGATCCAATAGCAGCCGCCGGTCTGGCCGCCGGTGTGGTAGAGCTTGCCGCCGTCCACATCGATGTACTGCAGGGACGCCAGATGCCCGTCTGGGGCGTAGAGCGGCACGACCAGCCGACCGTCGCCTGTCACGCGGGAGCCGTGCACGGCGATGCCCTTGCGCGCCAGATAGGGGTGCGCGGGGTCGGCGCCCATGCAACCAACCCAGATGGCCTCGACGGTGTTGGCGGCGGTCTCGCGGGTGCGAACCGTCTCGGCATCACGCGCGGCCTTGGCTTCGTTCATCCGGCGGGCGTGGGCCATTTCCTCGGCCGGGGTCAAGCCGCGACCAACATCGGCGCGCCACGTTGATTCGATGCCAGCGCGCCAGCAGCCGAAACGACCGGCAGGGATGCCGTCGCCATAGGCCACGTACCAGCCAGACTTATCGCCGGCGCCGGGCGAGCCTTTGGTGCCAGAGTTGAAGCGATGCAGCTTGCCATCAAGGACAACCTCACGCGGCGGCGTCAGTCCCGATCGCTGCATGGCGTCGAGCAGTTGCACGGCCGGTGGATCAGGCTGCGCCACTTTCGGAGGCGACCACGGGCCGCCCAAGATGTTGGTCAGGTCAACCATCGACTGTCACCGCAGTCAGATAGTCAGACAGCGCCTTCATCGTTGCATATGTCGGATTGGCGTTCGTGCCATTGCGGATCGCCGCGAGGGTGTTGCGGTGAATGCCGGTGCGCGCGGACACCTTTTCAAGGTTCCGATCGTCCAAAGCCGTTCGTAGCTGATCTAGTGTGAGCATTTTCCGTCCCATTGATTTTTGCACATTCGGGGGTTTACAAGCGCACGGTAGGAGTTGTAAAGACCCAATCACGCACCGACTGGATTGTCCGACAGGTGCGAAGCTAGGAGAGCCTATATGGCAATCAACTTAAAGCAAACCGGCGGGCTGTCCGCCAACGGCGTCAAGCTGCTCTGCTACGGGCAGGCTGGCGCCGGCAAGACGAGCCTGATCCGCACGCTACCGAACCCGGTGGTGTTGTCGGCAGAGGGCGGCCTGCTGTCAATCCAAGACGCCAACCTGCCGTATATTGAGATCACCGGCATGGATGACCTGCGCGAGGCGTATGAGTGGGCCCGCTCTTCAACCGAGGCGGCATCATATCAGAGCGTGGCGCTGGACAGCATCAGCGAAGTCGCCGAGGTCGTGCTGGCCCACGAACTGCGCAAGAACAAAGACGGAAGGGCCGCGTATGGTGAGCTCAACACCACCATGCAGGAACTGATCCGCGCCTTCCGCGATCTGCCGGGCAAGCACATCTACATGAGCGCCAAGCTCGAGAAGAGCCAAGATGAGATGGGCAAGCTGCTCTACAATCCCGGCATGCCCGGTAAGTCGCTGACGCAGGGGCTGCCATACTTCTTCGACGAAGTGCTGGCGCTCCGGGTCGAGCGTGACGCGGATGGCGTCACCCAGCGCGCGTTGATGTGCGACGGTGACGGCGCATGGCTGGCGAAGGACCGCTCCGGCAAGTTGGAGACGTGGGAGGCACCGGATCTCGGTGCCATCATCGCCAAGATTGGCGGTGCGTCATGACCGCCTCGATCTACCAGCAGTGGCTAAACGCCAAGGCGGTTGAGACTGCCGCGATCAAGGCCCGCCGTGATCTTGAAGATGAGATGGTCAAAACCTTCGGCGTCGCTGAGACGCTGGAGGGCACCGTCAACTTCGATGCGGACACCTATCAGGTCAAGATTGAGGGTCGCATCAACCGCAAGATCAACGCCGACAAGCTGCAAGAGTTGGCGGCGGAGAACGGCCTGACTGAGCATCTGGCCAGCCTGTTTCGCTGGAAGCCGGAGATCAACGCCTACGCTTGGAGAGCAGCCAAGCCGGAAATCACGACACCCCTGCTCGACGCAATAACGGCCACACCGGGCCGTCCCTCGTTCACCATCACCATCAAGGAGTAATTGACATGGCATTTCTCGAAGAAACTTTCGTCGCTGACGAGCTGCCGCAGTCTGAGCGCAGCTATGACCTGCTGCCGGAGGGCTGGTATGACGCCACCATTACGAAGGCCGAGGTCAACCCGACCAAGGCCGGCACCGGCACCAAGATCGATGTCCGTTACGACATCACCGGGCCAACGCAGCAAGGGCGGGTCATTTTCGCCAGCCTCAATATCCGCAACCCCAGCGTCGAGGCTGAGCGGATCGGCCGTGAACAGCTCGGCGAATTGATGCGCGCCATTGGCCTGCATCGGGTGCAGGATTCCGACGAGCTGATCGGCGGGAATGTCTGCATCAAGGTGCGCGTGAAAAAGGCCAGCGCCAAGGACATCGCCAACGGCTACACGCAAGACCGCAACGAGGTCGCAGGCTGGAGGGCCATTGGCGGCTCAACGGCGGCGATGCCGAAGGCGACGGGCGCAGCAGCCGCGCCGGCCAGCGCCACCGCCAAGCCACCTTGGGCTAAGTAAGTGAGTTTGTCCCCCCGGACATTTGGGGTCGGATCCGGGGGGACGCCTCAACCGCAACAGCGAGAGACGAGCATGATTTTGCCCGAGCCAATAAATACCATACCGCATTTGATTGACCAATATCATAAATCGCAGAGCGAGAAGCCGCGCCCACACTTGGGTTGCAGCCTGCTGGGCCACCCCTGCGATCGCTGGCTGTGGCTGTCGTTCCGCTGGGCCGTGATCGAGGCGTTTGAGGGACGCATCCTGCGCCTGTTCCGGCGGGGCCAAAATGAGGAGGCAATCATCATCCGTGATTTGCGCAACATTGGAGTGGACGTGCGATCGAGCCAACAACGGGTGACATTTGGCAGTCACGTCTCCGGCAGCCTCGATGGCGTCATTGAGAGCGGAGTGCCAGAGGCGCCGACGAAGCGCCACGTTGCCGAGTTCAAAACGCATTCGAAAAAGAGCTTCGACGACATGGTGAAGGGCGGCGTCGAGAAATCCAAACCGATGCACTACGTCCAGATGCAGGTATACATGCACGGCACCGACATCTTGCGCGCGCTTTATGTAGCCGTCTGCAAGGACGACGATCGGCTGTACGTTGAGCGCGTGCGATACGATCCCGACGTGGCCACCAGAGCGGTAGAGCGCGGCCAGCGCATCGCACTGGCGGACCGTATGCCGCCACCAGTCAGCACAGATCCGACATGGTATCAGTGCCGCTTCTGTCCGGCGCACGGCTTTTGCCACAAGGCCGAGCCAACGAGGCACGCCAACTGTCGCACGTGCGCGCACAGCTCGCCGCTGGCCAATTCAACGTGGCGCTGCGAGCGACACGACGCCGACAACATCCCGGTCAATTTCCAGCACACCGGCTGCGATGATCACATCATCCACCCCGATCTGGTGCCGTGGCCGATGATCCCCAGCGAGGACGGGCACAGCGTCATGTGGCGCATTGGCGATCGCGTGATTGAGAACAGTGCCAGCGCCTACAAAAGCCGCGAGATACTGGCCAACCCCGCCGTGTGCGGCACCGATGAAGTCGAGAATGTGAAGCGGGTGTTTCCCGATGCGGAGGTGGTGGCGTGATGCTTCGTGACTATCAACAGCATACCATCGATCAGTTGTACGCATGGTTCGCGGCGGGCAACGCCGGCAACCCGTGTCTGGTGCTGCCGACCGGCTCCGGCAAAAGCCACATCGTGGCGGCGCTGTGCAAGGATGCGCTTCAAAACTGGCCAGAGACACGGATCCTGATGCTGACTCACGTCAAAGAGCTGATCAGCCAGAATGCCGAAAAGATGCGCCAGCATTGGCCTAATGCGCCGATGGGCATCTATTCCGCCGGCCTACGGAGCAAGCGTCTGGGCGAGCCGATTACGTTTGCAGGCATCCAATCGGTACGCGAGAGGGCGGAGCAACTGGGTCATATCGATCTGGTGATCATCGACGAATGCCACCTCGTCAGCCACAAGGACGAGGGCAGTTACCGGCAGTTGCTGGCCGATCTCATCGCCATCAACCCGGCGCTGCGCGTCGTGGGCCTGACAGCCACGCCATACCGGCTAGGTCACGGCCTGATCACCGACGCGCCGGCCCTGTTCCACGCCATGATTGAGCCGGTGTCGATCGCGGAACTGATCTACAAGGGGTTCCTGTCCACCCTGCGTAGCAAGCCGACCAATGCCACGTTCGACGTGAGCGGCGTCCACAAGCGGGGCGGAGAGTATATCGAGAGCGAGCTACAGGCGGCGATTGACACCGACGAGAACAACATCGCCGTGGTTGATGAGGTGATAGATCGGGCGGAGGGGCGCAAGGCGTGGCTGTTTTTCTGCGCCGGCGTCCACCATGCCGAGCAAATCGCGGTGCTGCTGAACCAGCGCGGGATCCCGGCGGATTGCGTGGTGGGGACGACACCGAAGGCCGATCGCGACCGGATATTGGCGGATTTCAAGGCCGGGCGCCTGCGGGCATTGACGAATGCAAACGTACTGACGACGGGGTTCGACTATCCCGACATCGATCTGATTGCCATGCTGCGGCCGACGATGAGCGCCAGCCTCTATGTCCAGATGGCTGGGCGCGGGATGCGGGTGAAGAGCCACACCGATCACTGCCTTGTGCTGGACTTTGCAGGGGTAGTGCAGACGCATGGGCCGATCACTGCCGTGCAGCCGCCCAAAAAGGCAGGCAAGGGCAATGGCGAGGCACCGGTCAAGGTCTGCGACACCTGCCACGAGCTGGTGCACATCAGCGCCAAGGTCTGCCCGACCTGCGATACGCCGTTTCCGCTACCCGAGAGGCCCAAGCTCGAGCTCCACCACGACGACATCATGGGCATTGAGGCGCAGGAAATGACGGTGACGGAGTGGAGGTGGCGCAAACATACGAGCCGCGCCAGTGGCAAAGAAATGCTCGCCGTGTCCTATTACGGCGGATTGAGCGATCCGCTGGTTGAGGAATATTTTCCGGTTACGCACGGAGGCTACGCCGGTGAAAAGGCGCTGGCCACGTTGGGCGTCATTGCCAGCAATGCCGGCGCCATGCTGACACCATCAGTGACGCTCGACGGCGTGTCGGCCATGCTCAATCATGGCGCACCGCCGGCGGCCATCACATACAAGCGCGACGGCAAATTTCATCGGATTATTGGGAGGACGTGGCAATGACCACCGCAACGAAGCCGGCTGCCTTGATTGACTATGAGCGTGCTCGACCTAAACTGTGTTGGGATTGTAACTATTTTCACCGGGATAGCAGCCATTGCCACAAGCACGCCGCAACGCCGCCCGACGAGTTCCAAGGGACACCAAGCGCCTGCGCGGACTGGCGGGAGTACGATCCATACGACGTGCAGGCGAGGGAAGTGCCGTTTTGAAAGAGGCTATCCCAACCGAGCACGAAGAGCAGCGTGACTTCGTGCTCTGGTTTCGACGTCGGTTTAGCGATGTTCGCATATTTGCTATCCCCAACGGTGGCAGCCGCTCTCAGTCGGCTGGCGCCAAGCTGAAAGCCGAGGGCGTCTCGGCCGGTGTTCCTGACCTGTTTGTGCCGGCGTGGCGGTTGTGGATCGAGATGAAACGCCAGAAGGGTGGCCGCGTCTCGCCCGAGCAGACCGACTGGATTCAGTATCTGGAAAGCCTCGGCCACACCTGTCTGCTGTGCCCCGGATCAGAAAACGCGCAGGCTCAGGTCAACGCGTTCGCTGCCACGATAAAATAATTCGCGGCACTGCATTTTGCCCGTTGATCTTTAGGACGAATGGCCCCATAACAATCAGACCAACCGGGGCAACGCCCCACCAACTGGGAGACGACCAATGCACGCATGGCTCAAGGAAGACATCGCCAAGCAGGAGTGGCGCGACAACAAGCCGGCCGAGACCGCCGGTCCGCCGCAGCCCCTGTGTCCCACCACGCGCTCGATCAGCAGCGCCGCGTGGGCCCTGCTCCACCCCACGTCTGACTGGCTGCAGTGGGGACCGCGTGAGGACGCCCGCCGCCAGACCATCGCCGCCTGCCGCAGCATCGGCCGCATCGCCGCGCAGGTGGCGGCATGATCAGCCCCACCCTCAACATCAACGGCAGCAGCCTGACCGACCTGACCCACCCGCGCATCGCCGCCTACGACGCCCTGCAGGACGCTATCAAGGCGCTGCAGCGGGTGACGCCCAACGGCCGCGACTACCCCGGCGACAACGACCGCTGCGTGGCAGATCGGCAGGCGCACTACGACCGCCTCGCGGCGCTTCAGGCCATCGCGGCCGAGATCGTCGCCGAGGCCGTTGGCATCAAGGAGCAGATCAAATGACTAAACTGCCCATCATCGCCCTGTGTATATGCGGCGTCGCCCTTGCTCTGACGCTGTGGGTCAATGCATGGAACCACAAAGCGCGCCAGCGCGCCGAGGCCTACTGTCTGGACCACCAACTGGTCCTCGTGGACACGGCCGCAGGCGAGCGTTGCGCACCTCTCTGGGCACTGGAAAGGACAACACGATGACAAGCAACAACTGGCTGGCTTTAGCCATCTTCGCCCTCATCGGCGTGACTGTCTACATCATCGTCAGGCAGCCGCCGACGACCCCCGAAGATTTTGAGGACATTGAGTGGTGACTACAGACATCCGACTGTACGCGCTGATCCGCGCTCTCGACGAGCGACTGAAAACAGTCAGCCTCGACGACGTGGAGTTGAGCGTCCGCACCTACAAGGCGCTCAAGGACTGCGGCGTACGCACCCTGCACGAGGCCCAGATGGCGCTGATCAACCGCCAACTGCACAGGCAGCCCGGCATCGGCCGCAAGGCCGTCCAAGAGGTCGAGGAGATCATCTTCAACGTCACCGCCGCCCTGCCGCCACCGGCCGAGGTGGCAAGGCAACAGCGCCGCCTTGAACTCAACAGCCTGCTGCTGGCCTACGAGAGCCACGTGCTGGCGCTGTACACCTACCAGAGCGCCGACGCGCGCGGGGACGACTTCATCGACCTTGGGGGTTCAACCGCCAAGCGCAAAGTGGCAATCGAGAAAGTTCGCGAGTTAATTCTCGCTTTTGCAGACAGGGACTGAGTCGTGATACGCAAACCCATCATCCACAACAGGCGCTTCTGGTGGCTGTATCCTGACGGCCGCCGCGAGCCTGTGCTGGCGACGGAGCGGCTGATCCAACAGATGCGCCAGTCAAGCCTGCAACTGCGCGCCGCGCAACGCGCCGTGGAGGAGGCCGAAGCCCCACCGCGTCGTACCTTCAACCCGCCACGGCCGCCCGGCACCGCACCGACGCTGCCGGTGATCGGCCGTGACATTGGCGACAAGACACTCGGTGAGCTGGCGTTCGAGCACGGCTATGGCAGCGTCTATCGCTTCACCGAGGCGCTACGCAAGCACCGCCGGCCCGTCTATGAACAGGCCCGCGCCAACGGCCGCGAACGTGCGAACGTCAACCTGAAACAAACTGCTCAGCATCAGAAAGGACCAAGTCAATGAGCATCAGTGACATCATCAACCCGTGGGGCGCGCTGCGCCAAGCCCGCTGCACCGTGGCCTGCCAGCAGCGCGAGATCGAGGCCCTCTACACCCAGCTCGGCGCAGCCGAGACCAAGGCATCCGAGGCCGCGACCAACGAGTTGGTCATCCGCGTCCTGCGCTCCAAGATCGAGCGTTTGGAGGACACGCTCAAGAAGGCGTTCTTCCGCGACCCCAAGACCGGCCGCTTCGGCCGCAAGGGAGAGCGCAAGTGATTGCCGCCGAGGCACGTGAGGCGTTCGCCCAGCGCGACCGGCTGGAGACCGAACTGGCGGCCGTCAACGACCGGCTGGCCAAGCTGAAATCGCAGTACATGGAGAAGACGCACATCTGGGGCATTCGTGACGAGCGGTTCCGATACGAGATCAACAAGATGGAAGACGCATGAGCAGTTCCAGCGGATCTCTGCCACGCCACTACTACGTCTGGGTTGATCGCTCGTTCATCCGTGAGAACGCCACCGGCTGGGAGCCTGCGGTTTGGTTTGGCCTGCACAGCCACCCCGGCCGTGCGTGGGGTTGCCACGTCATGCTGGAGTGCGGCGCCTTCTATCGTGGGCTGCCGCCTCACGCTATCAGCTTCACCGCCGACCCGGCATGCACCGACTGGACGCTGCCGCAGGCGCAGATCTGGGACTGCTACGGACGCGACTTCTCGCTGCTGATATACGACTACCTCGATGGCCTGCGGGTGAAGACCAAGGCCGGCGAGACGGGCGAGTATCTGTTCACGGCGGTGCCGCAGGGCGATGCATTCACGCATGAGCCGTCGCAGAACAAGGAGTTCATGTTCATCCGCACCAACCGCGATCGGCTGACCATCGTGCCGACGAACAACCTCCTGTTCGAGGAGCGGTCATTCACCGTCGACCAAGGCTGGCCGAGCCTCAAGCGCTCCAGCGAAATCTGGTCATGTGAGTGATCAAATTGATCAACAAGGAACACACAATGACACACCAATTCCGGGCGATGAACCCGAACGAAGTCCGCGACGCCCGTCTGGCACTGGGCCTGACGCAGCATGAGCTGGCGGTCCTGCTGCGCATGGGCGGCGACGGCAAACGGTCTGTGCGCCGCTGGGAGGCAGGCGATCGCGAGATTAGCGGCCCGGCGTCCGTTGCCATCGAGGCGCTGCTCACCGGCTGGAGGCCGAGTAAACCCCAATATCAACACCGAGAAGGCCCGCCGCAGCAGGCAGAAGGACCTCCTTTTGTGGTGCCGCCATTTACCCTGACTGTAATAGAGGAGAGTAACAATGACTGACGAACGTCCTATCTTCGTTGACGTATCCCCGGGACATGCTGTCTATAAAGCGTTCAATGATTTATTTGGTCATGAGCTAACGGGCGATCCTAGCATGGAGTTTGGCTGCAGTTGGTTTGATTTATCTGAGGACGCACACGAGCGATGGGAAGAGCTCGCCGAGCGCGCCTACACCGACGTTTTGGTGCTGCCAAAGAACGGCTACGAGCTGAGCATTCGCACTGCTCAGGGTCGTACTTCTTTTGTGTGGGTGGGTGCCTGCGGCGGTTCCATGATTGATCTTTTGCGAGAAGCCGTAAATCGAGCCGTTGATGGGGGTTCTCCGTGATGGTCGGAGGCCGAGCAAATTGGCTGTTGACGAGTAGGACAATCGGCCCTACTAAGGGACACCAACCGGGGCATCGCCCCACCGAACGGGAGACTACACCATGCAACGCATTGCCGACTACACCGCCCCGACCAAGCGCCGCGATGGCGTCTTGACCATCAGCGTCCTGTCCGATGGGCGCCGCCACTTCATCTGCGAGCACAAGGTTGACGGCAAGCGCACCGCACGCGCCGTCGCGCTGCAGTATGACGCCCAGCCGTGGAACTTCTAACCGGGGCATTGCCCCATCCAAATGGAGAGACGATCATGCTAGACCTGACCCCGATCACCCTCGAAGTGCGTCCCCTCGATGGGCGCATGTGGGACATCTTCAACAAGCAAGGCCCGCTGACCGACGAGGAGCGGGCGTATCTGGACGCCGCCGAGGCGGCTTATGTGCTAGAGTTTGGCGAGGATTGAGAGATGAGAGAAGGAAAAATGTAGTGAGTATCGATCCCAGAGACGACAAGAAGTGGGTGGCGCATCTCCAGAGACTGGAGCGCCAAGAGCAGAGCGGCCGGTTCTCGAAGCCGAAGGTAGACCCGCTCTACGCGCGACGGCAAGCCAATCTGGCGCGCCGGTACTTCGAGCGGGACTTCCAGCCGTACGATTACTCGTCGGGTTCAGCGGCCAAAGACGACGCGGAATAGCCAAGGGCGGCGAGAGCCGCAGCCGGCGAAAGCCCCTTGCGAATAAGCTCCACCGCCTTTGGCCAATCTGCCTCGGAGAAAAAGCGCCGGGTATTTTGGATGTCGCCACGGTAGCTTGCGCCGAGCTCGTTATGTCGGCGCAAATCTCGCATGTACTTTTCGCGAAGGGCGTTACGCACGTCTTCGCTTTCGCCGAGGTTCATCGCCAGCTCTTGCGGGTTCCGCGCAAACTCCTCGAGGAGCCCCATCGTCGCTTCACCACTATACGGAGCACTCGGGGCGATGTCGTCGCCAACATACTTTCCGACGCCGGGGACGTAGACCGTGGTCCCGCCGGCCTTGACAGCAGAGCTGCCGGGGAACGCCGCTTTAAGCGCGGCGATGTCCTTTTTGCGCAACGATTTGACTGGCTCATCCGCGCCCCGGTAGGGGAGCACGAATGCGCCTCTGTTAGTCGCCGACACGCCGTATCTCTTTGCGAGTGGCCCGAGTGCATCGCGCATAGCGCTGAGCTCTGCTCCAGTCGGCTGGCGCCCGGCCTCGGCCGCTTTTGCGCCAGTGTCCAAGAGAACGGCGTTCTTGCCCGACAGCGACGCCAGCGTGTTCGGGATGTTGCCTCCGCCGGCTTCTTGTGCATCGTTCAGCGCGCGGAACCGCTCGATAACAGATAGCGCGTCTTTCGTGGCGGGTGCGATCTCGCGGCCGCCGCCTGTCGGGTAATCGACCAGCGCGCGAGCAATTTTTGCCGGCTGGTTTTCTGGAACTTTGGCCGAGTTGATGTACATACCCGCGCTATCAATGGTCGGCAGTTGCCGCAGACCCGCCGCCGAATAGAGCACGTCACGGTCGCCCGCGCCGACGCTCTCCGGCATGTTTTCAAAAAGGCCCAGTGCGCGAGCGCGCTGCTCCGGGGCGAGCTGCGCCCACGCGCCGGGAAGCCCATAAGCGACCTTGTCGTCGTACGAGGCGTTCAAGATATCCGACATGTGGCCGGTAGAAAAGCCCGGGACATACTCATACGTGCCGCTGAAAGCGTGCTTCGGGAAATAGTCGGCCGGCGTTTTGTTGGCTTCCAGAAGAGCCGCCTGCATGCCCTCGATCGGCTCGCCGCCGAAGCGGGCGTTGGGGGAGTTCCCCCGGAAGTAGAGATCTTGCGCCTTGCCGTAGATCCACGGGATCTCCTGCATCTGTTCACCGCGCCAGTCGCTACGGCCGCCCATCATGCGGGCGTTAGCGCGATCGGTCATCAGCGCCGTTTCAGCGTCCATTACCGGGTGCATGGTGGAGCCCACGCCTTCATCCCACGGGCGGCCGTCCGGGTGGGTGTATCCCATGCCCTGCGCCCAGCGGAAATCGTTCACGCCGAAAAGGCTTTTTGTGCCCGGCGGCGGTGCCAATCGTGGGTCTTGCTTGTCGCGGTACTCGCCTGTCTTGTCACCCAGAACGGCCAGTCTGTTTTCGCGAACGGCATCGTCCAGCGTCTGCTCTGGCACACCGCGATAGGCCATACCCGGCACGCCAAGAGCGCGCGAGGTGCTGTGTTTCAGGGCGAATCCCAGCTCGCTTTCAGGTGCTACTCCGGCGCTGTAGACACCATGCTGCTCAAGACTGCGCTGTAACTGGTAGGGCTCGTTGCTGGCCGACATCCCAGCGCGGGCTCGATCGTACCACGTGCCGAGGCCCTCCGGATCGGCAAACGACACTGCGTCTGACGCCTCTTGGACGTTCTTGTCCAAATCTCGACGCATGACGCCCAGCGAGCTTGGGCTGGTCACCGTGCGCGGGTAGCCAACATAGCCGCTCTCGGTGCGCTTCAGTTGGTCGCCTTTGCGGACAACGCGCAGAACCTCCTCGGGGCCTTTCTCGCGCTGCATGTCGCGGTAGACGGTGGGGTTCGTCCTGTCACGCGAGCCCTTTACCAACTTGCCGCTCTTGGGCGTTTCCGACGCGGCAGCCACCTGCTTTTCACGCGCGACTTGAGCAGCCTTCTTGCTGCCGAAACGGTTGTATATCGCCTGTTCCTCGGGGGTGTACTCCCGCTTCGGCAACGGCTTTTGCCCGGTGCGTTTAGCCTCGGTGCGGACAGCCTTCTCCACGACCTTCGGGTCTGGGTCAGCGCCGAGCGCTCGCGCCACTTTGTCAACGAACGGCTGACCGAACTCCGCGATGATAGCTTTGAGTGTTTCGCGCCGGCTCATTTAGCGACCCTTCTTCACGGCGAGCAGCTTGCGGAACTCGCCCGCCTCGCTGTCCCAGACCTCTGCGTTCTTGGTGGCGGCGGCGCGGTTCCTCGGCACCTTGCCAACGGGCAGGCGCACGAGCTTCGCGTCGCTGCGGTTCCACGGGCGGCCGAAGATGCCCTCGTCGTCCGCCGCGCTCCACCACTTCTGGTTCTGTCCGGGTGCGGAAAACTTGGTGCCATCCCGTGGCACCACAAAGCGGCCGCGCTTGATGGCGTCTTCCAGCTCGGCCTCGGACATCAGCCGCTGCGCGTACCTGACTTGCTCGGGGCTGTTGAGCGCACGCCCCTCCAGCATGTTGGTCTTGGCCGCCGGGTCTGGCTCCGGCACGATCCGGTTGACGACCCTCGGCCCCAGCACCCGGTCGCCAACCGCGTTGGCCACCTTCACGCCGAGCTTCTTGAGGGGCGGCCCGAGGGTAGCGCCAGCGCCGTACATACCCAGACCAAACAGTGCTTCTTCGCCGATGCTGCGCGGGATGTCCGCCATGCTGTCGGCCGCGCCGACGCCGTACAGCGCAGCCTCACCGACCACGGGGGCAATGCGCGCGGCGAGAGGCGATCTGGCCGCCAGTGCCGCCATGCGAGTGGCAGCGACGCCCTGACCGCCCGGCAGCAGGGCAGGCAGAAGACCGCCAGCCATCTCAAGGCCGAACGACTCCGCCTTGTTGGCGTCCTCGTACGCCTTCTGCTCTTTCCGAATGCGCTCCAGCTCGCTTGCGTAGGCATCCGGGTTGAACTGTGCCACGGCGCGCAAGAACGCCTCCGCCTCGTCGTTCCCGGCGAACATCGCCCCCTTCGCGACCGTGCGCGCACGATCCGCGAACGACGGGCCGCCCTTGTCGAAGCGCTGCGGCATCACGGCGAAGGGGAAGTCAGTGGAGCGCATTACTGCGGGCCTCCGGGCATCATGGACAGACCGCTCATGTCGTCCTCTTCTGGTTGAACATCAACAGCAGCCGTGCCCGCCGTTGACGCCCGCGAAATCGCGCCCAACTTACCCGCCAACTTGGAAAGCCTGTCGGGCGATGTGCGCTGCAGCAAGCTGGCTGCCAATGCTGGGTCGAGCATAGCCTCGCGCGCAAGGGCGGCTACCGCATCGGCGTCTGCCACCGTGCTGATGACAGCATCCAATATCCGCATCGTTCGACCTGCGCCCGGCGCGGTGCCCTCAACAACCAAGCGCGCGACTTTGTCCGCAAGGAAGTTTTTGTTGAGCGCGGTGTCGCTGCCGCTTGTGCGTGCTGCCGTACTCGCAAAACGCAACGCCCTTAGCTGCCGCCGCACCTCGCCCAAAACCTTGTTCTGCTCTGGCGTGAACAGGCTGGTGTTGCTGGTCTTCTGCAGCACCGTGTTCAGGTTTTCCAAGGTACGTAACGGCGGGACCACCACATCACCGGCCGCTGTCATCGTGCCCTTGAGATCACCCGGCAGGATAAAGTCCACCAACGCCCGGCGCAGGCCAGCCTGAGCGTTTTGATCGTTGCGTACAGCCCCCGCCATATTTCGCAGAGCGCGGCCGTCGTCCTTAGCCCTGATGGCGTTTGCCACCGTTTCGGACGGGCTGACGTTCGCGGTTCTGAGACGCCCCAAAGGAGACGTGGCGAAGGCCTCTGCCATCGCGGCGGCGTCCCTCGCCGCAGTTACATCAGCCATCAAGCCCGGATACTCTGCCAGAACTGGCCCGTAGCGGTTTGGCGACATCAACGTGCTGATGGCGGCGGCGTTGTTGCCCGCGAGGTCCAGAGCCCGGCGCAACTCTTCACGCGCTGCCTGTTCTGCAGCTTCAGGTCCTGCTGCCGCCACCAAGCGGCGGGTAGCGGTGCCCCCAGTGATGTTGCCGGGAACAGCCACGCTCGGAACCCGCGACACGTCAAGCGTTGGGCTAGTGAAACGGTCTGTTGCCAGCACGCGTCCCGGTTCGTTTTCTGCAAAAGTCGTCTTGAAGGTGCGGTGGGCAGCACCAGCTTCCCGCAATGCCTCCGCCCGAGCGGGGCCAGCTTGCGCCAGAAGCAGACCTTCCGTCGCGTCCGCAGCCGCCTTGGCGAGGGCACCGGACACCGGGTCATTCATCTTGAGCAGGCCGGACTGTTCGCGAAGATCGGATACGATACGCTCGACCTGACGCGCAGACATAACGTCGGCGTTCTCAAGCTGCCGCAACAGATATGAGACGTTGTCATTGGCCGGCAGCCCGGCACCGGGGAAGAACCGCCGCCGGAGCGTTGCCAGAGATGCTTGGAAGGGCGACAGCGATGTCCGCCCAGTCGCCCGATCCGCCCCCTCGTTCAAGAAAGCAACATCGTCTTGCGTGACCGGCTGCGACGCCCCAGCCCGGTCGCGGTAGAACGCGTCCCAATCCTCGGCACGCATCGTGCGTGGATCAAGGTTCTGGGCTGCCAGTTCGGCGTCCAGATCGTCAGCGATCTCACTAGCCTTACGGGGAGCGCTTACCGGCGCGCGCATGTCGTTAGGCTGGAAGACACCAATCTGTATAGGCTCCGCGTCCTCGGGGACCGCGCGATACTTCTCACGAACGGCCGCCTTAGCTTCCTTCGCACGCTCAGCGAGTTGCGCCCGCAACGCCTCACCTGACACGTCCGGCGGGTTGAGCGAGCCAACACGCTCGCCAGCCTGCTGCGTTGCCGCCTCAAGTGCGTTTTGCCGCGCAGTCGCTGCTGCAATCAGCGCCTCGGGATCACCTTGGCCCGCAGCCTGACTGATTGCCCTAGCGCGCGCGGCCATGTTGGCCTGCATGCGGTTGCTCATTTCAGCAGCGGCGTTCACATCGGTGTTGCTCAAGACGCGCTGCAAGGATGCCAGACCGGCGTCACCAGCCACCTCGGCCGTCGTGGGCGCTACGCCGGGCAACGTGTTCAGGTCCGACTGCCGCTGGATGGAGCGAACAGCGCTCGCGGGGTCAATAGAGTAGCGCTGCAAGAGGGCAGCGGCACCGTTTTTGGCAAAGTCGGACGAGAGCGGGGAGAGCAAAGTCGCCATTGCCGTCTTGATGCTGGGGAAAGCCGCCACGGGTACAATGCCCCCAGCCAGTCCGGCAACAAACTGGCCGAAGTCACCGTAACCCGCCTCCTCGGCTACCGCGCTCGAAAGCCCGCTAGTGCCGCCAGCAACGCTCTGCAAGGCAGGCTGGGAGGCCAGTGTCTCACCAATCGCGGCAGTAACAGGCGCGCCATACTTGGCCATCAGTTGACCGATACCGACGCCAGACAGCGCGCCGCCGACACCTTCGCCCGTGCGCTCAACTAGCTCTTGGTTGGGCGCAGTCGGCTGGAAGTAGTCTAAGGCACCGCCAATCGTTTGCGGGTTCTTCAGGCTCTCAACGACATCGGTCGGGGCACCAAACAACTCAGCCGCAGAACCCATGCCGTAGCCCATACCACGGGCCAGCATGTCGGGCAGTGCCGCAATGCCCTTAACAACACCCTTCGAGAACGTCGCGGGCAGAGCGTATGCATCCGCGTCCGGTTGGCGCGAGGGGGGAACGTCGGTCGTCTCGACGGGAATAGGCGGAGCCGCTGCGCCCATAGGCGTAGCGCCGTATGCAAACTTCAGCAGATCATCGTCAGACATCGTTTGCAGTTCAGCATCACTGGCACGCGACCGGCTTTCGGCAAGGATTGCCTCCAGCTCGTCCTCAGACAGTGCGCTCAGGTCTACTTGCGGGGGTGCGTCAGCCATTATTTTGGACCCTTCGCCGCTCGCCGCCGCGCCAATTCAGCCTTCGCCTGTTCAGGCGTGATACGGGGAGGAAGTTGGCGATTAAGGTATTGCCTAGCGCGTCCCGTTTGTTGCAGATACTGATCCAAACTCTGGTTAGGGTCTAGATTAGCGATAGACGAGGCCAAGCGTGCCGCTTCCAGAGGTGAGTTTGCCAAACCTGTAACACCGCCTTGGTTGATCTTTGCCAAAGCAGCGATCCTATCTTGTATCAATGCGGACCTAATCACCTCGTTTTCCGCTTCGAAATCAACTCTGTTTTGGTTGATAAGCGGGCCAACTACCGGCAGTTCCGTGAGCATTTGTGCCTGCCTGCCGACAGTGAAATACCTATTGCGCGCCATATCTTCGGCTCGGGTCAAAGCCTCAAGCGCCCGCTGCACATCGGCTGGACGATTAAGGTCAACAACCTTTGCCTTTGGCGGAGGCTGTCCGGGGAGTAGGTAAAAATTCCCCAAAGCATCAATCTGATAGCTAAGACCCGTGTCGGCTATCCCTGCAGCTTTTAGCTGTTCAGGAGTTGCCCTCCGGCGCTTGGCCTTCAAGGCTTCTAGCCTTGCCTGTTCTATACCCTGCGCCTTCTGAACATTGCCCAGCACATCGCCTTCCAGCGCCGCCACCGCCTTACGCTCGCCCATCGTTTTTTTCGGTGCGTTGGGCAACGCATTCCACCAATCCTGATCGGCCATGTCTTAAACTCCCGGCGTGTACTTAACCATTGGGTCGTTGGGTCGCCGAATGGGGCTGTTCGGTGGCAAGTATTTCAACTGCCGGGGGTCTTCAATGATGTACACGCCGTTATCATCCGAGTTTGGATAAGGCGGCGCGCCTCCTGTGCCGGGTTGCTGCTGATAGCCACCTCCGGGAAGTGCGTCCAACTTTGGCGCGGCGTCTTTGGCATACTGCGCCCGAAGTCGCTGCAATTCCAGCGCGGTCTTAACCTCGTCGTCGCCCATGTTCAGGCGCGCCAGACCCAGCTTCTCCATGTCGGAGGCGCGTGCCGCTTCGGCGGCGCGCTTGTCCTTCGCGTACTGTTCGAACACGGGCGTGACGTTGGCCAGCATGCCACCGAAGCCCGGCGTGCTGGTCGGCTTGGCGAGGGCGACAGACAGAGCGGCCAGACGCTCGGAGGCTGACGGGCCGTAGCGCCGGGCCTTCAGTTGCTCCGTCAACTGATTGAAGTACGCCTGCCGGGCGTCGCTCTGCTTCTGGATGCGGGCCGCGAGGTCGCCGTAGTCGCCCAAAGCTGGGGCCGCAGGTGTTTCCCCGGAGAGAGGACCAAGTGTGCTCATACCGTTCTCCGTCAGTCCTTGAGTGCTTTGATAACGCTTGCCGCGCCCGTGGCCACGCTCCCGATCTGCGCCGCCGTCGATGCAGGGTACTCAGGCCGGTAGCCCGTTGGCTGGATGCCGTACTCCTGCGTCGCGGTCGGGACGCCGCCCGCCACGCCCTGCATCGTCTTGGTCAGCGCGTCGATCTGCTGCTGCGGGTACGCCTGACGTTCGAGGAAGTCCGAGCGGGCGATGTCGAGGTTGCGCTGCGCCAGAGCCTGCTGCTGCGCGCCGATCTGGCCGAGCGCGCCTGCGCCCTCCAGCTCTTGGGTCTGGCGCTGCCGCGCCATGCCCGCCAGTTGCTGCGCCGCGCCGAGCTGGTTCGACGTGTCCACGTTGTACATGTTGCCCATCTGCTGGCCGAGCGCGCCCATCTGCTCGCCCGCCCGCGCCAGAGCGCCCTGCTGCTGGAAGCCCAAGCCGCCGGCCGTCTGGGCCAACTGCGCCTGCCGCTCAAGGTCGGCCTGCGCCAGACCCGCAGCGGACGTGTAGCCCTGCTGCAGAGCCTGCGCCTGCTGCGCCGAGATGCCCTCCATCGTGTCGCGGATGGCGCGACCAGTCATCTCCGCCTGCCGCGTGCCGCCGAACTGGCCGGCCGCAATCATCTGGTCGCTGATCGCCGGGAGGAGCTGCTCCTGCAGCGTCCGCGCGCCCAGCGTGCCGATGCGGCCAATGACCTGATCCATGTACGGGTTCATGTACTGGCCGATGTTCTGCACGGCCGTCTGGCCCGCCTGCCCCAGATAGGGCTGCGCCATGTTCAGACCCGTGGGGGCCGTGCTCGATGCCGTGTACTCGCCCGACTGCTTGAAGCCCGGCTCAGAGACGCCCATGGCCGAGCGGCCGAACACGTCCTGCGTCTTGGACGAGGCGGTGCCAAGCTCGGGCCGGAAGCTGAACGCGCCGCTGCGGGTCGCGCCAAAGCCGGCCTGCTGGTCGGGGGCGAAGTCAGCAACGCGCGGGATCGGCTTGCCCGAGGCGTCCACGTACTCTTGGAACGGACGCGCGGCGATGGCCTTCTGGTTGGCGAGGATGTCCATCGCATTCTGGGAGTACCAGTCAGGCAGCACCGTCTGCTTGGTGATGTCCGTCAGGGCGGAGCCGGCCGGGATGGCCTTGCCCTCGGCCATAAAGGATGTGACATCGGCCATTAGATACGTCCTCCGCGCATGTACGCCTCGGGGTGTTTCGCGTTCACGCTGAACTTACCCTTCGCCAAGTTCTTGCCCTTGTGTTTGCGGACCTTGACCCGCAGCTCGTCGAGTTTCTTCGCGCCTGCGCGTGAAGACCCGTCGCCGAGCAACGCGACCGTCTCGGCATCGATAACATACTCGCCGTCCGAAAGCACCGCCGGAATGTCGTCGCTGCGGCCAGTGCCGGGGCCTTCCACGGCGAAGCTCTCACGCGACGAGCCGCGCGCGTAGCCCATCGGGCCGCCGCGCGCCATGCCGGTGGTGATGCGGTTGAACGTCTCTTCGCCCAGCGTGCCGGGGCCGAAGCCCGCGTAGGGCGACGTGGCCCTGCTCAGGTCTACGCCCGCCGGCAGGTCCATCGCC
>TARA_R110002126_G_scaffold16500_17_pt1 | contig 25489 bp, 22 predicted proteins | sample TARA_R110002126 | Tara Oceans TARA_R110002126 (sample SAMEA4397536) | marine metagenome | biome: Polar Biome; feature: [DCM] deep chlorophyll maximum layer (ENVO:01000326); material: water (ENVO:00002006), including particulate matter (ENVO:01000060) such as... | depth 30 m | reverse complement strand
CGCCGCCACTTAGATGCACTGGATCGCGCCGCCGAGCACTTAACAATTGGTCAGGAACAACTGCATAGCTATATTGCCGGCGAAATCCTGGCTGAAGAGCTACGACTAACCCAGCAGCACCTGAACGAAATTACCGGTGAGTTTAGCAGCGATGATTTGCTGGGCCGGATATTCTCCAGTTTTTGTATCGGTAAATAAGCCCCACCCGCCCAATTTGAAAATAGCTTGCCGACAGTGAGCTATTTTTCGTCCAGCTATTTGGTACTTAGCAAATCTGACGCTACAATCTCAGTACGTTAACCTTCGATATACTGCCTCAAAGCACCATAGGTACATCACATTAACGTTGTTAATATCTGCGAGTGAATTGCATGGCGTAGCGCTTGAACTTGAGGATTGGGAATGAGCTCAGATGTAAATTATCAGCGTCACGCGAAAATAATTTTATTATTGGTATCGCTGATTATTATCGCGGCCAGCGCGCTAATCAGCAAAAGTCTGCTCGACTTTAAACAGGTAGAGCAGTCCTGGATGACCCATATAAACCGCTCGAATGCCATTACCACCGAGCTGGCAAGTATTCGGCATCACCTGGGATATGGCGGTTTTATCCATAATTTTAAGAATTTGGTGTTACGCCGCGATCTTGAGCAGTATAAAGAGCAAATTGAACAGAATATCCTCGCGGTGCAACAGGATTTATCCAGACTACATAAACTACTGGATGATCCTGACAGTATTACCGCACTGCTTCAGCTACAGCACACCGTAACCGAATACCAGAGCAAGTACTATCTGGCGCTGCGTATGTTGTCAGAGCAGGCCAGCTCTGCGGATATTGATGCTCAGGTGATTGTTGATGACCAACCAGCCCTGCAGGCCCTTGCCCTACTTGATCAGAACATTGCACGCCAGACGACAGAACTTATTGAAAATGCTCGTCAGGCCAGCGAGCTTGCAAGACAGTTTATGTTACTAGGTAGTCTGTTATTGCTACCAGTGCTAGTCATTGCCGCTGGCTTTATTGTCCGGCTGTTGCAACGAATCATCACAATGACCAATCAGATCCTGGCAACCAAACTTGACTTGGATAATCTGCTGGCCACTGCGCCGGACCCTATGCTCAGTGTCAGCTCAGCCGGCCAAATTATCAGAGTAAACCAAATGGCCACAGACTTCTTTTGTCAGAGCAATGAGGCGTTGCTGGGGCAACCTGTTACCAGCCTGGTGCCCCCCGACACGCTGCAACCTTTAGACTACAAACAATACCTTCAATGGTTAACTGCGAAACAGCGCAAAGGTGAGCGGATCATTACCACTACAGTGGTAGCAGGCGAACCTCGCAGGGTAGAAATTAAACTGGCACATACGGTGACCCAGCAAGACACCCTGACCACGTTGGCGCTGCGTGATGTAACAGAACAATTAGCAATGCGGGCAGCATTGATAGAAGCAAAGGAAGTGGCCGAGCAGAATTTACAACGACAACTTGCCATGCAGGATGAGCTGGTACGATCGGAGAAAATGGCAGCACTGGGCAAACTGGTTGCCGGGGTTGCCCATGAAATCAATACACCTGTTGGTATTATGTTGACTGCAGCATCTGTTTTACAGGACGAATCGGCTACGATTTCCCAGAGTTACCGCGAGGAAAAATTGGGGGCGAAACAACTGGCAGCGTATCTGAAAACAACCACAGAGAGCTCTGAGCTGATTTGTACCAGCTGCCATAGAGCAGCCGAACTTATTCAAAGCTTCAAGCTGGTTGCAGTTGATCAAACCGGCGCCGTAAAACGCAGTTTTGATATGGCAAGTTATCTGAAGGAAGTAGCACAAAGCCTGAAACCGAGTTTTAAAAAACGCCCGGTAACCCTAAGCATACAGTGTCCGGCTGACATCACCTTGGATAGTTACCCCGGCACGGTGGCGCAGGTGTTAACCAACCTGATCCTTAACTCACTGAAACACGGCTTTAAAGAGAACGAAACCGGTAAAATAACCATATCAGTCACCCTAATGGAACAACCCACTGGCTGGTTAGAACTAGTCTACGAAGATAATGGTGCCGGCATTCCCGCAGAATTACACAACAAAGTATTTGAGCCCTTTTTTACTACTAACCGCCAACAGGGTGGCAGCGGCCTGGGTTTACACATTGTTTATTCCTGTGTAACGCAGGTATTGCAGGGATCTATTGCGATGTCCAGCGTTCTAAATAAAGGAACTTGCTTTATTATTCGCATACCATTGCACATTGATGACGACGTATCAGCAGAGCCACCGGCACCAAACGTCAGCGAGTAAGCGCTGTTCTGCCCTTCGGCCAGTATATCAGTGCTGCGATAAATATAGCGCCAAGGCAGACAAAACCGGCAGCCAGATAAAGACCAACGTTGTAGCGACCGGTAACATCAGCCAGATACCCGGTCAGCGCCGGCGCAAAAACCTGAGCGCTGCCATAAGCCAGGGTCATTTTTCCCATTAGCTTTGCTGGTTTACTAGGGTATAAGCGTCCTGCCATGGTAAGCACCAAACTAACCACCCCGATAAAGGTGGCGCCGAATAAGGCGGCGCTTAGCAGCACCACTATTAATGAGCTGAACCATAGCGGCAGTAAAATTGCCAGCATCTGCGCAAGCAACGCCAGCACAATGGCTTTAAGGTAACCTGTTTTGCGAGCAATAAAATCCCATAAAAGTACTGCCGGTGCAGCTGCCAGCCCTAATACAACAAAGCTCAGGTTGCCGCTGCCGGCCAGGCCAGGCATGCGCTCCACAATCGTCACAATAAAAGTAGCGCTAATCACATAGCCGTAGCCGGCACAAAAATAGCTGGCCAGCATCAGGCGCATAAAGCGTTTTGACGGTGGCGAATCGGCGGGCACCGTTTTGTGCTGCTTACTGATAAGTTCAGGCCGGGGCAACCATCGCCAGGCTGGAATGGCTAAGCCAACAGCGAGAATGGCAAAGTAGTACCACTGTGCGCGCCAATCGAGCTCGAACGTTAGCAAAAACTCGACCAATAGCGCCGACATGGCGATACCTAAACCCAGGCCGGCAAAGTGGATACCCAACTCAGCGCGCTGCTGATGGCTGAGTAGCCAATGCATAATCAGGCCAGAAGCAATCAGCATAGAGCCGGCACTGCTTAAGCCGGCGATAAAGCGCCAGCCAGCCCAAAGGTAGACATTTTCAGTTAGCGCCATGCCAAAAGTACTGATAATAGCCAACAACAGCCCTGTACGGTACAAACGGTCTTTTAGCTGCAAATTGCTTAAACTGGATGCCAGCAACGCGCCAGCCATGTAACCACAATAATTAGCCGCAGCCAGATAACCGCCTGTGGCATCATCCAGTTGGGTTTGCTGCTGCATAATGGGCAACAATGGCGTATAGGCAAAGCGTGCCACGCCCAGGCAAAGCAATTGACTGAACAGGCCTGCTAAAAGTACGTAAAAGCGTTGTGATGACGGTGACAGAAAAACCTATCCGTTGTTTACCAGTTGAACCAGACACCTAGCTTAGCCCAGAAAAAAAGGCCGCGATATGCGGCCTTAGTCTCAGTTGTCAGAAGACGTTACTAGCGGGCGTAAGTTGCGGTTAGTGTCGCCTTACCCAGTGCATTTGCATTGAGCATAAAACTGACAACTGCTGCACTGGCATCGTCGGGTACCGCCAGGGTTTCTTCCCCTAATGCCCAAACCGTAAACTGATAACGATGCATGCCATGACCTTCTGGAGGGCAGGCGCCACCAAAATCCTTACTGCCATAATCATTGCGAAAACTGCGGCAACCTGGAGGTAAAGGGCCCTTACCTACACCCTGAGCTAAGCCAGTAGCATCGGCCGGAATATCGGTCACCAGCCAATGCCAGAACCCGGAGCTGGTTGGCGCATCCGGGTCAAACACGGTCAGCGCAAAGCTTTTGGTCCCTGCCGGCGCATTTTTCCAATTCAGCGCCGGTGAAACATTTTTGCCGTCGCAGCCAAAGCCATCAAATTCATGATCTTTAGCCATAAAATGACCTTCCTGCAGGTCCGGACTGCTAAGGGTGAAGCGTGGGTCCGTCATCTTGCCTCCAAACGTGAGTAAATACTTACTTATATTGAGATAGCCATTGATAAAAGGCTTGCTTGGGTAAAGCACCGGCTTGCTGTGCCACCACTTTGCCTTGTTGAAACAGCATTAACGTCGGAATAGAACGAATATTGAACTGGCCGGCCAATTGTTGCTGCTGCTCAGTATTAATTTTACCAAACCGTAATTGCGGCTCCAACTCAGCCGCTGCCTGGCTGAACACCAGGGCAAAACTTTTGCATGGCCCACACCAGCTCGCCCAGAAATCGACCACCAACGGCAGCTCTGCTTTGTTGGCGTGTGCCGCAAAGTTAACTGACGTCAGCTCCAACGGTTGCCCGGTAAACAGCATCTGCTTACATTTACCACACCGTGCATCACCCGCCGGTTTATCGGCGGGTAACCGGTTAAGACTATTACAATTCGGGCAGGCAGCAATCATCGCAAGCTCCAGCTAACAGGTATAGCGTGTTATATAGCGTCTGCAGCGGACATTTTAAAGCCTGAATTAAAAACTAACCTGCTGCCAGTCGGTTTTACTGTCAAAACTTAAGGTTTTAACCCCGCCACGGCCTTCAACATTAACGGTGTTTACCTGTGCCGGCCATAACGCCTGCAGTGAATTATGCTGCAAGCGCAAACCAGCGAGCTCAGCCGGAATAGCCACTTCCTGATATACCCAATAAAATCGTCCATCCAGCTGACCGCCAATCAGGGTCAGCAACAGCTGCTCGCCTGATAACAATGTCATGTTAAAATGCTCACTGACATATTGGTTAAACAGCTGCTGAGTCTGCTCACTGTTGAGTAAGTCAGCATTTTTATCAAACAGCTGCTTTACCCCGTGCTCAGCATCATGCACATAAAAACGGTGCATAACTTCAATATTACCCGTGCGTGAATTCAGCAGCACCTTACTCAGAGCGGCTTTCATTTCATGTGCTGCCAGCGGGCCACAACAGCCAGCCAGCAGCACCAGGCCCCATAACAGCCGCATTAATTGTCACCTTTGTTGTCAGTTTCTGACTTTTTCGCCGGATCTTTCAGCTCGGTTTTAATATCCTGCATGATGTCGCGACTGACTTTGGCTTTACTCTTCTCAGACTTATACGCCTCTATTCTTGAGGGGACGATACGCCGGGGATAAAAGTTATTTTCAATATCTACGTCTGCCGTTTCCCATTTCGGATCCACGATCACTTCCTGCAGTACTTTGTCTTTGGCAGTAACAATTAACTTATTAACGGCCTTAGGGCTACGACGCCAAATCTCAGCAGGTATATACTGCTGCTCGCTGCTACCATCCGCAAAATTCAGCTGCAGCAAAATCGGCATGACCAGGCCACCCTGATTGCTGAACTGCAGCACGTAGTAGTTTTTATCTTCGGCCACAGCCCGCTCAAAGGCTTTGCGCTCCCACGGCTCGAGTTCGTGCACAAACTTATTGTAGGCATTGCGCTCTTTATTGGTTACGGTAAAACGGTCGTTGTCATCGTAAAAATCACGCACGTCCGGGTTCTGGTCGACCCACAGCACTTTGTTTTCGGTTTTGTTGCGCTCTACAAATAACGAAACGGGTTTATCCAGTTCCTGCTGACGCTGGCGCTGAAAGTCGATATCCGGGTTTTTAGTATCCAGGCGCAACTGAAATACCTTTCCCAGAGCAATATCAACATGATCGGTGCTGTAAAACCACCCCCGCCAGAACCAGTCCAGATCAACGCCGCTGGCTTCTTCCATGGTACGGAAAAAATCCGCCGGGGTAGGCCGCTTAAACTTCCAGCGGGTAGCGTATTCTTTAAAGGCAAAGTCAAACAGCTCCCGGCCCAGAATAACTTCACGCAGAATATTCAGTGCTGCAGCAGGCTTGGTGTAGGCATTGGGCCCCAACCGTAGCACACTGTCAGACTGGGTCATGATAGGCACCTGAATATCTGACTTCATATAATCTACAATGTCACGCGGCTCCACCCCCCACGGAATCGTCGGGTCCCATTCACGGCCAGCCACGCCGTCTAAAAAGCTGTTTAAGCCTTCATCCATCCAGGTCCATTGCCGTTCATCAGAATTAACCACCATAGGAAAGTAAATATGGCCAATTTCATGGATCACCACGCCGATTAAAAAGCGTTTCTCGGCTTGTGAATAAGTTCGGCTGCCATCGTCCTGTAACTTGGTGCGCGGGCCGTTAAAGGTGATCATCGGGTACTCCATGCCCCCTACCGGTCCATTAACCGACTGCGCTACCGGATACGGATAATCAAAAGAGAAACGTGAATACACTTCCATAGTATGCACTACCGCTTCGGTAGAATACTTCTGCCATAGCTCGCCGCCTTCTTTGGGATAGAACGACATCGCCATAACAAAAGGTTGCTCAGTGCCACCCTGCTGGTAGCCTTTGGCATCCCAGATAAATTTACGCGATGAGGCCCAGGCAAAATCACGAACATTCTGTGCTTTAAAATGCCAGGTTTTACTGCCGTTGCTGCCTTCTTTCTCGTTTTCCAGCGCTTCCTGTTCCGTGACAATAAATACCGGCCGTTTCGCCGTCTTAGCCTGTTCCAGCCGGGATAATTGCTGTCTGGTTAACACTTTACTGCTGTTTTCAAGCACACCGGTTGAAGAAACAATATGATCTTCCGGCACTGTTAACTTAACGTCGTAGTCGCCAAACTCCAGAGTAAACTCACCCCGGCCCAAAAACTCTTTATTGGTCCAGGCTTCATAGTCGGTGTAAGCAACCAGACGCGGAAACCACTGGGCCAGTAAGAAAATATCATTACCGCCTTCACGGGCATCATCCGGGAAGTGCTCATATCCGGCACGGGCCGACACTGCATCTTCCTCCACAATATTAAAAGCAAAATCCAGACTGAAATCGACTTGTTGTCCAGGTTTTAATGGCTTGTCCAGGTCAATCCGCATCAAGGTGCCGACCACCGTTACCGGCAAGGCTTTGCCACTGCTGTTTTTGACATTGGATATCTGAAAACCCAGCTCGTTGTCTGCCATAAACTGCTGGCGGCGCAACTCCTCCAGACTTAAGCGGGCGGTAATCTCACCATCACTTACTGATGTAGCCGGTCCACGACGGCCAACACCACCAAAGTCGGTGCTCATTTCGGCCATCGAATCATTTTTAAAAATATTCTGATCAAGGTGCAGCCACAGATACTTCAAGCTATAAGGTGAATTATTCCTATAGCTGATTTGTTGTTTGGTGCTTAAATGACGTTTTTCCTCATCCAGCACCACGTCCATTTTATAGTTAACCTGCTGCTGCCAGTATTGCTGGCCCGGCTCTCCGGCCGCATTACGATAAATATTCGGCGTCGGTAATACTTCATCTAACTGGCGAAATTTATCTTCAAAATCACCTTTAGTCTGGCGAATGGCGCCATCAGCTGCCACAACAGCACTGAATGACAGTGCAGTAAGCAAACTTAATAACAAAATACGGGGAAAAATAGCAGGCATAGTCAGCTTATCTCTTATTATTGTTTCCACTTTGATCAAGCGCTCTACGATAAGGAAATTCCTGCTGACAACCAATACCATTTAGCACGTTTATTGGTTTATCTGTCGCCAAAAAAAGCCCCGCAAAATGCGGGGCTGTTTATTAATTAACAATAAGTTAATTTAATCTCTTGGTTTGCGTGGAGCGCGGGGCGCTGCACCCGGACGAGGGCCGGGGCCACTGCGCCGTTCACCAGCATTACCCGGGCTGGCATTGCCTGCAGCACTGCCAGTATCAATACTGATGTTCAGCTTTTGCTTACGCACATAGACCTTTTTCAGGTGCTGGAAAATTTCCGCCGGAATATTGGCTGGCAATTCAACGGTACTGAAATGGTCAAACAGTTTAATGTTACCGATAAACTGGCTGTCGATGTTGGCTTCATTGGCTATAGCACCGACGATATCACCAGCGCGAACGCCATGCTCTTTACCTACTTCAATCCGGTAATTGTTATAATCACCCTTCATTTCGCGACGTACCCGCGGGCCCCGATCTGGCCGCTCACCTGATCTTTCACCTGAGCGTTCAGGACGGTCACTGCGCTCACGCCGTGGCCGTTCTTCCCGCTCGCCACGTGCGTGTGGCTGTCGTAATTCAGGAAATTGCTTAGCCACATTTAATGGCTGATCTTTCTGAGCTAAAAACAGTAAAGCGGCAGCCAAATCAACATCAGTGGTTTCCAGCTTTTCACGCCAGTCAGTTACCAGCTCCTGAAAGAAACTCAGGTTCTGGGTTTCAATAGTTTGCGCCAGTTGCTCACGGAACGATTCTATCCGGCGCTGCTCAATCACCTGACCAGTAGGCAGCGACATTTGCTCAATCGGCTGCTTGGTTGCGTGTTCAATAGTCCGCAATAACCGACGCTCACGTGGCGACACAAATAATATTGCTTTACCTTCACGACCCGCCCGGCCGGTACGACCAATCCGGTGCACATAAGCTTCGCTGTCGTACGGTATATCGTAGTTAACCACCAGGCTAATCCGCTCTACATCCAGACCGCGAGCAGCAACATCAGTAGCAACAATAATATCCAACTGACTGGCTTTCATCCGGCGGATAGTTTGTTCACGATGTGCCTGGTTCATATCGCCATTTAAGCAGGCCACCGCGTAGCCGCGGGCACCCAGTTTTTCAGCAATTTCTTCTGTAGCACTTTTGGTCCGCACAAATACAATGCTGGCATCGTATTCTTCGCCTTCCAGCAAGCGGGTTAACGCATCCAGCTTCTGGTTGGAATCCAGCAACACATAACGCTGGGTGATCCGCTCTACCGTACTGGTTTTAGAGGCAATCTTAATTTCTTCAGCATTTTTCAAATGCTTTTGAGCAATCGCCCGAATTTGCGCCGGCATAGTGGCCGAAAACATGGCTACCTGACGGCCCTTTGGTGTCGCGTCCATAATGGTTTGCACGTCATCAATAAAGCCCATCCGTAACATTTCGTCGGCTTCATCCAGCACGATAGCCCGCAGCTTATCCAGTTTTAAGGTGCCACGATCCAAATGGTCTAGGATCCGGCCGGGGGTACCGACAATGACCTGCGAACCCCGTTTCAGCGATTTCAGCTGATTGGTATAACTCTGGCCACCGTATAACGGCAGAACATGAAACGCTGGCATATAGCGCGCATACGCCTGAAAAGCTTCAGCGACCTGAATAGCCAGTTCGCGGGTAGGCGCCAGCACCAGAATTTGTGGATCATTTTGCGCAGGGTCTAGCCGCGCAAGTAAAGGCAGTGCAAAAGCGCCGGTTTTACCGGTACCCGTTTGCGCCTGGCCTAACACGTCTTCACCAGCTAATAGTTTGGGAATAGCCGCCGCCTGGATAGGCGAAGGTGTTTCATAACCAAGTTCAGTGACCGCGCGTACCAGCGGTTCCGGCAGCATTAGCTGGGAAAAAGACAAAGTTTCAGACATACGTTGTTATAACCTCAATCACACGCAGGCTTGTTGGTAAGTGCTATTGTTGTTTTTACCTGGCCTGCAATGCAGTAAAAACACGAAAACGGGCAAAAGACATAGCTTTCCCCGATTTTATTCCAGTAGTATAGCCAATCATTTACCACCCGGAGGAATCCATGATAGAAATCCTCGTTGGCAGCCAAATGGGCGCAGCGGAATATGTGGCAGAACAAGTTGCTGAAACACTGGTACAAGCGGGATATGAAGCAACGCTTCATCTTCAACCCGATTTGGATCAGCTAAACCCGACTCACATCTGGTTAGTGATCACATCCACCTATGGCGCAGGAGATCTGCCTGATAATATTCAACCCTTTGCGGATCAATTAGCACAAGATCGGCGTGATCTTAACACACTTTCTTTCAGCGTGATCACTTTAGGTGACTCCAGCTACGATACTTTTTGTCAGGCAGGCAAAACACTGCAGCAATTATTACAGCAACAAGGTGCAAAACCCTTGCTGGAAAGCCTGGAAATAGATGTACTCACTGCTGATTTACCTGAAGATCAGGCATTGATTTGGTTGCCGCAATTAATTAACCGCATAAAAAAAGGCGAGTGATTACCACTCGCCAAAACACAAGTATCTCAGGAAGAACAGATAAACATATCACTGCTCCCGGTTGACCTCAGCAATAAAATCAACCAGGCGCCACTCTACCTTGCAATGCGCTCATTAGCTTAACATTTCCTTGACAAAGCGTTGATAAAATATCGTTATCACGCAGATCAACGCTATTGAAGATAAGATCTTTATCCTCAAGTTATCAACAATGTTTGAAATTAAAGATTTAAAATGTGCATAACTAGGCTTTTATACGGTGATTAACCTGTAGTTACACACTTTATAAAAAAAATATCAGCGAGCCTTGTGTATAAGTAGCCATATTGTCCACCTGTTCAGGCCCAGTTGATCCAACCTTGATCACAGGATCTGATCTTAAGTAAGCTATTGATCCCATTTTGTAATTGTCGCTTATCCACCTAAAATAGCCTGCTTAATAGTAGTAGTAGTAAAAAGATCTTTAAAAAGATCTTATAAATATTAAGGCGATCCGGAACCATTTTAGGCGTTTCACAACACACCGGATCGCGCTACAATACGCCCCCTATTTTAAAACGGCGGTAACGCCAAGGTTGAGGCAGAAATGTTGTATCAAGAATCCTTTGATGTGATCGTTGTCGGTGGTGGTCATGCCGGTACCGAAGCTGCCTTAGCTGCTGCCCGTATGGGTATGAATACGTTATTGTTAACGCATAACGTTGAAACACTCGGTCAAATGTCCTGTAACCCTGCTATTGGGGGTATTGGTAAAGGTCATCTGGTCAAAGAAATTGATGCACTTGGCGGCGCTATGGCGATAGCAGCTGACAAAGGGGGTATTCAGTTTCGTACCCTGAATAGTTCAAAAGGCCCTGCAGTACGGGCAACAAGAGCACAAGCTGACCGCCAGTTATATCGGGCTGCTATTCGTCAGATCCTTGAAAACCAGCCGAATTTAAGAATTTTTCAACAAGCCTGTGATGACTTGATTGTCGAACATGATCAAGTTCAGGGCGTCGTTACCCAGATGGGCCTGAAATTTCGGGCTAAGTCGGTGGTACTTACAGTTGGAACCTTTCTAGGTGGACAGATTCACATTGGCTTAGAGCAATTTTCTGGTGGCAGAGCCGGTGATCCACCATCAATTGCCTTAGCAAAACGGTTACGGCAGCTGCCTTTCAGAGTTGATCGCTTAAAAACAGGCACCCCACCACGAATAGATGCCAGAACAGTCGATTTTTCTGTCATGCAGCCGCAACCAGGTGATAACCCTACCCCGGTGTTTTCCTTTTTAGGCCGACATAGTGATCATCCTGCCCAAATTCCTTGTTACATAACCTATACCAACGAGCAGACTCATCAGGTTATTCGCGATAATCTGGACCGTTCACCAATGTATACCGGGGTAATCGAGGGGATTGGTCCGCGTTATTGCCCGTCTATTGAAGATAAAGTGATGCGGTTTGCTGATAAAGATAAACATCAGATCTTTATCGAGCCTGAAGGACTGACAACGCATGAATTATATCCGAACGGTATTTCTACCAGTCTGCCATTCGATGTGCAGTTATCAATAGTTCGCTCAATTAAAGGCATGGAAAATGCCCATATTACCCGGCCTGGCTATGCCATCGAATACGACTTTTTTGATCCCCGTGATTTAACCAGTTCATTGCAAACTAAATTTATTAAAGGCTTGTTTTTTGCTGGCCAGATTAATGGTACTACAGGCTATGAAGAAGCTGGCGCACAGGGCTTGCTGGCAGGATTAAACGCCGGACTGTTTGCCACAGAACGTGAGCCATGGGCACCAAGCCGTGATCAGGCGTACTTGGGTGTTCTGGTTGATGATTTAACTACCCAAGGCACTAAAGAACCCTACCGGATGTTTACCAGCCGCGCTGAATATCGCTTAATGCTGCGCGAAGATAATGCTGATGCGCGATTAACAGCGAAAGGCCGTGAACTGGGCCTGGTTGATGACCAGCGCTGGCAGACTTTTAATCAGAAAATGGAACAAATAGAACTGGAACGCCAGCGTTTAAGGCAAAGCTGGGTACACCCACAGCACGCAGCGTTAACAGAAGTTAATAAATTACTGAAAACGCCGTTAAGCCGCGAAGCAAGTTTGGAAGAGCTGGTTCGCCGGCCGGAAATGACCTATCAGCAATTGATGGATATTGCTGATTTAGGGCCCGCGCTAACTGATCCTGTTGCTGCTGAGCAAGTAGAAATTCAAATTAAGTACGAAGGTTATATTAATCGTCAGCAGGATGAAATTGCCAAACAACAGCGCAATGAAGCGACAAAATTACCCGATTCATTTGATTACACTTCAGTTAGAGGTTTATCAAACGAAGTCATTATGAAATTAAATCAGCATCAACCTGCTACAGTGGGCCAGGCATCACGTATTTCAGGTATTACGCCTGCGGCTATTTCATTGTTATTGGTTTACCTGAAAAAACAGGGTCTGCTTCGAAAATCCGCTTAACCAGGGACCAATAAGCCTGAAAGGATCACTATGCTTGATAAGTTACGCCAGCTGGTTGCAAAAACCAGCCTGCAATTAAGCGACAGTCAGCTACAACAGTGCATTGACTATGTGCAGTTACTCCATAAATGGAACAGTGCTTACAATTTGACCTCAGTGCGTGAGCCCGCAGAGATGCTGGTGAAACATGTGATGGATAGTCTGGTCGTGGCACCTCATTTGCAGGGCGATCATTTTATTGATGTTGGCACCGGACCGGGTTTGCCTGGGGTATTGCTGGCAATTTATTACCCACAAAAACAGTTTACTTTGCTCGATAGTCTGGGCAAACGGATCCGCTTTTTAAATCAGGTAAAATTACAACTTGGCCTGACTAACATTCAACCGTTGCAAAGCCGGGTTGAAGATCACCAGCCCACGCAGCACTATGATGGCGTGATAAGCCGGGCTTTTGCATCTACTGCCGATATGCTGCAATGGTGCCGGCATTTACCGGCTGCATCAGGGTGCTTTTACGCAATGAAAGGCGCAGCGGTGCAAGAAGAAATTGCAGCTTTGCCGGATTTTGTTAAAGTAAGCGCAGTTATACCACTGCAGGTACCAGAACTTGATGCCAGCCGGCATCTGGTTATCCTTACCAGCACTTAACCATAATGAGGGAGCCTTGTGGGTAAAATTATCGCCATTGCTAATCAGAAAGGTGGGGTAGGAAAAACCACTACAGCTGTTAATTTAGCGGCGTCAATGGCGGCTACCAAGCGCAAAGTGCTGTTAATTGACCTTGATCCACAAGGCAATGCCACCATGGGTAGTGGTGTCGACAAATACGAAGTACATGCCACCGCCTACGAACTACTGATCGAGCAAAAACCTTTGCTGGAAGTCGTGGTAAAAGAAACCACGGGTGGTTACCACCTGGTGGCTGCCAATTCTGATGTAACCGCTGCTGAAGTACGTTTAATGGATGTGTTTGCCCGTGAGCTACGCTTACGAACTGCCTTAAAAGACTACCGCAGTAGCTACGATTTTATTTTTATCGACTGCCCACCTTCATTAAACATGTTAACCGTCAATGCTATGGCTGCTGCTGATACCGTACTGGTACCAATGCAGTGTGAATATTTTGCGCTGGAAGGTTTAACCGCATTGGTTGATACCATCAATAAACTGGCGGCAGTGGTGAATGCCGATTTAAAAATCGAAGGTATTCTGCGAACCATGTACGATCCACGCAACAGGCTGGCCAATGACGTGTCGGAGCAGTTAAAACAACATTTTGGTGATAAGGTTTACCGGGCTGTGATCCCCCGTAATGTACGACTGGCCGAAGCGCCAAGTTTTGGTACACCAGTAATGTATTACGATAAAAACTCAACCGGCGCCAAAGCTTATCTGGCATTGGCCGGTGAAATTCTCAGGCGCTCCGAAAAAAAGACCAGTGGCAGAGCGGCTTCAGTATAACCTCGAATAGCTAAGGATATTTTTGCGCATGTCGGTAAAAAAACGCGGTTTAGGCCGGGGCTTAGATGCTTTACTCACGTCAAATAAAACGACGGAGCAAAACGGTGCCAATCAACAGTCGGCTGAGCTGCAGAAATTACCAGTTGAATTTTTACGTCCGGGAAAGTATCAACCACGCAAAGACATGTCGCAGGATGCGCTGGAAGATTTAGCCAGTTCAATCCGGGCCCAGGGCGTTATTCAACCTATAGTAGTGCGCGCTGTAGCGGACAACAGCTATGAAATCATTGCCGGTGAACGACGCTGGCGGGCAGCACAGCTGGCCCGTCTGTCTGAAGTACCTTGTTTAATTAAAAATGTGCCTGATGAGGCGGCCGTAGCGATAGCATTAATTGAAAACATTCAGCGCGAAGATCTGAACGCGATGGAAGAGGCAGTGGCACTGGATCGTTTACTAACTGAATTTGAGTTAACGCATCAGCAGGTAGCCGATGCCGTTGGTAAATCGCGGACCACTGTAACTAATTTGCTACGCTTAAATGCGCTGAATGATGACGTAAAAGTATTGCTGGAGCATGGCGATATTGAAATGGGCCATGCCCGGGCGCTGCTGGCGTTAACAGACGATAGTCAGTCTGAAACGGCACGGCTGGTTGCTCATAAACAATTAACCGTGCGCGAAACCGAGAGTTTAGTCCGGCGTATTCTGGAACCAAAAGCACCGGCCGCCGCCAAAGCAAAAGATCCGGATGTAGAGTCATTGGAGCAACGGTTAAGCGAGCGTTTTGCAGCGCCGGTACAAATTATGCACAACAACAAAGGCAAGGGTAATCTGGTGATTAATTACAGTAGCCTGGCTGAACTTGATGGTATTTTAGCCAAAATGCAATTAGCAGAGCCCGATTAAGCATTTTATTTCTCAATGTTATGGACAAGCCGCCGTCAAAACCGCTTTTTGTTGCAAATCGGGGGCAAATAAGTATACTTTCGCAAGTTTTTTCTACCCCTGCATGGGCTATTACAACGAGGGGTACAGTGGCAGAAAATATCGCAAGCCAGGGCAGAAAGTCAGCGTATCTCGCAGTACTGGCCCAGGTTATCGTCGCCGGTTGTACTGCACTGGCGTTTTTTTTGCTGACAGATAGCACATGGGCTAAATCGGCATTTAAAGGTGGTTTAGCCGCGGCGGTTCCGAATTTTGTATTTGCTTTTTTTGCGTTTCGTTACAGTGGCGCAGAACAGGCAGAACGAGTAGCTGCAGCGCTGATGCGCGGCCACAGCTTAAAAGTATTGTTAACTGTTATATTGTGCGCGGTAGTGTTACAACAGGAGCATTTAGTACCAGAGGCATTTATTACTGGTTTCCTGATCACCTTGCTGACACAGTGGACAGCACCATTTTTCTTTAAACATTAAACTATTGGGATGAAACATGGCAGCAGGCGAAGAGTTAACACTGTCCGGCCATATTCAGCACCACCTTACTAACGCCAAAATGTGTACTGTCGATGGCAGTGTCGCATTTAACAAAGCGTGTAGCGAGGTCGGGTTCTGGACATGGCATATTGATACCCTGGCGTGGTCTATCGGCCTTGGTATATTATTTCTGTGGATATTCCGCAGCGTGGCGAACAAAGCTACTGTTGGCGTACCGGGCAAATTACAATGCTTTGTCGAAATGGTGGTCGAGTTTGTGGCGGCCAACGTCAGAGACACTTTTCATGGTAAAAGCAAATTAATCGCACCACTGGCACTGACTATCTTTGTCTGGGTGTTTTTAATGAACCTGATGGACTTAGTGCCGGTTGATTTCCTGCCCGCTTTTGCTGGTTGGGTTGGTGCTACCTTTTTTGGTATGGACTCGCACGATGTCTATATGAAAATTGTACCGACCACTGATATCAATATGACAGCTGCGCTGGCCATTGGCGTGTTTATTTTGATGATCGGTTACTCTATCCGGATTAAAGGTGTACTGGGCTTTATTAAAGAGCTGACGTTGCACCCTTTTAACTCACCAAATATCGTTGTACAGATTTTGCTGATCCCGTTTAATTTACTGTTGGAAACTATTGCATTAGTTTCTAAGCCATTTTCACTGGCGCTGCGGTTATTCGGCAACCTGTATGCCGGTGAGCTGATTTTCATCCTGATTGGTGCCATTGGTCTGGCGCAACTGCCGTTGCACTTTGTCTGGGCCGTGTTCCATATTCTGGTCATTGTGTTGCAGGCGTTCGTGTTTATGATGCTGACCATTGTGTACTTAAGTATGGCCAGTTCAGATAACCATTAATTTTTTACTTTAACTTTAACTTTAACTATAGAAATATCGGAGATAAAAATGGAACTAGTATTAGGCCTTAAATATATCGCAGTTGCTCTGTTAATCGGTTTTGGTGCCATCGGCACTGCAGTAGGTTTCGGCAACATGGGTGGTAAATTCCTGGAAGCTTGTGCCCGTCAACCGGAACTGGCCCCTTCACTGCAAGTTAAAATGTTTATCCTTGCTGGTCTTATCGATGCCGTAGCTATGATTGGCGTAGGTATCGCGATGGTATTGTTGTTCGTTCTGTAATTGAAGGTTTTTAATCGTCGAACAACTAAATAAGGAGGAGCGGACGTGAACTTAAACGCCACTCTGTTAGGTGAATTAATCGCTTTTACCGTCTTCGTACTTTTTTGTATGAAGTTTGTATGGCCGCCACTGATGAATGCCATCGAAACGCGCCAACAAAAAATTGCAGACGGTTTAGCAGCATCTGATCGGGCAGAAAAAGACCTGGCACTTGCCCGGGATAAAGCCAAAGATCAGTTAAAAGATGCTAAAGCGCAGGCGGCTGAAATTATTGAGCAAGCGAGAAAACGCGAAGCGAAGATGATTGAAGAAGCGGCCCAGAAAGCGAATGCTGAGCGGGATACCATCCTTGCTCAGACCAAAGCCGAAATTGAAGCGGAACGTAACCGTTTACGCGAAGATCTACGCAAGCAGGTAGCTGCCTTGGCGGTAGCCGGAGCAGAACGCATTCTGCAACGTTCTATCGACGAAGCTGCTCACAGCGACATTCTGGAAAAACTGGTACAAGAACTGTAATGGGGATGAGCTATGTCTGATTTGACGAATATTGCTCGTCCGTACGCCAAGGCGGCTTTCGATTTTGCGGTAGAGCAAAACGCGTTAGATGCCTGGCTGCAAATGCTGGCTTTTGCTGCGCAAGTAGCAGAAAACGACCAGGTTGCAGCGCTGTTGCGTACTTCTGGTGTTGCTGAAAAGCAAGCCGACCTGTTTCTTCAGGTTTGTGGTGAGCAACTCAACGAGCAGGGTCAGAACTTTATAAAAGTAATGGCTGAAAATCATCGCTTGTTGGCGTTGCCTGAAGTATTGGTTGCTTTTGTTGAACATAAAGCGGCGTATGAAAAGGAAATTACCGTAGACGTAGTTTCTGCCACTGCTCTGGATAAAGCTCAACAAAACAAGCTGATAGCTGCATTAACGCAACGTTTGGCACGCAAAGTTAAATTGAACTGTAGCGTCAATCCTGACATGGTCGGCGGCATGCTGATCAAAGCAGGTGACATGGTAATTGATGGCTCGGTCCGCGGTAAGCTGGATCGTTTAGCAACTGCGCTGCAGTCGTAATTGGGGAATAGAGTATGCAACTGAATTCCACTGAAATCTCAGAACTGATCAAGAGTCGTATTGCTCAGTTTGAAGTGGTCAGTGAAGCTCGTAACGAAGGTACTATCGTGCAGGTAACTGACGGTATTATCCGGATTAATGGCCTTGCTGATTGTATGCAGGGTGAGATGATCGAGCTTCCTGGCAATCGTTATGCTATCGCGCTTAACTTAGAGCGCAATTCTGTTGGTGCCGTGGTAATGGGTCCGTACGCGGATTTAACCGAAGGCACTAAAGTAAAAAGTACTGGCCGTATCCTTGAAGTACCGGTAGGCCCGCAGCTGTTAGGCCGCGTGGTAAATACCTTAGGTGCGCCTATTGATGGTAAAGGCCCGATTGATGCTGCAGGTTTTGCACCTGTAGAGAAAATTGCGCCTGGCGTAATCGACCGTCAGTCAGTCGACCAGCCAATGCAAACCGGTTATAAATCTGTTGATGCGATGATCCCTATCGGTCGTGGCCAACGTGAATTGTTAATCGGTGACCGTCAGACCGGTAAAACTGCCTTAGCCATTGATGCCATTATCAACCAGAAAAATACTGGTGTTAAATGTATCTACGTTGCTATCGGTCAGAAAGCGTCTACTATCGCTAACGTAGTACGCAAGCTGGAAGAACACGGCGCGCTGGCCAACACCATCGTGGTGGTTGCATCAGCTTCTGAAGCGGCTGCACTGCAGTTCCTGGCACCATACTCTGGCTGTACCATGGGCGAATACTTCCGTGACCGCGGTGAAGATGCGCTGATTGTATATGATGATTTGTCAAAGCAAGCAGTTGCTTATCGTCAAATCTCGTTGCTGTTACGCCGTCCGCCAGGCCGTGAAGCTTACCCGGGTGACGTATTTTATCTTCACTCACGTCTGCTGGAGCGGGCATCACGGGTTAATGCTGACTATGTTGAGCGTTTAACCAATGGTGAAGTAAAAGGCCAGACCGGTTCATTAACCGCGTTGCCAATTATCGAAACCCAGGCTGGTGACGTATCTGCCTTCGTACCGACTAACGTAATCTCGATTACTGATGGTCAGATTTTCTTAGAATCTGATTTATTTAATGCCGGTATCCGCCCTGCGGTTAACGCCGGTATTTCAGTATCGCGGGTAGGTGGTGCAGCACAAACCAAGATCATCAAGAAATTAGGTGGTGGTATTCGTCTGGCATTAGCACAGTATTCAGAACTGGCAGCGTTCGCGCAGTTTGCGTCTGACCTGGATGAAGCGACCCGCGCCCAGTTAGAACATGGTCAGAAGGTTACTGAGCTGATGAAACAGCTGCAGTACAGCCCGATGAGCGTTGGTGAAATGGGTGTGTCTATTTTCGCAATCGAGAAAGGTTTCCTGAAAGATGTTGAAGTAGCCAAAATCCAGGATTTTGAAGCTGCTTTAATCAGCTTTATGAAAGCCGAGTACGCCGAGCTAATGGCTGATATCGCGAAAACCGGTAACTACAACGATCAAATCGAGTCGTCGCTGAAAGCGGCCATTGAGAAGTTTAAAGCAACTCAGACTTGGTAAATTACGCGGGTGGTTTCGGCCACCCCGTTCGTTGAATGAAACGGAGATACAGTCATGGCCGGTGGTAAAGAGATAAAAAGTAAGATCGGGAGTATTAACAATACTCGCAAGATCACCAGTGCTATGGAAAAAGTTGCGGTCAGCAAAATGCGCAAAGCGCAGGAGCGCGTAGCTGCAACCCGCCCATACGCTGAAGGTATGCGCAAAGTTATCGGTAATATTGCTCAGGGCAACATCGAGTATCGTCATCCGTATTTATCGGAGCGTGACGTTAAACGGGTTGGCTACATTATTATTTCAACCGATCGCGGTCTTTGCGGTGGCCTGAATACCAACGAGTTTAAGAAAGTTGTGCTGGAAATGAAAAGCTGGAAGAGCCAGAACGTGGAAGCTGAGTTTGCCGTTATCGGTAACAAAGCCACCGCGTTTTTTAAGCGTTTCGGCGGTAAAGTTGTAGCACAACAAACGGGTTCAGGTGACGTACCACGTTTGGCTGATGTGATTGGTACGGTTAAGGTAATGCTGCAAGCATATCTGGATGGCCGCATCGACCGCTTATTCCTGGTATACAACACGTTTGTCAATACCATGAAACAAGAGCCAGTGATCGATCAACTCTTACCTTTGCCGCAAACAGAAGTTTCGCCAAAAGAGCATAACTGGGATTACCTGTACGAGCCGGATCCACAACCTATCTTAGATATGTTGCTGGACCGCTACATCGAGTCACAGGTTTACCAGGGTGTTGTTGAAAACGCAGCCAGCGAACATGCTGCGCGGATGGTGGCAATGAAAGCCGCTACTGACAACGCCGGTAATTTAATGGACGACCTGAAGCTGGTGTACAACAAAGCACGTCAGGCCGCTATTACCCAGGAGCTCAGCGAAATTGTCGCAGGTGCGGCAGCTGTAGGCTAAGGTGAACAGTTTTGAGAAATTTGAGGAAACATCATGAGTCAAGGTAAGGTCGTCCAAATCATTGGCGCCGTTGTGGATATCGATTTTCCACAAGAAGCGGTACCTAGCATCTATGACGCGTTAAACGTGACTGACGGTGATCTGGCTGGGTTAGTGCTGGAAGTACAGCAACAGCTGGGTGGCGGTACAGTTCGTACTATCGCAATGGGCACCACCGACGGTTTACGTCGTGGTACCCTGGTTGGAAATTCAGGCAAAGCCATTCAGGTACCTGTCGGTAAAGCGACCTTAGGTCGTATTATGGACGTATTAGGTAACCCGATTGACGAAGCGGGCCCTATCGGTGAAGAAGAGCGTTGGTCAATCCACCGCGCTGCGCCTTCATACGAAGAGCAAGCGGCATCAAACGCCCTGTTGGAAACCGGTATTAAAGTTATTGACTTAGTATGCCCGTTCGCCAAAGGTGGTAAAGTTGGTTTGTTCGGTGGTGCCGGTGTAGGTAAAACCGTAAACATGATGGAATTAATCCGGAACATCGCGATCGAGCACAGCGGTTACTCAGTATTCGCCGGTGTTGGTGAACGGACCCGTGAAGGTAACGATTTCTATCATGAAATGAAAGACTCAAACGTACTGGATAAAGTATCGTTAGTGTATGGTCAGATGAACGAGCCACCAGGTAACCGTTTACGCGTAGCGTTAACCGGCTTAACCATGGCAGAGAAGTTCCGGGAAGAAGGCCGCGACGTACTGTTTTTCGTGGATAACATTTACCGTTATACCCTGGCCGGTACTGAAGTATCAGCCTTGTTAGGCCGGATGCCATCAGCAGTAGGTTACCAGCCAACGCTGGCTGAAGAGATGGGTGCGTTACAAGAACGTATCACTTCGACCAAAACCGGTTCTATCACATCAATTCAGGCGGTATACGTACCTGCAGATGACTTAACCGATCCATCACCAGCCACTACCTTCTCGCACTTAGATGCGACAGTAGTACTGAGCCGGAACATCGCGTCACTGGGTATTTACCCGGCAATCGACCCACTGGATTCTACTTCTCGTCAGTTAGATCCACTGGTTATCGGTAAAGAGCATTATGACGTAGCCCGTGGCGTGCAAACGGTACTGCAGCGTTACAAAGAACTGAAAGACATCATCGCCATCTTAGGTATGGACGAACTGTCTGATGAAGACCGGACCCTGGTTTACCGCGCGCGGAAAATTCAACGTTTCCTGTCTCAGCCGTTCTTCGTTGCTGAAGTATTCACTGGTTCGCCAGGTAAATACGTACCGCTGAAAGAAACTATCCGTGGTTTTAAAGGCATTCTGGAAGGTGAATATGATCACATGCCAGAGCAGGCTTTCTACATGGTAGGCTCTATCGACGAAGCGATCGAAAAAGCGAAAAAGCTTTAAGCAACCAGGCTTTAGGAGAGCGAAATGGCGATGACAGTGCAACTGGATGTAGTAAGTGCTGAAGAGAAAATTTTCTCTGGCCTTGTCGAGTCCGTGCAGGTCACAGGCAGTGAGGGCGAGTTAGGTATTTTACCTTTTCACGCCCCGTTACTGACTCCTCTGAAACCTGGCATGGTCCGTATCGTGAAGCAATTCGGTGAAGAGCACGTGATTTATGTTGCCGGTGGCGTACTTGAAGTACAACCCGATAGCATTACTGTGCTGGCCGATGTTGCGGTACGCGGCGAAGACTTAGATGAGCAGGCGGCATTAGATGCCCAGAAACGGGCAACTGAAGCAATGCAACACGCCGGTGCAGATTTCAATTATGCCGAAGCGGCGGCGCAACTGGCCGAGGCCATTGCTCAGTTGCGGGTTATTCAGAAACTGCGCAAAAAGTAAGTTTACGTTTGTCAGAAAGCCACCTTCGGGTGGCTTTTTTATTGGCTGGATAAGCTTGTATTTTACCAACTTACCAAAGTTTACAGTAACTGAACAGTTGTTAATCAACCAGGAAAAAGGTACTGTTATTGAGGTGGTTTATCACTGGTAATAATAAAAATTATAAAGCCGGTAGTCGTTTACCGCGTCCGGTTTAAGAGGTAAATAAAATGAGACTAATCGTGTTAAGTTGGCTGCTGTTGGCTTTTGGCGGTGCACAGGCAGCAGAGCTGACCCTGGAAGACTATGCCAGGCCATCCCAGTTTCTGGAAATTGAAATTTCACCTACCGGTAAATACCTTGCTGCGACCAGTCGCAGTGAAGAAGGCAACATTTACCTGAATGTCATTGATATTAAAACAAATAAGATTATCAGTGTTCGCCATTTTACTGGCCGTGATTCTATAGGATCTATTAACTGGGCTAACAATGAGCGCTTACTTATTACCCTGGTACGCGATATCGGCGCGTTAGAGCAGCCGGTTTCAACCGGTGAGATTTTTGCAGTAGATGCGGATGGTAGCAATGCCAGAATGTTAACTGGCTATCGTGCTGACAATGAAAAAACTCCGGCTCAGGTAATCAACTATTTACCGGAAGAAGATAAGTATGTGCTGATTGTTACCAGTACACCGAGCCGTCGTGGGTCTTTCAGTCTGGTCAAAAGACTGAATATAGAAAATGGCCGGGCCAGGCAAATCGCCCGGGCACCAATGCGCTCCTCAGGCATGATTACCGATAATGATGGTATCGCCCGGATGTCTGTCGGAGTAGACCAGGAAAATGACAATGAAATGATCATGATGTATCGCAAGAATGAGAAATCAGACTGGGAAACCTTGCGTCGCTATGGTCAGCGGGATGGTAGCTTCACACCTATCGCATTCTTACCGGACAATAAACGTGTAGTGGGATTAAGTGATACCAAAACAGATACTAAAGCTATCAGTATCATGGATCCTGAAACCGGTACTGAACAAATATTGGCTCATCACCCTAAAGTAGATGTGGCGCCAATGTTTAGTATTGAAGATGGTTTCCTGAAAGAAGTCATTGGAGCGTCATATGAATACGATACGCATGAAGAAGTTTTTTTTGCTGACGTCAAAGACAAAACATTTAGCAATTACATTCAGAGTCTGCAAGCAGCATTTCCTGATAAAAAGGTCGTTATTAGCTCTGCAACCCGTGATAACAGCATACTAGTGTTGACCACGCGCTCAGCAAATCATCCGCCTGAATTCTACCTGTTCGATACTAAAAATAATCAGCTAAGCTTTTTACTCAATGGCCGGCCCTGGATGAAACCAGAGTTACTGGCGGAAACTAAAGCCATTATTTACAAAAGCCGCGATGGTTTAGATATACACGCCATTATAACTTTACCCAAAGGCAAGGAAGCCAAAGGTTTACCATTAATAATGCTACCGCATGGCGGGCCCCATGGTCCACGCGATCTGCTTGAAATCGATCCAGATGCTAAAGTGCTGGCTCAACATGGCTATGCGGTGCTGCAGCCAAACTTTCGCGGCTCAGGCGGCTTTGGGCGTGAGTTCTTGCAAATGGGCTACCTTAACTGGGGTACTACGATGATAGACGATATGACCGATGGCGTCTTACATTTGGTCGAGCAGGGTATTGTTGATAAAAACCGGGTTTGTATTTATGGTGCCTCATACGGGGGTTATGCTGCTTTGATGAGTGCTGTGCGTGAGCCTGATTTATACAAATGTGCTGTTAGCTTTGTTGGCATGTCAGATTTAAACCTGATGTATGAACATGGCGATACGACAGAATCAGAGGGGGGGTTAAATACGTTGGAGATGTATATTGGCCGCGATAAAACACGTTTAGACGCGCAGTCAGCAATTAAAAATCTGGACAAGCTTAAAGCACCGATTTTTATTATTCATGGTACCGAAGACCAACGAGTTCCGCTGATTCAGGCTGAAGTGCTGAGAGACGAGCTGGAAAAACGCAACCATCCTTATGAGTGGTTGGTTAAAGAAAAAGAAGGCCATGGTTTTTATAAGTCAGAGAATAACGTAGAGCGTTGGCAAAAAATGTTGGCGTTCTTTGACAAGTATATCGGCGAGACTGAGAAGAATTAACCGCAGTTAAACCTCAACTACACAGCGCCACCTTCGGGTGGCGTTTTTCATTCAGTTAAACTTCACGCCGACCCTGTAATCTGTGGCCATATCTATTAGAATAAGCGCACTATCGAACAGGCAGACGATATAAGGGATTTATTTTATGGCATTAAATGTAGTGATTCTGGCCGCCGGTAAAGGCACACGGATGAAATCAGACTTACCTAAGGTGTTGCACAAAGTGGCCGAGCGGCCAATGGTGCAGCATGTTATTGATACTGCTCGCGCGCTGGGTGCGGTTAAACCACAGCTGGTATATGGCTATGGCGCTGATGCATTAAAAGTTGCTATGGGCGAGCAGCCTCTGCATTGGGTATTGCAAGCCGAGCAGTTAGGCACCGGCCATGCGGTAGCCCAGGCCAACCCAAATATTGCTGATGACGATACCGTGTTGGTGTTATATGGCGATGTGCCGCTTACCCGCCTGGAAACCCTGCAACAGCTATTAGCAGTGAAACCGGCTAATGGCCTGGCCATTTTAACGGTTAACTTAGCTAACCCAACCGGCTATGGCCGCATTATGCGTGATGGTGAAAATAATAGCGGCAAGGTTGTTGGCATTGTCGAGCAAAAAGATGCCAATCCGGAACAACTACTGATTAGCGAAGTAAACAGCGGCATTATGGCGCTGCCGGGTAAGCAGTTGAAAAACTGGCTTGGTAAGCTATCGAACAGTAACGCCCAGGGCGAATATTACTTAACTGACGTTATCGCTATGGCCCACCATGAAGGTGTTGAGATTGCGACGGCCCAGCCGCAAGACCCAATGGAAGTAGAAGGTGCCAACAACCGGCTGCAATTAGCAGCACTGGAACGCGCCTATCAACAGCGTAAAGCTCAGGAGCTTATGCTCTCAGGCGCTAACCTGCGCGACCCGGCCCGGCTGGATATTCGTGGTACCGTTGAGGTTGGTAATGACGTGATGATAGACATCAACGTTATTTTCGAAGGCAAAGTGGTGCTGGGTAAGGGTGTGACTATTGGTGCTAACTGTATTTTAAAAGACTGTACCATTGGCGATAACACCGAGATAAAGCCAAATTCAATGATTGATAGCGCGTCTGTGGGTAGCGACTGCTCAGTCGGCCCTTATGCCCGCTTACGTCCCGATAGCGTAATGCTGGATGACAGCCATGTTGGCAACTTTGTTGAAATGAAAAAAACCACCTTAGGAAAAGGCTCTAAAGCGAACCACTTAACCTATTTAGGCGATGCAGTTATTGGCGGTAAAGTGAATGTGGGTGCAGGTACCATTACTTGCA
>TARA_R110002126_G_scaffold45116_2_pt1 | contig 25500 bp, 42 predicted proteins | sample TARA_R110002126 | Tara Oceans TARA_R110002126 (sample SAMEA4397536) | marine metagenome | biome: Polar Biome; feature: [DCM] deep chlorophyll maximum layer (ENVO:01000326); material: water (ENVO:00002006), including particulate matter (ENVO:01000060) such as... | depth 30 m | reverse complement strand
CTTGCCTTGAAAGTTGAACGGCTTGGCCTTGAGGTTGGTGGCCAAGCAGATGGCCGGGGAGAAGCAGTTGCCCCATGGGTTGAGGGCCAAGGTCAGGCCAAAGACCTTGAGGAACTTGCCGTGGTTGCCAGAGGAGTAAGAGAAGAGTTTATTCACGAGTAGGAGTATACCCCGGACCTCGTGAATTGTAAACAACTCTTTTAAGAATTTTTCTTGGCCGTTTTCACTGCGCCTGGCGTTGACCGGGAGCCCATGAGCAAGAGAGCCAAGACGGCCACAGTCAAGAGAGTCTTGGAGTGGTCAGACACCCAGATACCCACACCATACGACCAGCACCATGCTTCAAGCAAAAAGTGTTTCATGTCATGGTCTTTCTGGTGAGATTCCATCCACACAGATGATGTACTTCATAGCAACTGTGGGCGTGTTGTTCGTGACTGACGGCAACTCGTTCTTGCTATAGGTGCTGGTCCTGAGGTCAGGCAGTTGAAAGTAAGTCTGGCTGTCTCCACCATACGTGGGTCCAAGAATGGAATACAGCTTTTGGTTACCTGCAATGCTCAGTGACTGGCCTTCACAGAACATGTAGCCAACTGGAGCATAGTTGCCTGCGAAGATCTTTATTGTTCCAAGGATATCGTCAGTCATGATTTTTTGATGAGTTTTTGGTAGGGTGAAGACAGGTTGAAGTAAATACCACACACGGGGTTGTCATCTGTTTGAGTGATGATAACTGTGACATACCGATCCAGTGCTATGGCATAGCGTTGGTCAGCCTTTCTTTGGCCATAGGCAGTGATGGCTTTTTGCACCAGACGTTGAACAGTGAACTCAAAAGAGTCTGGAAGCTTGTCCAAACAGACAACAGTTCGATCATACTGCTTGAGAGCCTCTGTAATTTGATCAGAAAATGTTTCTGGGGTGAGTGTTGTCATTCAAGAGTAAGTATACAGGGACCCTAAGCACTTGTAAACACTAAACGAACTTAGGACCCACAGCCCAGGCGACTAGACTATACCGGGTTCCTCGAGTCACCGGCTTGACCTCATGTGGGTACCAAGAGGGGAAGACAGTGGCTGTGCCTCTCTCCTTGGGTGAGGGGTCCCAGTTAAAGGGAACCAACTCACCACCGTCGTAGTCCTCTGGTGACGACAGTTGGATGCACACAGATATCTTCCTGCACCGGTTTGTGGTGGTGTCAAGAATGTCCAAGTGAGGTGTGAACTTGCCACCATAGTCAGCACGATACTCTGAAAATTGTATAAGTTCTAATCCATTCAAAGCAAAGTTCCAGCCCATGTCATGGTTCATCTTCACAATGAACTGGCCTATTCTGTCATAGACCCATGCCTGATCTGGCACATTGTATATTGGGCTGATTCGACTGCTACGGACAGAGTCAAGCTGCACTCCTGGTTTGTCAACATAAACAGTTGCTGATTCAAACTCGTGGAGGTGTCCCAACCGTATGATCTCATCACACTCCACTGGTTGAAAAATCGTTGTGTAGCCACCCCTACAGTAGCTTGTAATTGGGTAGTGAAAGGTACTTTCAACGTTCATAGGTTAAAGACGATGGAGCGGCGTGGCTCATTCGAATCATTGGGTGGAACCTCATGGTACAACCATGCAGGCCAAAACAACAGCAAACCTGGGTAGGGATTGTACCTGCACTCCATCATCGAATACCAGTTTGGCTCACCAGGCTTCAAACGCCACATGTAGTCGAAGAAATCCTTGAATGAGTTATTGGGCGTAAAGATGATCTGAGAGGAACCTGGTGGAGTATCCACATAGTAGATGCCAGAGATCGAACACCCTGAATGCACATGCCTACAATGGGCTGAACCCTTGTTAAAGGAGTTAGCGAAAAACATTGGACTGAACCCAGGGGCTTGGTAGCCCTGAATGTCCAAGTAGTGACGACCACGTTCAGAGACAAAGTGGATAAAATCACTGAACTTTGGGTCGTCAACCAGGTTTCTCTTGCCATAGGTTGTCTGACCGTTCTTGTAGAAATTTGGGTCAAGACTGTCGGCTGGACCAGTAAAGATCTCGTCTAGTAGTGGCCTAACACGAGGCAACCAGTCTAGGTGTTCCTCACGACCAATGGTCGAAGGAAAGTAGTTGTCAAGTACCATACTAATTAGAACTGTGTGAGCTCATCTTTGGTTTTAGCGTATTGACGCTTCCGGTTGATCACAATCAGCTCATGTGGAGTTTCTGTGACATGGTATGGAAACTCATCGAATTTATGAGCTGTGTGTGCCCTTAGATCGTGGTAGTTGTCGCCAGTCTTCAGGATGATGGAGCGTTTGCTCGCTTTGATTTCAGCGAGGATGTCCTCACGAGTCATTGTGGCCATATTATTCAGGTGATATAGTAATTTTGCAACGCTCCCATTCGGCATTACGATTCAGAAATGATGTAATGGACAAATCATTGGGGTCATCCACAGCCATGACTTGACTGGGATGGACTTCACCTTTTCTACGCACAGTGTAGTATGAATATGACCCATTTTTAATCTGGGTTTTTGGTCCAGGCTTGGGCGTCATGACGTTGGTGGGTGGACGATGTTTGATTTGATTTGTCAGTGGCTGTACTTTCATAAATTGGTGGGCGTGACAGGAGTTGAACCTGCAATCCTTGCGGAACCAGATCCTAAGTCTGGCGTGTTTGCCATTTCACCACATGCCCATGTTGGTCACTTCTTTCGACGCTTGATCGAGGTGGTGACGGTGACTGTCTTCTTGATAGTGACTTTGCCTTTGTTGCGAGTCACACTTTTCTTACGAGTGTATGTGGCCATGTTACGCTTCGTCCTCGGTGCTAGCAAACTTCTGGTTGGGGTGATAGATGAACTCTGGTCCCTCATATCCGTATCCAGTATCACCAAAGTCGTCCTCATCATCACATTCTTCACCGTCGTATGCAATGTCATCCAGAAACTCTTTCCCTTTCTGGTCCTTGCCAATGTAGATGGTGACTTTTTCAGGATCAAACTCAGTGACATTCTCCCAAGTATACTGCTTACAGAACTTCATGTCATGGTACCACCAGATGTTGACCTCATCTTCTTTGTCTGGTGCAGATGGCACGAAGTTACAGTTGTTGCCTTCATCTTTCTTGAAGACCTTGCGCATGTCTTCTGTTTCAAAGACAACCTCGCCGTTAAGAGTCACTTCGGCATTCTCACGAAAACCAAAGTAGGGGCAAGTCTCATAGACTTCACCCTCAGAGAAACACTCATCACTTTCACGATAGTCCTCCTCAAATCTCTCCTGAGTCATCAGCTTCTCAGGCGCCTTGATAGTGGCTTGGTTGTATTCGTTGCAATCTCTGAGGTAGATTTTGATCTTGAGCATGGGGTGAGTATACAGACTTGAAGTCAAGAAGTAAACAAGAATGGCTGACTGACGTGGATTTGAACCACGACTAAAGGCGTCAAAGACCCTTGTGCTACCGTTACACCATCAGTCAATCAGGCACTAGAACATGAAAAAAGCGTGCATCGGTAAGATGCACGCTTTGGACAAGTCAGGAATTAGAAGCGGAAGCGGAGACCAGCGCGAACACCCGCGGAGTCGTCACCACCGGTGTTGATGAACTGATCATTCGCAAAGCTGTAGCGAACGTCAGAGAAGATATTGATGTGGTCAGTGGCCTTGAACTCAAAACCCAAACCAGTGTGGGAATCCCAGCCACTCCCGCTGAAGCCATGGCCCATACCACCAAAAACATAGGGCGAAATACGAAGCCCCGAAAGGACGTTGTATTTCGAGTCGTGAGGCAGACGAAGACGCACGTCAAGATTGACGTGTGTGTTGTCTGCAAATGCGGCTGTGGGTGCCAGGGAGGTGATGTCGGTGGCCAACTCAACATAATCGAAGAGGGTGTAGCCAAGGCCAAGACCAGCACCGAAGTCGCCGGATTGTGCGTTGTAAGTGCCAAACGTATCTGTCGACAGACGCGACAGAGACAGAAGTGATTCGGCCTTTGATTTCAGGGTTAGGCCCATGACTAGAGCCAACGCTGCCAGTAGTGTTGTGTATTTCTTCATGTGTTGTGTATTTGTAGCTTTCACCACAAAAGGTAGAACATCTTAATTACTAAGGATAAACTGTAGATCTGAGAGTGACACTCTGAAACCACATGCTTGACGGTGGCCTCCACCACCCATGGCTTTGGCAATGTCAGAGAGATCAATGTCAGGACGGTGTTCAACACCATACAAACTCACTGTGGCCTGTTTGCCATCAAATCCCCAAGCCATAAGAGCGTCATGGTCACTAGTGACATGTGACTTAAAGGACAAAGAACCCCTCACGCCATTGCACACAAGGAATCTCACACCACGCCACTTGACTGTGTGGGAATTCTTCATGGCTGATTTGTTGGACGAGTCCACATAGGACTGGATAGTGTTGCCCAAAGAAATTGGGTGGTCTAAAATATCAATGGATTGTGTTGTTTGACTCCCAGTGAAGCTCTTGTGAAGCAAACGGTCAAATTGGTCCTTGTTCAGGGCTCTTAAGCCCAGTTGCAGGACGTCTGCTCTTGGGTCTCGCTTGTCCCAGATGTCATACTCGCCAGCAAGTCGGATCAGCAGGGGCTCATCAACCAAACGATCAGTGTAGAGATCTTTGGTGGGTAGTTTATGGCTTAAAACGCCTTTAAGGGAAAAGTAATAGTGCATGCCATATTGCCAACAAAGTCGGCATGCAGCCACGCCGTCAATGCGTACTCCTTCGAATGGAGTAGAGGCCCATTTGTCAATCGCTGACTTGTGATGATCGATCCAGACAATCTTACTGAAGAGCTCATCTCGCTGCATCAGTTCATCCACTGAAAGGTCCACAATGTAGATTCTGTCAGCTAATCGATAGTCCAAGTCCACTCCTCGATCATCTTTTTCAGGGACTGGCCGACCATAGTCCCAACCCACCATCTGGATTCCAACGGGTAAACCCTCTGTGTGGTGAGTCTTCTCCAACCAAAAACGGGTGGCTTCACCAGACAAGATGCCGTCATAATCAGCTGAGTGGTAAATAACAATGTTTTTCATTCTTTTGTAACAGATTCAACCAGACAAAGGATGCATTGACCTCTTCGGGCGGGTCTTCTGCCACAAGAACATGGCGTGTATGTGTGTGTTCCCGGTTGTGCCTCGTAAGCAATGTCCACCAAGGCCTCATACGCTTTGCGGAACCTTACAGCCGATGCTTTGGTCACAGCCTCCATCAACTGAGATTCAACTTCAGGTTCAGACAACACGTACTTCTTGGCAAACTCTTCAACAAAATAACCACTTGTTGAATTGCACGGCCACTTTCGTGTCTCCTTGAAGTGCTGTATTTCCTTGGCAAGTGTGTACAACGCGCCGTTGTTTGACGACTTGATTGAGTTTTCGATGCCTGGTAACATATTGTGTTGAGTGGTGGGCCCAGCAGGACTCGAACCTGCAACCAAGGGATTATGAGTCCCCTGCTCTAACCATTGAGCTATAGGCCCTTTGTTTAACGAAGAAGCGTTCTGGTTTGATCACCCCACGCCAGATTCTTGAATGATTGATCCTGAGTTACGTTTGACGACTTAGAGTAGAACCCCTTTGTGTTAAAAGAAGCGTCTCGGACTGTCTTGTTTCCTTTGTCATCTGTTTGTACGTAGCCAACGGTATTGAAGTTAATGTCCTTAATGCTCTCAGTTTTCATGACAACACCCTAAAACCCAGGGGAATTTTGTAAACCTTATTTTGAGTGCAACTAACCACAGGAAGTCTCAGAGTGTAATTAAACCATGGGAAGTCTCAGAGAATTTGGTATTGACATGGGCCTTTTGATATCTGGCCTATTTGGGGCCATACTCATGATGAGTAAGAATGCTACAGCTAATGTTAGAACCACCGTGTTGTCAGTGGTTGGTGGTGCAGCCAGCGCTAACTACCTAACACCTGTAATTATGGATGTTGTTGGAATTAAAGTACCAAAGGCTCAATTTAGCATAGCATTTCTGATGGGCTACCTTGGTCTTAAAGGTGTGGAAATGCTTAGTCACAAGATGATGGGTGAAGTAAACGCAACACAGAAAGTAAACGCACCAAAGAACAAACGAAAAAGAAAATGAACAGACTAATTTGTATCACACTGATTCTGCACCTATTGAGTGGGTGTGCAAACATAGGACCCACAAAGCAGGTCTCAGACAACCAAAAGAAAATGGCTGAGGCTGAAAAGAAGGTTGACAACACCTTAGATGATCTGGACAAAAACGTAAAGGGGCGTCAAATACAGACGTCAGTATTAGCCGCTGGCGCTCAATACTCACTCAGCAAAATCACAAACGCTTCTATTGAGGTTGACACTGCCCAAAAATTAACAGAGAGAATTGTCTCCATCCAAGGCCAACCTCACCTGGACGAGCTACAAAAGATCAAGCAAACAGTAGACTTTCTTAACTCGACTCTTAAAGAGGAACGTGCCAAAGGTCTACAGTTGCTGTCTGAACGAGACGCTCTCATTATCTTACTACAAAAGGAGAAAGCTGACCTAAAGGACAAGTATGACGAGCAGATGTGGGAGATGACTGAGAAAGGAAAAGAAGTGGCAAAAAAAGCAGATGAGAACTTGGCCGTCATCAATGGCATGAATTCAATGTTTGGACTGGGTGCAGTATTCTACGGCTTAAAACGTTTCTTCATATCCTGCACTACCATCCTTGTTGTCTTTGGCATCGTATTTCTGGTCTTAAGACTGCTGGCTGCTACTAATCCAATTGCTGCTGGAGCTTTCTCCATCTTCAACTTTGTTGGATCGGCTGTAATTGGCCTGCTGAAAGGACTCACGCCTAAAGCGTTTGAGATGACTGGTTTTGTAGACAAGTCTCACAAGGACTCCTTTAAAGAACCACTTACAAAGATTGTAGACGTTATCCAGGAGCTAAAGCAGAAGCAAGATGACAAGCCAGAAGCAACATTCACACTCAAAGACATACTCCAGAAGTTTGACAAGGAAATGGATCTTGTTGACAAGGGTGTAATCGATGATATCCTTGTTGAACAGAAGTGGAAACGAAAACGTTAACTCTTCCTTTTTGTCTTAGGTTTAAGCTTGATTTTGTTTTTATGAGGCGTCTGTGGCTCTTCTATGCGTAGAAGGGCCACCATGACTAAGCTGATAAACCCAAATCCATACATAGAATACTTGAGTAGAGTTGTCTCACGGCTTGTTGACACCTTTGATCTAGTATTCATGTGTTCCCTGAGACGATCAATACTGTCTGTTATTCTGGACTTATGTTGCAAGTAAGAGTCAGAATACATGGCTTTTGGATCTAACTTCTCAAAGGCCGGTTTCTCTATTGCTTGGGCCAGTTCGTCACTGGCTTTCTTACCCTCAAGGTACAAGTCTTTCTCCTCCTGGTCCAAGAGTTTTGAATCCAAGATATCAGATGTCAGTCCTTTTCTCTCTTCAAGATGCTTGTTAAACAAATCCATAAACTTTTTGTCACCCGTGGTTGTGTATGCACAACCCAAATAGGTGAGATAGTCTGTTGACTTTCTCAGAAAAAGAGTCTTGTCTCTACCATAGACTAGGGATTGGTTAGCAACCTGAATGGCTTCAAGTGATGATAAAGCCAAAATCACGAGGAACGCCATGGGCACTGTTAGTACCCACATGCCATGCTTGATTTTTTGAAGAGTGCTGTTGTCCATTAAAATAGGTACGTTAGGAACCTTTAGTTTCAACGGCTAATTCGTGGTCGACCATTTCTTTTACCAGGTCAACAAACTTTATCTTTGGTTCCCAACCTAACTTGGCTTTAGCTTTTGAGGAATCACCCACCAACAAGTCAACTTCAGCTGGGCGATAGTACTTGGCGTCAATCTCAACAAAGTCTCGCCAGTCCAAGTTCAAGTGCTCAAAAGCCACATTAAGAAACTCACGAACAGAGTATGTTTCGCCGGTGGCTATGACATAATCATCCGGCTCGTCTTGTTGAAGCATCAGCCACATGGCCTCCACGTATTCTTTGGCATGACCCCAATCCCTTTTTGCGCCTAAGTTTCCCAAGCTAAGTTTTTTTTGCTGGCCTAATTTGATTCTGGCTGCAGCCTTGGCTATCTTGCGAGTAACAAAGGTCTCACCACGTCTTGGTGACTCGTGGTTGAACAGAATGCCACATGATGCATGCATTCCGTAGGACTCTCTGTAGTTTATCACAGACCAATGGGCAAACTGTTTAGCCACTGCATAGGGGCTACGAGGATAGAATGGAGTGGTTTCACTCTGAGGAACAGCTTGTACTTTGCCATACTGTTCAGAGGAAGAGGCTTGGTAAAAGCGAGGATGCAGGCCCAACTGTCTGATGGCTTCCAAGAGTCTGACACAGCCAATGCCTGTTACTTGGCCAGTGTACTCTGGCACATCAAAAGAAACCCTTACATGGCTTTGAGCAGCCAAGTTGTAGACCTCGTGTGGGGAAATATGCAACAAAAGAGTGGTCAAGTTGCCCGAATCGGACAAATCACCGTGGTGCAGTTTTAGCCTGTCAAAGATGTGGTCTATTCTTTGAGTGTTGAAACTAGACGACCTGCGAATCAGACCATGTACTTCGTAGCCTTTGGCCAGCAGTAGTTCAGCAAGGTAAGAGCCGTCCTGGCCAGTGATTCCCGTGATAAGAGCCCGCTTCATACCTTATAAGAACAGTTCTTTCAAAAATGGTGGTTGTAAAGAGAGAATTGATAGACATCGTTACTAGAGCTGACCGTGGCATAGAATGGTTAGACAGGTGCTATGAATCATTGCAAGAACTAAAGATGGAGTGGACTTGGCACATTGTAGTACGTCCAGGTTTCATTGAGAACGTTAGAAACCGCAACTATGAACGTGCTGTCGTCCATTGTGCTCCGCCTCATCCCACAGTCCATGAGGCGCTCTGTGGCATCAACCACTATTTAGACACCGTGCCAAGCAACTCGCAGTGGTTTTTCAACTTGGATGACGACAACTTGATGCATCCAAACTTTTACAAACTCGAGCAAATGATGCCGCGACATGACATCTTGTTTTTCTCACAGCAAGATACTCCATCGTCTGCCAGACTAATTGTTCCAGGGGTTTTGTCACCCGGCTCTGTTGACATGTCTCAATTTGTGGCCCGAAGAACAGCCATGGGCAATTTAAGATTTTGGGAAGTCTATCGAGGTGACTCATACTACCTTCAAGAGCTAGAAATAAGAGCCAAGGGTGGTTGGGGACATGCTCCGCAAAGAATAGGCTACTTCTACGGAGTGGCTTCCTACTACAACGCTCAACGTCACCCATTTACTGACAGACCTTAAGACTGTCTGCGAGCAGCCTTGATGTAGTACTCAGGGTCTTCGGCCAAGTGGTCCATTGCGATGGCTTTGGCAATCTCTGGATCTGAAGTGTGTTCCATTTCCATCTCGGTGCCTTGGGCCAGATTTTTGGCATCGAAATCTTCAGGTACTCGGGCAGTCTCACCCGGCAGGTGCTTTCCCTCACTCAGTTCACGCTGTGCAATGTAGGCCTCACCATATGCTTCTAACTGTCCGGTCAAGCCTTGAAATTGAGTCTGAGAGAGACTGTCCAAGTCAGATAGTGACTTCATCAGGGCCATCACTCGTTCAAGAGCAAACGACAAATCACCTGAGGTGGCCCTGTCAATAGCTTCTTCATAGGGCTTGGCCTTGGCTGCAAAATGGCTGACTGTCAGTTGAGATGGACCACCGGCCTCTTCAGCCGCTTGTTGAATCTTGAGAGCACCCTCCTTGCGAGTGGTCAGGAAGTCCTTGAGATCACCTTTTTCCTCATTCAAGATAAGGGACACATGACGTTTAAGATTCATGCCCTAAATACAACTAAGGCCACCCAGTTTCCCAGGTGGCCTTAGTTGTTGAAAAACGGATTACTTCGGCATCTCTTCGAAATTTCCACCATACTTTCCGCCGTCTTGCTCAGTGTCCTCTCCCTCTTTGCCAGGAGTCTCACCCATTTCTTGGCTATCGTCTTCTTGGCCATGCATGTCAAGAAGCTCGTTGGCGAGATCACGGATCATCTCATGACGATCATCCATGTCAATTTCATCGTTGTCTATAACATCGAGAATTTCACTTGCGATCCCAACCTCAGTGCGTTCCTCTGGGTTGCTCATGTCAGTCTCGTCATGACCGCCCATGCGTTTCGCACCCGCCATGAGTTCAGCTGTCATACCAGGGTTAGATGTGGCCATAAGGTCCAGATCGCTCTCACCCACCAGGCGATTAACAACCTGTTGGGCCTGGCTCTCAGTTTTCATACTTCCACACCCATATTTCTTGGGCGGTGGGGTAGAATTCATTTTGCCCGTTGCACACTTCTTGCAGACGCCTTTGCTAGATCCACACGTGCAACCTTGACGTTTGTTTCTCAGGGCCTTAAAGTCTGGAGCGTCAATCTTGTTTCGATTTCCGCCCATACGAGCTATCATTTTTTGCTTTAAAGAAGGTTTCATATGTCCAGTATTATCTACAAGTGATTCACTGACAGGATGGTATTCATCGAAATCTTCCCTTGACCCTATCCAAATGCCATTTCTATCACCCCAGGCAAAAAGATTGTCCCAAGCAATTGGCTTTTGAATCAAGGTATCAAACTTCTGCAACTGCGAAGCATCCAAACGTTGTACAACCTCAGAACGTTTTTTACGCAATTGATTTTGAATGGACTCAGGAGAGCTTGATTTGTCGATGCCTAAGTACAGAGATGGCTTCATACCACCTTAGATACTAGTCGAAAAAGAAAAGTTGGACTAACCGTGAGTCATCTGGCTTTTGGCCCACAATGCCCGCATAAGACGATGCCGAATGAATCATCTTAGCATCCCACATCACCAACCGATTGTAGACGGCCCCGACACGGTCTACGAGTTCCCATGGCTCTGGGCTCAGTATTGTCTCCATGTTGTAAGTTTCTACGTCGGCCTTTGCCATCTCCTCTGGTGTAAATCGTCCGGCTTCTAAAGGGTGATTGGGCGGTCTTCGACATCCAGTAATTTTCGAACGCCAGAAGCTTGTTCCAGCCCCTATGGGTGCGTTTGGTGTCAAATAGATGGCAGCGGCACTTGTCTGAGCATCACTGTGCCAAACTAACTGGTCATTGTTTCCAGTGATCTGGAAACAACCATTAGCAGAACCAGCTGTGGTCCAGTTCGAGATACTTCGTTGCAAGAGTCTTTCAAACTCCTCCTTTAGACCAGGCCAAAGAAATGATTCTCCAGTCCTTTTGCCTTTGTAGAATGACGGCGATTCTGCAAACTGCTGGTCAAGGGCAAACTGGCGTATGGCGTCTGGTTCCTTTAAAAAGTTGTCTACGACTAGCAGATCGGATGATCTACGATTGAAGAGGATTTTTGGACGCGATGGCGTATTTTCAAAATCTGAGGCACGTATCCACATTTTTTGTTGATGGCCACCCACAGCAGCATAGTAATACATGAGGCTGTTCTCACACCGTGGAGCCACCGGTAGAAGTGTGGCTGGTTCACCGGTGACTTTCAACACCGCCTGCAGTCCTGGAGCAAGTATCATTCCATACAGAACTTAGGATTTGGCCAGACTTCTTCTACACTATGCTTGGTTTTTAAGTATACCACACCAGAGAGCTTGTGCTCCGCACAGTAAGTGATGGCCGACTCAAGTCCTTCGTGGGAGACAGGGAAGTATTTGCTCATCGACTCCTTGGCGAAGTCCACCCACGGGTTACGTACGGCGTAAGTTGGGTAGGTAGCATTCATAATTTCTTAGGCTGCAGTATGAATCTTGCGGAGGAGGACTTTGCCACAGGAGGTACGAACCTTATGGAGGCGGTACTTGTAATCATAGCCAATAACTTCAGCTGAAGTTTGCTCCTCTTGGAATGTAACCACAACGCGTGTGCCAACTGAGAGGACACCACTAACTGCGGTTTGGGTTTGGGTTTGTACGACAGTCTGAACAGACACCTGAGTCTGTTGCTCAGGCTGAGTGGCAACTTCGCCGTTGATAACCAGGTCGACCTTTACGAGATGAGGGTCAGCGTCGGTCGACGTGTAGCACGTGTACTCGACTTCCTTGCGAACTTGTTCCATGAGCTCGGCGATGGACATATCGGCCATGGAGTCAGGGGTGCCGAAGTCTTCGGGCATTTCAACGTGGAGCGTGATAGATAGTTTTTTCATTGCGAGGTAAGTATACTCCGGGCCGAGAAACTTGTAAACAATTTTTGAGAAGTTTTTTCAAGAATTTTCACCAGGCCATTTTCGCTGCGCCTGGCATTGAAAAAAGCGCTGTTCCACGTGGAACAATTTCAAGAAAAAGCGCCGTCTCTCGACAGCGCCCTGCGTCTTCCAGTCAGGTCTGGTCAGGCCACCTGGAAGAAGTCCAGTGACATCCAGACGCGCCGACTGCCAGCTTGGCTGGCTAATGGTCAGCGAACGACCGCGAAGAATCTAGACTCTCCCGTGTTTGGGGCCATCTCAACCTCGACTGGGGCCTTATGACCTGGGGTGGCCACTTGAGGCCAGTTTCGGCAGATCGCCGTGTTCGCACGATTCACGACGAACAAAACGTCACGAATCCATTCGCCTGCCTCGTTCTTGACCTTGACTAGAAAGCCATGGCCAACTACAATCTCGCCTTCAGGAATAATGCCATCAGCTTGGGCCTTTGACAAGTTCTTGAGTTCAACGTTGCGCTTTTTAGCATCAACTTCTGACGGACTACTTACATGTGTTTTGGACATACAGGATGGAGAACAAAGTTTCAGGATTCGGACTTCAACCTAACAACTTAAGAAAATCAGGGCGTCCAACCCAGAAGTGAGCCAATCGATACAGGGTGCTAGTCCAATTGCCAACACGTTCTTGACACATTGACAATAACACCACATCAACAATAGCTGACTTGGCCCCGGAGGAATCTCGTTCATACGAGTCAATGTCCTGCAACAAAATCTTGGAGCCAAAGTGAGCCTTCATACTGAGTTTTTGTTCCAAACTGTTGGACACAACCAACACCTTTCCAGGCCATTGAGACACCTTGTCCATCATCTCAACTGTAAGGGCAGTTTTCGAAAATGACCCCTCAGAAAATCGGTGGTCATCTGAGACTCGAAGATGAAGACCCAGAGTTCCTGGGGGTAGACGAAATTTCTGCACGTTCTCAATGATATCTGGCTTGAGCTGCAGTGCATAGCACCATTGTCTGTTGAGATCCAACGAGAATTCACTCGCTATAGGACTCCTATCAGGAGCGAAGTAATCGTATGTTGACTTTACTACGACGATATTTGTAGAATCTCGACTAACATAGGCCTCTTCTGGCCTGTGGTACCAACGCACTTCATGCATTATGTCCATGATCCAGTAAAGGTCCCATTCAGAAAAACTTTGTATGGGTGTGGTGAAAACATCTGACCATTCTGAACTGCAACCATCCTTGCCATTCAAAGGCCAGTATGTCTTAACTAGCCTTGACTCCGTGGTAGCCTTAGAACAACAAGAGGCCAGTCCAAGAATGCGGTTGCACAAACCGCCAGTCAGTGAAACATACAACAGGGGTATGAACCTTCCACTGTCACAGTATTGAAGCCAATTGACACGATCCTTGTCAATTGGACACCCAGTTATAGAGGGGTACTCAATCATGAATAAAGACACTACGATCCCCTGCGATTACAATCTCAGTGAAACCATACGGCAACAGTAGGTCTCTGATATCTTTAGCAGACGAAGCTCCACAGTACTGGCTCTCGTGAAACTCAATTGAGACCATCTTAGTTCTTTTGAGGCTCTCAGTGGCACCTTGTAACACATCTAACTCTGCTCCTTGAACATCCATCCAGATCAAATCAATGCATTCGTCTACAATCTCGTTGTCAAGAGTAGTGGTCTCCACCTCAATGGGGTAGAATTTTATCTCAGGAAACAGGTGTGGAGTGATCTCACGCAATGATGACGAGTTCATCATGCTGCCATCATCACTTGTAGAAATGTTAAACCTAGATATTCCAACGCAGTTAGACACCGCTTTTTGTATCCATTGCACATTAGGGTGCAAGGCAGTGACGTGGTGGCCAGTCAAAGAGGGGTGGGCTTCAAAAGCGATAACCCTCTTAACCACACGAGCAAACAGACTAGTGTGGTCCCCGTTATTGGCCCCTACTTCCACTACTATTGATGAGGCTGTTAACCGTGGAATTATGACAGATAGCTCATCCATTGGACAACACTGTTAAACCATGGAAATGAGTAAAGTGCTCGTGGATTTTCCACGATTTATTAGCGGCCAGAAATTCTTCCACCGCTGGCCACAATCCTGGACCTGGGTTGGACCAGTCTGGCTGGTCTTGGTGACCAAATGTGACTGTGTCATGCATGATGATCCACTTGTTCACGTTCTTGGCATGGATGGCAAGCTCTTTGGTCAAATGACCGTAAGTGTGCAATGAGTCGATGAACAACAAGTCCACTTTGCCAATGTCTACAGCCGTTGAGTCAGCCAACACAAACTTGAATGACAAGCCACTTGAAGCTGCCACCCGTTCAACATCGTCGACCTCAGCCCGTCTAGCAATGTCATATGATGTAAGTTGCTGTGGTCTTCCAGCCAAAAGGGCCCAAGTAGAAGTGCAGTCATAAACGCCAAACTCAGCGATTGTGGCCGACTGGCCTGCATAGGACTTAATCACGTCCATGTGGCCCTGCATGTCCGTGGGTTCTGCTTTGGCCCTTTCAAAATAAGTGTCTAGTTCGCTCATATCTTTTTATTTGTCTGTTAGTACGACTAGAACATCGTCAAATCTATTCTTCAGATGTCTTCTGTCATAAATTTTAATATTCTTGGTTGGATCCATGCTTTCAAACATCGACCGATGGGCGTCAATATCAGCCACATCCTCAACCACATAGATCCCACCCTTTGACAGGTGTGGTTTGAAATTCTTGTAGTTTTCCATCTGATGCTGAATAGCATGACTGGCATCATCAATGATGACATCAAACACCACTCCAGCAAAGTGCTTCTCAACCTCATTGGGTAAGCTTGCATCGAAGAATTTGATGTTAAAACCTTCAGCCAACATGGGTCTCAGATCAAACATCCCATTTAAGGGTCTCTCGTCTATGTCGATGCCGTAGACTTTTGATGTGTCAAAATACTCTGTCCACATCCTCATAGAGCTACCAGCCAAAACTCCTATCTCCAAGAAATTGGTAGTGGCATGGCGGTAAGGAGCAAAGAGTTCCGCATAGACCTCAATGTATGAGTGAACAGTTCCTTTATCGCCTGTTCCTGGACCACCTGGGTCTTTTGACTTGTAAGTCTCGTATATTTCAGCCAATGATCTCATGTCGTAGTTTCTCCCCCAGTAATTTCTCCAGTTCCACGAGGATTTTCAACTCCACCAAGAAACTTGGCCTGAGCGTCTTGGTATTCCTTGGTGTGCATACATATTACACGGCCTTTAGAGAGCCATGCCGCAACATAGGCCTGAGATGAACGATTCTTGATGTAGTGCTTACACTTTGACAGGATATAAATCATGCAACACGTCTGCATGCCACGTTCATACCCAGACTTGGGATTAACGTACTCTGAGTGGCCAGCGTATCCCCATGGAGCACTGAAAAACTCAGGTATCTCAAAGACATTTGGGTATCTCGCTTTTACTTTTTCCACGACTGATGTCTCTTCAGCTGTGGCAAAAATACGAAGGTTGGGTTCCTTCTCCAAGGTCGCATCGATGTAAGGGAAGTATGTTTCGATGGGTTGACGTGGACGGCCATCCATGACACTATCACACCCACGCCAAGAAAGGCCCATGGTATTGTTAAAGTCTATGCCATACTGCTGGATTATGGACTCAGCTCTGTCAATGACGTCCTGATTCCAAATTAGATTGTTTTGGTACCAAGCCTTTAGTGACTCAAGATCTAAGCAGTGTGGGTTAGATGACAATTCAGGATTATTCTCAAACAGCCACGTCAATTCTCGTTGAGGCAGTCCAGGGCCTTTCCAACGAGGTTGTACGCAGTACCACTCAAACATATTTGGCTGGCGTGCAAATGCAGCAGGATCCTGGTGTGGTTCAAGAGACCGGTTTGGGCTCTGAGGCCAGTTAATATAGCCTTGATGTCCATGCTGATCTGCAGCATACAGTTGCCACAAAGAGCAGTAGAACCATGTGGACAGTGTTGAACCAATGTCAGACTTTTCTAAGTAAACGTTCATAAATTAAATGTGACCCCACCAATCTTTTCGAGGAGCGAACGGGCTAACTACACCTGTATCTGGGTTAATGTTGGACCAAATGCCGTGAAAACCAAAGGGTCTTTCAACCCAGTAGTCCTTGTCGGTGTTTCCACCCTGAGCAAACTTCACCGCTTCGTGTGGTGGTGCATATGTAAAACCCTTGGCTTCTAATTGTCCACGGAAAAGAAAGGACACCGCTCCATCTTCATAATTGCCCAACCTCTCTTGCACAACACGCGTAGATTCTGGATCACTGTGGTCCCAACGTGGTCCCAATGTTGACGCATGGGCCATGAAATCTTTGTCTCGTAGGGAAAATCCGCCTGTGCCTACGGACAAATTACTAATCTTGTGCTGGTGGATAAAAAGAGGCCCGATGAAACTGTAGTTTAACCATGATGGGTCCCACGTTTGTGGGTTGATAATCCAGCTATCATGCTGAGCAATGAGCATGTGGCGTGTGTCCACAAACTCATGTAGGCGGTAGAGACAGAAGAGTGAGTACTCTACGTGAGTGTTTAAACGCGGTATTTTGATGGCGTGCTCATAGTCAGTGTCGACATCAGTCAACAGCTTTACAGCACCAAAATTTGCCACAGCTTTGCACCGTTCAAAAGACTTGATGGTCTCAGGAACTACAGTTGAGGCAGCACAAATCAGTGTAACTGAGGATAGGTCTAACATAAATTTTCACAGTCTTCGAGCCAAGCATTCAAAGTGGTCATTTCTTCAGGCTGTAGGAGTTTTTTGGCAATGAAAAAATCATAGCATTTGCGAATATTGGCCACTAGATTTTGGCCAAGTTCTAGAGCATCTAGTCCAGTAGCTATTTGATCCGCATAGAGATACAAGCCAATCTCCTCTGCAAAATCAGCCATAAGATTGTGAGCATTCCTTACCTGTACCACTTCTGCTGGAGAGTGGTACAGGACCGATTTGCCCATGGCTCTTAAACAGCGTTGGGCCACAAAACTTCGCCAGATATCAGTGACTCTCATTGGGCACGTGACAGGCAAATACATGAGCGGGTAAACACTGGGCCACCACCAGGTACTTTGGCTATTGAACGGGCACCAGAGTCCATCTGATGAGTGGCTGAGAGACCGACTAAAATAGAGATCTTTCCCATTGGTTAGCCGGTAAATAGCATCCACATCAGAGTCACCACGGATCATACCTTGCTGTATGGGACAGGCCTCACTACTATTAGATAGGGTGTAAACGGACTGGGAATGAATGTGTTCAAGTGAAAACCCTCTGGGCCACGAAGCTTCACCCATGACCCTGTACATATTACACCAACCTTGGCCACTTAGTTTGATGTGTTCAGGGCATTCACTCCGCAGCTCCCAGTTCTTCAAGGGCGCATTGTCATCGTCTGTCTCATAGATGACAGGGGCCTTGTGATAGAACGCCCAGAGGTAGCCTAGGTTCTTACGGGCATAACTGCCAAGTGGAGTGACTTGGTAGCTTTTTATCTTAAGATCAGACAGTGCATCATCATGTGGTATGAATTTGCATCCGGGTAAGTCATAAGACTTTGGGCTTTTCCTGTCACCAACAACCACTAATTGGCCCTGATTAACTTCACACGTCTTAGCCCAAGCACGAGTCACCTCATTGACCGGATTTATGGAGGTGATTACTGTGGCGTATTTCACTTAGAAAAGATTAAGTTTTCGCCAGTCATGTGTACGGCCTTCAATCCAATACTGTGGGCAATTTCCTGGCATTCAGCCACACGGCCATCATACTCAACACAGAGGCACTTAAGCCGTGTACCTTTGTAAAGTCTGGCAAATTCCCTGAAGAGATCCACAGAATTTCCCTCAACATCGATGTTGACGAATTCGTAGTCTTCATTCAAAGAATCAAGTAGAGTGACCAAAGGGACAGTCCACAAGAGAAATGGGCTGAATTTGGCATAGCTAGACCACTTGTCGACGTGGCTGGTGTTAAGAGTGCCTATGGCATCACTGCCACAATTGTAGAAGGTGGCCATCTTGGACTCAGTACCCTCTGTAATAGCAGCCATGATACAGCGAACATTCGTGTTGTTCTTGTGGAGTTCAAACAACGCGTTAAAAACAGATGGTGCTGGTTCAATGCAGAATCCACTCCACCCGTTCTCTACCAACTTCAAGGTATTTGAGAATGTCTTGCCATCATAGGCGCCAATGTCCAGGAAGTTTCCTGGCGTTTTACCCACTAAGTCCCAGATGCAATTTTCCTCATCATTTTGAGAGTACATAATGTCAAGAACAACGTTTTTAACCCTGTGTCTACATTGAATGGCGTCGGACTTCAGTCAGCTTTGGAAAAGCTATCCAACAACCTTCACTTTCAGGGATAAGGTAACCTTGGAAAAATTCAGTTACCGCTTTACGCACATCTGGGCATTCATAGTCATGTCCAGCTATAACGCCTTCCTTTTTAACCTTAGGAAACCAGGCATGGATATCTTTTCTAACACTCTCGTAGTCATGGGCTGCATCGATGAACACAAAATCTAATGAGTTGTCCTCATACAAGGCCGCTCCATCCCAGGATACGGTCTGGACTGGATTGATTTGATGCCTTACAGGTTCTATGTTTTTCATGAAAACCTCATACAGACCTTTGAAGAGGTGTGGTGGTATTTCTGCTTGTGATGGAACAAAGTCCCATGTATCTACACAGTCAAATCTGATGTCTTTTCCTGAGTTGATAATCTCCACCGCCATGTAAGCTGCACTCATTCCTTTCCAAGTTCCCACTTCGACAAAGTGGGAACCACTTGGGAATTTTTCAACAACTGCAGAATACAGCTTAGGATACGTGAACCAATTTTCTCCCAATTTTTCGTAGAAGTGTTTCATCTGGATTAAGACTGGTGCTTATATGGTGGGGAGATGTCACCCCTGGCTATGGCTCTGGCAAAGATGCTTGGGGCCTCTTTAAGCAAATCTGAGGTTAGAAGACAGGCTTTTTTGAGCTCAGGTGTTGACATCTTCAACGGTTTCTGGTTGTGGTCCAACTTGGCTTTCTTTTGTGGCACACGACTGGTTCTAGCTGGCTGCATTTTATTCAAATCTTAGTTTTTAGGTATTAAGCAAATCTTAAAAGTCGGCAGTGAACGCATACCTTTCGTCCATCAAACAAAGTCAAATCAAATTGGTGTCCAACTTTTTTGCAGTGGGCTTTTTTACGAGACAACATATGGTCTCTTTTAGCTTCAGTGGCTTCCTCTTCGAGTTCCTCTTCAAGGCTCATCTTTTTCTTCTTTTTCCATTTCCAGGCAGGACCCACGTCACCCAGACTCATGGCACCTATTGAGCCGTGGCCGTAATTTCCGTACTCTAGAAGAAATGGGCTGCTTGTGTTCACAGATTTTTCTTAAATTCCTCCCAGTACTGAATGGTGGCCACTACACGATGTCCACTGGGTCCACCATTATGTACACGGGCCATTTTTTTGTAGTCCATTCGCTGGAAAGCATCTGGCACATGACGACTGAGGTATGCCTTGGCAACCATTACTGAGTAACCCCACTTGTTGCAATCTGAGTATTTGCCACCGATGCTGGGATCAGCCTCCAGCGCATCTTGCCAGTACTTGTAGTGAATCTGCAAGGGGCCAATCGCCCGGCCATTATCACCTGGCTTCACGCCTTTCTTCTGGCCTTTGGCCTCAACTTTGTTGAGTACCTGCACGAAGGACTTGAAGTCCTTGGCTTGGGCTTGAAGGGTGAGCGCCAACATCAGGGTTGCTAGGGTAGTTTTCATGCGCTATTTTCTTCATGATACTGAGCAGACAGACATCGGGTGTAAACAAATAAGTGTCCAGCTCGAAGCAGGCCAGTGGTGGCTGGTAGTAAGAAACGTGGTGGTCTGAGACCTGAGTCCCTTTCAAGTAGATCTCGAGCACGTCATGCTCTGTCTTGAACCTGTCACGTTGATCTCTGAATGGCGCCACAGCGGACACCACGCAGTACTTGTTGTGCCTGTGGGAGACCATGGCCATGTTCTGAATGAGCTCTATGTTATCGCGGCGGCCCAACTCTGAGTAATCATTGTTGCCCACAAGCTTACGCACCACGTCGCCATCAATCCAAGGACACTTGAGCTCGGTGCTAAGCAATCGAGCTAGTGTTGTTTTCCCTGACTTTGGTTGTCCTGTGAACCAGATGATCATTGGATGGGTTAACTATGCAGGCGAAACATGGAGTAATCGCACTGCGGAATATCCACAAAGAATTGGTTTTCTGTGGGAGGGTAGAGGTAGACAAGGGCCCGTGCTGTATCACCACTGTCTAAGATAATGGACAACCACTTGGCCTCATAACCTGCAGACACCTCCATGGAATGGATGGGCATGATGTCTTCCTCGTCGATCTCGTAAAACTCGCCTCGCAGTGGCTTGCCACCCTCATCCTTCCAAGTGTATGGAACGCGATGGCCACGATGCACCATCAGCCGCATGCTGTCTGTGGTGCGGCCATCACAGATGTGCTTGGCATTCCTCATCAGATCGTGGTTGTGAAAGCCACGACGAAGGGTGCCATAGACAAAAAGCTTGTAGGTCACTTACTTCTTGGGGTTGTAGCCGTGACTCGTAATGAACTCAGTGATCAGGCCAATCTGTTGGCCGAGATACTCCACAGTCTTGGACAGTTCAGTCATACGAGCATTCATCTCGTCCTTTAAACGTTGCTCCATGGGGTTCAACTGTTCCTTAGCCACAGACAGCACGACGTCCTTCTCGTGCTCAAGAATCTGGCTGATCATCTTCTGACGGGCACAAGAGAGTTTTGAGGCAATGCGTTCAGCTGGACCCTCTTCGTGGCTGACCACAGCCATTGTGGCCACCTCAGGATTTGAGTCCTTCTCAGCCTTGAGGTTTTTCTCAGACTGAAGGGCCAGGTAATGTGAATAAAGACTCACACGAACATCTTTACGTATGTCGTGGCCTAGTTCACGCAGCACACTAACAGCAATAGACTGGGTGGTGTTAGAGCAATAGAGCCCTGTCTTCTCAGACAACCAGGTATTTGGGTTCAAGCTGGCGTTGTGACGGCGTCGACTGACGGGCAGCTCTCGCTGAGCGACCTCGAAGATGTCAGCCCAGGAACTTCGTGGCATTTTGCGGTTTGAGACTATTTCAAGTACCTTCTGACGGACAAGGCCGCTCTCAATTGTTGACCAGTGAATACGACCAGGTGAGTTTGTATTTTTCATTTACAAGCAAGAGTATACTTGGCTTGAAGGCCCATGTAAACAAAAAAAGCCCACGGATTTCTCCGTGGGCTTGACTTGAAGTCAGACTAAACCTTGCAGGCGACTGTCCCCATACGCTGCGAGATACTAAGCAGATCGTCTTGACTTTTGGGCTTCACATGCTTAGCGACCTCAATTATTTCACGTTGAAGTCGCAGGATCTCCTGTTGCTCGGGGCTAGAAGTGGACACCTTGGCGTTCACCGGGTCCACAGGATCGCAGTAATATGAGATACGATAGCGACCTAGGTTATTAGGATTAGTCGGATCAGTAAAAGTGTAAGACATAGACTCGAGTTTTTCGAGGTTTGCCTGACAGAATCGTATCAAACTAATGTTTCCGTACTCCTCAAATGGATAGTTTTGAACTATCCTCTGCTTGCCGGTGGATTTCAAGGTTATCTGGTAGGGTGTGCCCCACTCAAGGTTGAAGCCATTCCGCGTGAAGAATGCGTGTTTCTGCGTGATCATACTGTTTGTGCTGTGCTGTACTGTGTGGGCTATTAGCGTGATTGACAATAGCAGGATGGTTGTTACCATTCCCATTAAAAGAGAACAGCGTCACACTGACTCGGGCTTCAGTTGGATTCCTTAATTTTTTCCCAACGCTCGAGGACAAGATCACCATCACACCGACCATCGAAGTTAGGCACACCATGATGGGTAAAGACCAGACCTTGATTTCGCATAAATTCCATGATCGCCGGCAAGTATCGATCGTCAGGAGGGCACTGGTTGCTAATGCCACGAATCTGAGTCACCACTGGTTCCTGGACTTCACCACTGTACGAGCTTTCTGTCAGAGACAGCTCAATGTCAACCTTTGGCATGCCATCATTGAGGTCGATCAAGGAGAACTGTCGCTGAGCCCCCGTCTTCATCCGCTCTGCGTACTCGCGGTAGCAGACCTGCAAGCAGTGGTTCATAGCGACACCCTCGTGGTAAAGAAACTCAGGATCGGCTGGCATCTCCATGATGAAGTAGTTGCCATAGCGAAAGACCGCCCGGTCTAGCTTCTCGACCAGTGGCATTGGACTCTTGAATTGCGGGTGCTTAAATATCATAATCGTGCTTAAGAATTTTTGAAAGTAACGCCCAGTGGGTGTAGCCATGGGCCTCTAGAACCTTGTCGAGCATACACCATTTCTGGCCATCACTGATGGCCTTCACAGACTCATCCAAGTAGCCATGAGGCCTTCCAGGGACGAACACGGCCACAACACGGCGATTACACTCAATGAGTATCCTGACCATGTCTTCAACAGCCTTGTCAGCAGTTACGTCTGGCTTTAGTGTCAGCTCGAACGACTCAACAACTGCAAATGCCTTGTACGGCTCAAAGACATCAAATGCATGCATGAGGTCGTCCATCTTCTTGTCACCAGAGATAGCGATGCACTGGATCTTGCTCATATGGTTTGGGGCTTTTTAGCCTGACCCCAAGGCTTACTGACTTACTTGCGGTTGATAAGGACGCGCATAAGTTCCATGATAGTAAACTGACACGGTTTGGTGAAGTGAACCAAGTCACCTTCGATCACATACACTGGATCGCCATTAACAGAAACAGCCGATTCAATCTGCTTCTTGGATTTGGCACTCTCAATCCACGCACGTTGAGCAGCTGGAGTGCGAATCGCACCTGTCTCAAACACTTGCTTGGCTTGCTGTGGTGTCATGTTGCGAGGGTGAACAGGCAGGATGTCCATATCGCCATCGTCATTGAAGACAACCACATCCACCGGATTGGACGCGTGCTTCTCTTGAATGTGGATGGGCAAACGCATCAGCTTCTTGATTCCTGGCTTTTGCCAGTCAATCAAGAGTTGCGGCAACACCTTATTTCGTCCAAGCAGCTCGAACTGATGGACCATCTCGACTGAGATGAAGCCTTTGCTAAGGATGCAGACCTCATTGGCGAAGTCTGGGTTTTTCTCAAGTTCTTCGACTACAATCTTGCCAGCTTCCTTCCAGGCCTCCCAGCCAAGCTGGACGGCGTTGATGAACTCTTGAGCACGTGAGGTTTTATTTTCTATGGATGTATTTTGCATACTTGATTACTTTGAGATCTCAGGTTTAGGGTGTAAACAATTTTTCAGGATTTTTGAAGCTTCAGTCAGCTTTATAAGATTTACTAAAGATCCAAATTTCTTTTTAGCACTCAAGCGAAATTTCATTATTTTCCTGTACTGTTTGTGTCTAGCTTTTTGTTTTTCTCGATTGGCTTCACGATAGGTTGCGTTGTAAGACGCCATCTTTTCTTTGTTGGCTTGGTACCAAGCACGGTTTCTGGCTTTTCGTTTTTCTCGATTGGCTTCTTTGTTGGCTTGGTACCAATCACGGCTTTTAGCATTGAGTGTGTCTCGATTGGCCTCACGATACCCCTTTGTTCTGGCTTTTAGTTTTTCTCGATTGGCTTCACGATAGGCTACGTGGTAAGACGCCATCCTTTCTTTGGTGGCTTTAACATACGCTCTTAGCCTCTCCTTGTTGGCCTCGCGGTAAGCTTTGGCTTTTACTTTGGCTTCTTCCGGATCTTTGTACGGCATCGGAGATGAGTATACCCAGACCCAAGGAAATTGTAAACAAAATTCTAGCTCATTCGACGGGCCCAAGCAAGTTGTCATCACGAAAACAACAAGAGCACGAAGTCATGTGCAGATCAACTGGAGGTTTTTTGCTACTTCAACGAGTTTGGCCAGATTAGACAACGATTTCATAGCGTTACGTTTTTTAATAGCTTTTTGGTTCATTATTTTAACGCTCACTGGGTTCGCCTTTTTCCAGGCATTGCTCTGAGAATTGCGTTTATACTTATTATTTGCGTGGTATGTTCTCGATTGAGTGAGCAGTTTTTGTCTGTTTTTCTCAAGATAGACCATCCTACTAGCTAGATTAGCCTTTCTCTTAGCCTTTTGACTTATTTTTATTTTGTCCTTATTGGCTATGCGGTAGGTCCTCTGACTGGCCAGTATTGTTTCCTTATTTTGTTCGTAGTTGGCCTTGGCCTTTTTACGAATATCTTGCTTGTTGGCTATGCGGTATGTCCTCGTACGGGCCCGTATTGTTTCACGATTGGCCTTAAGATAGGACTTTTGTGAGGCCAACACCCTGGCTTTGTTCTCTTCATAATAAGATTTTCTTTGAGACCGTATCGCCTCTTTTTTGCGTTCATAGCGTGCTTTATCACGCATTTTTATCTTTTCTTTGTTGGCCTCACGATAAGCTTTTTGATATTCTAATATTTCTTGCTTGTTGGCCTCGTAATAAGCCACCATGCTGATTTTGTGCTTTTCGTAATCTTTGTACGGCATAGGCTTACATCGATTGATATGTTTCTGACTTCGACCACACAGCATTCCAGTTGTCATGGTCAGGATAGACCTCTGACTGGCTGACTTTCTTAACTGTGGTCTTGCTGCCGAAGATCGGGCCAAGATTCACGGTATTTTTGAACACGGCCCGAACTTGCATCCAGCCAGTCTTATACTTGACGATGGTTCCCTTAGAAAAAATAATATTCACGTGTCAAGTATACTTGGACCCAAGGCATTTGTAAACAAAATTCTAGACTTTTTCGCAGCCGTCGAGACTAGAGAGCCTCATAGGCTTCCATGGCTTTGCTCTTGCCCTTGAGCTCGATGTCAAGGTCGAACAAGGCGCCGTAGTCATTGGCACGGCGAGTGGGCATCTCGCAGTGGGCACGACGGTTAGAATTGGTGGGGTCGGGCTCTGAGTAATGAAAGAGTGGACGATAGCCACCCCATGATGCCAGGGCGAGTGAAAAAGCCGGGTACTCGGACCACTGTCCAGGATTGCAAAGGTGGTGGTGATAATCGAATGTGATTGGACCAGTCCAACCATGCTGAAAAAGGGCATGTGTTGTCCAGTCACCCTTATCATCATTCTCCAGAACCAACCTGGAGCGCACTGAAGAGGACATCTTATCGAAGCT
>TARA_R110002126_G_scaffold68160_3_pt1 | contig 25634 bp, 43 predicted proteins | sample TARA_R110002126 | Tara Oceans TARA_R110002126 (sample SAMEA4397536) | marine metagenome | biome: Polar Biome; feature: [DCM] deep chlorophyll maximum layer (ENVO:01000326); material: water (ENVO:00002006), including particulate matter (ENVO:01000060) such as... | depth 30 m | reverse complement strand
TACTTTAAGCTTTTGTTCAATAGCTTTTGCGTAATCAATAAAACATGATGTTTTGTATGTCCCGTCATCATCTGCACAATCACACATATGCCCAGTTATGTCGTTTAACGTCAGCCCGACCCACGGCTTGCCTGTGCAAGCACCGCACGTTCCGCAAAGCCGTTCGTATTGATCGGGTGATATTGGTGTTATTACTTGCTCAAGCTTTTCGAGTGCTTGGCGTAAAATATCAATCAATTTGTATAATTCACCCTCAAATTTTCCATCGGCTACTGTGTAAATCCCGTAACCTTTTTTTGCTTGTGTAATTCCAAGTAATCTTGCGGCTTCAATCAAACGGTTTAAGGCTTCATTCCGATCAGTCATGCTTCACCTGTAATTAATTGTGTTGCACGATCAAGACCAACCGCTTCTGTTAACTTGCGCCGTAACCTAACCACTTCTTCAGCGTTTTTCAGCATTCCTTCTGACAATGCTTGGTTAGATTGCTGCAACTGGCGTATATATTCAGCCGCCTCAGTTTGCTCTTGATGCGTCATAAAAAACCCGTTTTCCAAGTTTCTTAGTATTTGTTTTGGGCTAAGTGGATTCATTGTCTGCCTCTAGTGAGTAAAGTGGCTTGTGTAACTGAGGGTGCGTAGTATCGTTAAACAATATTCCGTTTTTATCTATAAAACCAACTGGCTTTAACGCAGCTAACGAATCAGCAGCTTGGCGAAATATACAAGGGTTAAATTCAGCATTGCATTTATCAGCACAAGCTTCTTTAAACAAATGGATATAGTCGGCCTTGTTCATTTATTCCCCATTGCTCTAATTGCTGATTGTGCATGATGCAAAGGCAGCCAAAGTTTTTCATATTTAGGCAATTGTGCCATTTCAAACACCAAATCAGCGCAGGCTTTACGTTCATCTTGGCGCACAAGTTCGGCAAAGCGTTCAAGTGCGACTGGATGGCTTAAATGGCAAGCTGGCAATCTAGCTTGTTTAACAATTTCTTTTAATCGTTCGTTCATAAACGTAATCCAAAAGGGTTGTGTGCGTGAGTAATAACAAGGTTTTCGTAATCAGCAGTCGATTCTGTCGCTTTCGGTGCTTGTCGGGTCACTACAAACCTAGCTGGCTCGACTCTGCGTCTACCGTCACCACGTTTTTCTAAAATGTTGTTTCGTTGCAACCTGTTCAAATGCGTATAAATCGTGTCTTTGTTCATGCCCAAATACGCTGCAATTTCTTTGGTTGTTTTTGGCTCTTGGCAATAATTGATAATTTTTTGTTCTGTACTCATTTGTTCCTCATGCACTTATCAAATAAATCACATTTAATAGGATGCAAGCATTGGCAAGGTTTGTCCTCAGAAACTCGTGGTAATTTTTCAATTCGAGTTTTCCACAGCCATAACCCAGCTAAGAGTGTTGCCGCACATAGATAAAACACAAATATCCAATCCCATATTGTCATTTGTAGCCCCTTATTGTTTAGCTATCTTAACAGAATCTCGTAAAGATGTTGTTGTTTTTTATCATTTCTCGTATTTTTTCCAAATTTTCTTTGGCTGTTACATCGTCAACTTCTAGCTTTTGGTAGCCAAGCTGCAAATCAACAGTTTTTGTTGGTGCTTGCCTGCACATATCACGAAACTTTATAGCGTTCGGCACACGGTCTGGCAGGTTCTTCAGCACAAATGCTATGGCTTCTGGTTTATCAACAAACCCCGCTAGTTCTTCAGCCCAAACCTGTTTGGCATTAGCCATACCAACGTCATTGCCGTTTGCATCAATAAAAGAAAACTGGCTTGTAAATTCACGCCCATATATGCCCTGAAGTCTGGCAAACATTCTATCAACCCAAGCGATTGGCAGCATTGAAAGCCTCCATTTCAATTACTGATGTGTCACCAAAAATAGCTTTAGCTGTTGCGTCTTGTCTAAGCTGGTGTTCTGTCTTGTTTCCTTTCTGCATCCACTCAGCTTTAAATCCTGTCCATCCTCTAGCGCATATTTCTTGCAATGCAGCATTTAATGTTATGCCTGCTTTGTTGGCTTCACGCTGTATGCCTTTTATAGCTGTTTCAGTTATGGCGGCTTTCTTTGCTTTTCGTTGCTTAACAAAATCTTGCCAAACTTCTAGGGATACGCCTTCTGGCGAACCGTAGTTATCTTTTATTGGTTCTTGTTTAATGGTTAATGGTTTATGGTTTATGTTTAGTTGAACGTCTGTTGAACGGTCGTTAAACGGTTGTTCGGGAGTGGCTTCTTTATTGGCTTTCCTGACCTCTGCGCTTTTCTTACCTGCTAACGATGCTGACTTTTGTTTGTTTCTGTATTCGTCAATTTGCTCGTTTGCCCGCTTGTTTACATAACCTTTTGGGGTCAAAACAAAGTAGTCGTTAAGCACTCGTTGAACGTCCGTTGAACAGTCGTTCAAACCAATATAAGACCAAGGATTTTCTTCTGGTATTGGTTTTTCATGCAAATAGTACAGGTCTAATAACCGTCTATAAGCCAAGTCTTGCATGGGAGTTAAGTATCGTGTGTGACTAGCGTAATCACCGATATTGAATTGATAATAGTGCATAGCAAGCCCAAAAAAAAAGACTTAGGCGAGATACTCACCGTTTTAAGGTGTTGGCGGACTGGTCAGCACCAGCAGTATCCCGTCTAAGTCTTGCTGAATTATTCTCCCCGCCAAGGGATTATTCAATTCTGCCACCGTCTTTCCGGTGTGTCAAGCCCTGAAGCTAGGCTGGCGAAACACGACCCTTATCATTGTTACGTTTCATGCTTGCTAAAGGCAATTCAAGTCTATCGTAACTTAGGCCAGATTTGTTTCCAATTAGGAATTTCTTTTCTAGTCCATTGACCGTTAGATTTTTTTTCAAGTTGCATGGCAATTAACACCAGTTTGTTAGCAGGAATACCATTGGTACGCCATTGACTGACAGCTGGTGGGCTAACCCCACACATCTTGGCAACGGCAAATGTACCGCCTAAAGTTTGGATAATGTCTGTTGTATTCATAAGCTATCTTAACACAAATAAAACTATTTGGCTTTTTACAACATTAGGGTAAACACCTAGAAAATAATTGTAAATTAACTTGACTTAATTGTTTAGATAGCTTAATATAGAGTTATGGCATTAAGCCATTAAACAAATATAGGTGCATAAATGAAATACAAATTAAATGTAAAGCGTGATGTAGATATTGAAGAAAATGATTTTGGTACTGACTACATTTTGACGTTACCGTATGGCTGGCGTTTTGATGATGAGATAGTCCATGTGCGTGGTTACGATTCTTTAAAAGAATTGCGTGATTCCGTAAAGACAGATGTAATTGTCTGTGTTTGTCACGAGTGCGTTAAAAATAAGTAAACCAACGGGGCGCAAGCCCCATTTTATACAGGTGCATAAATGAACGAATTAGCAAAAGCATTAGTTAAAGCCCAAGCTGCTATGAACCACGCAGCAAAAGATAGTAAAAATCCCCACTTTAAATCTGCATACAGTTCGCTGGCTTCGGTCATTGACGCTGTGCGCCCTGCGTTGTCTGGCAACGGTTTGGCGTTTGTGCAAAAACTACATACCGCAGAGGGCGGCGTAGCTGTAGAAACTGTACTCATTCACGAGTCAGGGCAAGAAATGTCATGCGGCATTTTGTTTATTCCAGCCAGCAAGCAAGACGCTCAAGGCTTCGGATCAGCTTTGAGTTATGCAAAACGCTATAGCTTGCAAAGTGCGCTTGGCATAGCTTCGGCTGACGATGACGGGGAAGCAGCCGTTAAATCGCCACCAAAACCGCCTGTCGTTACGTTGATAGATATAGAAGCTGCTGTTGACGAAATGGCTGCAAAGGCTGATTTGGACAGTTTAAAAGCGTGTTTTGCCAAATGGTACAAACTTGCGCCTGCTGAACAAAAAGAAGTTCTCAAGATGATGTATGACGGTATCAAGGTTCAATTGGAGAACACAAATGGCAAATGACCTAAACAGGTGTGAGTTTATTGGCAGACTTGGCAAAGACCCAGAGGTGCGGTTCTCGGCTGCTGGTGACGCTGTAGCCAACTTTAGTATTGCTGTTGGTTCTAAGTATCAAGAAAAAGAAACAACGGAATGGGTGCGTATTGTTGCGTTTAAAAAGCTTGCCGCAATTTGTGGTGATTACCTTAAAAAAGGTACACAGGTCTACATTGCTGGACGCATGGTGACACGCAAATGGCAAAACAAAGATGGTGTTGACCAGTACACCACCGAAGTTGTTGCTGACCAGATGCAAATGCTAGGCGGCAAGACAGAAAGTGCTGCGGCTGCTAATGAACGTCCTGATGCGTACCGCCAAATTAAAGAGGGCAATACCGTTCCTCTCGATGATTTAGATTCTGATGTTCCGTTTTAAAGAAAGAACCTTGAACCAAACTGAAGAAGCAATATTGATTAGCTGGCGGCTTCAACAATGGTTTGAGGGCATGGTTCTAGATGCTAGAGCCATGCAAGACGTAAAAGACGCTATTGAAATGCTTAAAACCCTTGCTAAACAGGTGCAACAATGATTAAACAACAATTGTTAACTGAACCGTCAATTGGCGAAGATAAAGACCTTGCTGTTGAAGTAATGGATAACATGACAAGCAGTTTGTTACTCATTATTAGAATGTTTTTACAAACCGCTGGATTGCGTGTAACTAAAGCGTGTGCATTAGAAATTTGCATTAAAACTTTGCAAATGGAATTGGATTGTGAATTAGATGTTAAACAGGTAAGCAAATGAACCTTAACAAATTAGTGCCAGCGTTTCCTACTTGGATTGCTGATGACGGTATGGCTCAAGGCATGAGTCTGCGGGATTACGTTGCCGTAAGCGTACTTAGCGGTATGTGCGCTGGTGATTGGCAACTTCCTGTTGACGATCAAACATGGGCTAAAGCAGCAACTACACGCTGTTTTGAAATTGCAGACGAATTTATGAAAGCGAGAGCAGAATGAATATTTACTTTGATATTGAAACTATCCCCGCACAAGACCCAATAGCAATTAAAGTCATTAAAGCTGAAATTGAAAAGCAAAAGTTGTTAGTTAAAGCACCCAGCAACTATAAAGACGAAGAAAAAATTGCGGCATACATTGCGGCTGAAGTTGAAAAGTTAGATACGGAGTTTGACGCTACATACCGTAAAACGTCTTTTGACGGAGGTTTAGGGGAAATCTGCTGTATTGGGTATGCCATTGATGACAGACCGCCTGTATCCATTTCTGGCGTGTCTGAAGCGTATATTTTGAAAGGGTTTTTTAAATCTCTTAACGATTCTTATAACCCATCGTCACAAATTAGACCTAAATTTATTGGTCACAACATTATTAATTTTGACTTGCGGTTTTTGTTTCAACGAGCAGTAATGAACAACATCAAACCGCCTATGATGATTCCTTTTAACGCTAAACCGTGGGATGAAAGCATTTTTGACACTATGACAGCGTGGGCAGGTCATGGCAACCGTGTTTCGTTAGACAAACTGTGCAAAATCTTCAACATTCCGCAGAAGGGCAGCGAGATTGGTGAAGAAATGGACGGGTCTAAAGTCTGGGATTTTTACCAAGCTGGGCGCATTGAGGAAATTGCAAAGTATTGCGAAGGTGATGTTGAACGTACACGCCAAGCGTACAAGCGCATGACTTTCCAGTAAACTATCTAAGCGGGGAAAGCTAGTGTCCCTCCACTCCTAGTTCGGTGAGTACCCGCACCCCAACAAAAATACAACACTTAGGGTTTGTCCCTATAAAATACTGTTGCATTGCTTGTTAAGTTAGCTTAATATCTAGTCATGGCATTAACGCCATTTAACAAATACAGGTGCAAAAATGGATGCTTATTGGTTTTACGATGAAGACGCAGATGATTATGTTCGTATTCCATCTAGTGACGAACTGGCTTAATTTATTAACAAAAATTTTTATTTAATACAGGTGCATAAATGAAATATTCATACCATCAGCTTACAGACGAAGGCAAACGCCAGCTTATGCGTGATTTGTCGCACGAACTATCCGACAAGAAAATTGCTGAACTTATGGATCAGTTTGCAGATAGCGTAAAACTGGATTCTAACGGTGAGCCGTTTATCAAAATTGACCGTGACGATGTGTTGATTTGTGCTTGCCCAATGTACACACATTTCATTGACATTTACCATGTTGAAAAAATCACAGCTAACGAGGAAGACGGAAATGAATAAACATAACTGGCCTTTTCTGACAGACCTTGGTGATTCTAACTGGACAGGTCGTACACCACGTTCAATGCGTGTTTATAGTCGCTACACGAGGGCTGATGAAAGAATCCCACCCGTTGCATGGGTCGTAGGTTTAACGCTGCTGGCGGCTGTTTTTGGGCTTGTTCCACTCATGGCATGGGTGATGCAATGAACCCAACAGGAACACTTGTTTTATCGTTTTGTGATGGTGCTGTAGTCATACATCTTAAAACAAACAAATTGGTAACTGTAACTAAAACAGGCTCAATCATCATAAAAGATAAAAAACCTACAAAGGCAAAAAAATGAACAAGATTGATTTAATTATTGATGCGCTTGAAAACAGCGAACCAACTGGCACAGGATGGGTGCACGTTCACGAACAAAAACATCAAGCAGCCCTCGCCGCAGCCCGTGAGTTGCGAGCGATGAAACCTGAGGGAATAAGTCCTATTAATGGGGCTTCCCTTTACGCACTTGATGGAGAGCAAGCATGACTAAGCAACCCGAAGCGTTGCGATTAGCCGATGAACTTGAATCAGAATGGCTTGCATCTTATGACATTCAAAACGCAGCCGAAGAACTGCGCCGCTTGCATGGGGTGAATCAGGAGTTGGTGAATCTATTAAAAGTGGGTATTAACAATCCTTTTCGGGAAGGAACGGAGTCATACAACAAAGTAATCAAAATGGTTGAGGCAGCAATCGCCAAGGCAACAGGAGAGCAAGCATGACTAAAATTGATTCTGTTTATATGCACTTAAAGAAGCACAAACACATCACTAGCTGGGAAGCAATCAATCTGTATCGTGCTACCCGACTAGCTGATATTGTGTACAAGCTTAAAGAGCAGGGCTTTAAGATTGAAACCGTCATGATTCAGGGCGAAAATACACGGTTTGCAAGATACTATCTAACCTAGCATTGCAGAAGCTTTTACCTTGACTTGAGCAACACGGCTTAACCAGCCATTCCCATAAACAGGGAAATCGTCAAGGCTACGGTAAAACGCTTCTTTTGCTGCGCTAAACTTTTCAATTAGTTCAACAGGGTCAGCAGCTTGCACAGCCGCCATAGTCATCGGTCCTAGCACACCATCAGCCGTTACGCCTAGTGCAGATTGCATGATTTTTATGGAACGGCTCGGTCCAGCGTTCACCCCCATATCAAAAACCAAATAATCAATTCCGCTAGGTAGTTCGTCAGCACGAACAATATCCCAATACTTCTGTTTGTACAGCGGCTCAACATCAGCAGCCGTAAGCTGGCGCATATCATCGTGCGTCACTTGATGCCCAACGTGCTGTTCCCAATTGTATTGAGTCACGCCAAGCATAGTGCTGCCTTTGCGCCCGTCTGGTAGCTTGTTGCCTTTATCACGTTCGTCATCGGTGAACAACCCCTCACTAGCCAACATTTGCTCAAATGCTTGTTGCCAATTTGCGTTCATATGTTAAAATCCTTATGATACAAATCACCCAAAGGATGACAATGATTGAAGAAATCTGGAAAACCACGCCAAACGATGAGTACCTTGAAGTTTCTTCTCATGGTCAGGCAAGACGCAAACAAAGACCTTTAATTTATAAAGACGGTAGAAAAGGATTTTTACCCGCTGGGTATTTAAGAGGTTCTTTAATGAACACGGGGTACATAACAATTAGTAGCGGTAACAAAAAATACCTTTTGCATAGATTGATTGCTGAAACATTTTTAGGCACACCTACAACTGTTTTTTCATACCAAACTGTTAACCATAAAAACGGCATTAAAACTGACAACCGCATTGAAAACCTTGAATGGGCAACATACAAACAAAACAACGACCATGCCAGAAATACTGGTTTAAGCAAACAACATGGCAACAACACAAATCTTACTAAATTTAGTGAGCAACTTGTTGCTGCTATGAAACGAGTCAAAGATAAATACGACACACCCGTAAGCGAACTAGCGGTTTTGTTTGACATGTCCACAGCCCATGCGTACGACATTTTAAGAGGCGGTTCTAGAAAACGGGGTTAAATTACTTAACATCGTCTTTTCCTATTTTAATTCCAGCAATAGTGCCAACGAAAGCACCAACAATCATGTTGAAAGCTGGGTTAATCAATTTAAAAATTTCATGGTTGTCTACTTTTTCGTCAAACAGACCGATTAGTACAACAATAACGGTAGACAACAAAACAATAGCCAAAGAAATGCAGCAAATAATTGTTATTCGATCAGCTACTTTCATTTAGTCACGCTTTGAACCCATTTTTGTAATTCGGTTAACTGGAGGGTAGTTTGAGCGCAGCGTCTAATAAGTCCTGTGTCGGGGGCGCAGACATTAGGACAGACGGAGGGCTTGGAAACGGAGGACACGTTACGGCTACTGGTATCTGGCTGCACCCTGTCAGCATAATAATTGTGAACAGCAGACAAACGAGCATCATATTCCGACTTGATAGATTCCGATAAATTCTCATGTTCCTTTACCTTGGCTGCGTTAATGGTTTCTTGTGCTTTGCCCAATGCAGCAATCTCAGCCTTAAAAGCAACGAATTTCTTGTGTTCATGGCTATACCCCATAAAATACATAGCAGCACAAAGGGCTGCAATTGCAACAAGCTTCATCCATAAAGCACTAGGGAATAATGGAAACATTATTTGCCCTTGAAATTGTTGTCATCTATCGTAGCAAAACCCATATACGAGCCTACAACAGCAGATACAAAAATATAAAACGGCATAGCAATTGTGCCTAGCGTGGGGCTTTCAGACACTAGAATTAACAATGGAAAAACTAGCGCAGCAAGCATAGATAGCCACGCCATTCTGCGTCTGTTTTTCCATCTATCCATCAAAACTTAGCAACCATGCGCCACAACCACGCTGTAAACGCTTGCCACTCTGATTTCAAATAATCAATCATTTGTCTGCCTTAGAGTCAATTTTGTCGTATAGACGAGCAATCATTTGTTCTAGTCTGTCAAAACGCTTTTCCATTTGCGCTTCAAGCGTTTCAACTTCTGACTTTTTTGTATAAGTTTCTGAAACGTGCAAACGTAGACCAGCAATATCTGCTTTGAGTTCTTTGACAGAATCCCATAGCTGACGAGCAAACCAACCACCGACTGTCAGTAATGACCCTGCACCGATATTGATGATGATTTGCCAATCCATTATTTACCCTTAAATATTGCAAAGATTGCCCAAGGTATAAGCCACACGCTACACAGCAGCACTACTGGTAAAAGTAGCACCGCTGCAAGACAAGTTATTAAGCGGTATATGTGCCACTCGATGTAAATGTATGGATAGTGTAACCACCTGATGATGTAACAGTACCGCCTGTGCCTCTTTGTGCGCCTAAATAGCTAATAGCTACTATTCCTGAACCGCCTGCGCCACCTGTTGACCATGTTGGGTTATTAAATCCACCACCTCCACCACCGCCGCCTGTGTTTGCAGAACCAGCACTTCCTGCTGAAGCGAATGCACCGTTACCGCCGCCGCCAGCACCACCTGTACCATTTGATACGCCACGGTTATCACCACCACCACCGCCGCCGCCAGCATAAGTAACAGATGTGCCTGAAATAGAGTTTGGCGTTCCTATTCCACCATTACCTGCTGCACTTCCAGTAGCGTTTGCACCAACAGCACCAGAACCGCCGCCGCCGCCCCCTGCCGTAGTTCCAGCATTTGAACCAGTACCACCTGCATAGCCTTGCCCAGATGTTCCTGCACCGCCAGCATAATTTGACTGATAACCACCGCCGCCGCCAGAACCGCCGTTAGAGCCAACAGCACCAGTTTGTCCACCACCACCGCCACCTGTAGCAGTAACCAATACTCCAAATGACGAATTAACGCCAGATGTACCATTTGTAGTGGTAACTGAACTACTGCCTGCGCCACCAGCACCAACCGTAACGGTATAAGAAGTGCCAACAGTAAGTGATGTTGTAGATGCCAATAAACCACCAGCACCACCGCCAGCTTCACCACCACCACCGCCGCCAGCTACAACTAGATAATTAATTGCATATCCAGAATTTTGGCTAAAATTTAACCAAGAACCGCTAATTGCGTCCCACCATTCAGGATTTCCAGTAGTAGAATTTTGCCGAATCATGCCACTTGCAGGAATAGTAGGGCGTTGAGCCGTTGTACCTACGGGTAGCTTTAAATAATCAACACCTTGAATGTCAAGTGACATAATATTTCCTTAATTAAGCAACAACTTCTGCAACTTCATCCCAAGCTGTAGTAGCTTCGTTCCATGCGTAGGCTTTACCGTCAGCAGGCATAGCTACTGGTGCTTCCCAAAGGTAATCAGCACTTAGCACCCATGATGCAAACGGCTGTGGCGCAACAAATACATCGTTGACAGCATCGTATGAGTAACCGATTCCAGCATAATTGCCACGCAAAGGTGTGCCGCCATTAACGTGCTTGTTGCCGATTGTGTTGTAACTGGTCTGTAGCCAAGTGCCTGCGCTTGTGTCTACAAATGTGTCAAAAAACTCTGGTTCAGCAACGATAACTTGCGTTACTTTACCGTCAACTACTTTTGCAAAATGTCCCATGTAAATCCCCTTACGCTGTAAATGTACCGCTAGATGTAAATGTGTGGATAGTGTTGCCACCGCTTGATGTAATTGTGCCGCCTGTGCCTTTTTGTGCGCCTGCGTAAGAAATAATTACAATTCCTGAACCACCGTTGCCGCCAGTTGGAAAACTAGGATGACCACCACCACCACCGCCAGCACCTAAATTAGTAGTTCCCGCCCCTGCGGTTGCGCTTTGATAACCACCAACTCCACCACCGCCCGTACCGCCAGCAGCTTGATTACTAAGATTAGAACCACCGCCCCCACCACCTGCATAAAGGACAGCAGAGCCAGAAATAGAATTAGAAATACCTGCGCCGCCTGCGCCGCCACTTGCTGTCGTTCCGTTTCCATTGCCACCAACAGCACTAGCACCGCCGCCACCGCCGCCACCATAATATGAAGCCGTGTTTCCTGTTCCACCAGCAAAACCTTGTCCTGATGTTGCCGCACCACCTGCACCTGCTGAACTACCGCCGCCGCCGCCAGAACCACCAGATAAACCAGAGTTTGCACCACCACCACCGCCACCGCCGCCAATTGCTGTTGCAACAGTTGATATAACTGAGTTTGCGCCAGAACTACCACTTGTGCTTATTGTGCCGTTTCCAGTTCCACCTGCGCCAATCGTAATTGTGTAAACAGTCCCAGAAGTTACAGTAGATGAACTTGTTAATACACCACCGCCACCACCTGCGCCGCCACCGAAATATCCACCGCCGCCACCGCCACCTGCTACCATAAGATAATTTATGGTATAAGCATTATTTACTATTAATGCCCAAGCACCACCAACCCAACATTCAAGTTGACCAAGCGTAGTATTCCATCCGATTTGCCCCGCTAATGGGCTTGATGGTCTACCTGCTGTTGTCCATTGTGATGGTGCTACGCCTGTGCTACCGCCGATAATTGTAGGCATTTTCTTTCCTTTATAGTGCTGACGTAGAAGCCAACAAGTAGTAAGTTACGCCGCCAATGACAACGGGAATTTTGTTAGTCACCGTGTTAATCACAGACACAGACGCAGCAGGCGAAGCTAAAACAGTCGCAGCAGCAGCAGGTAGCGTCAATGTAAAGTTGCTTGCTGTGTCTACAGCATTTAGCGTAATTGTGCCGCCTAGTGGTGCTTTTAAGCCAATTTGACCAGCCATAATCGTTCCTTAGATAATTGCCCAGACACTACCGGACGGGATTGTTACGGTAACGCCCGAAGCAATCGCTACAGGGCCAGTTGACATTGCATTGAAATTTGTAGGAATCGTATAACTTGTAGTCACAGTCTGTCCGTTTTGAACAAATATCTGATCTCCACCGCTACCTGTTGCGCCGCTACTAATCGTAGACCAACCTGATGGGGTGTAACCTTCAAAGCCACTACCTACGGTATTATATCGAATCATGCCTGTGGCGGGAATAGCTGGACGCTGTGCGCTTGTGCCTACTGGTAGCGTAATTGCAGCGTTTGTAGCAAAGTTTCCAGCTAAAAACGTCTGATAATTGACCGCATCAGTTTGTGCAACAGGGTTTGCCACGTTCAGAATACCAAGCGTATTCATGTTTAACGGGCCTGTCATTGGCGTTTGACCATCAGCCGCAACAGATTGCGTTAAAGCGTTAGCAATGTCCGACAGCGTATTGTTTGCCCATGTTGAACTAATCGTAGTCTGTGTGACTACGGGGTTTCCGCTGGGTAGCGCATAAGTACCGCTGCCGTTTCTTGACATTATTTTTCCTCTTTAATTTCTGGGTTACTGCCAATATTGCCGCCAACTAACGTATCCACAACAGCTTGTGTAGTAGCCGATTTAGGGTCACTCTTAGCTAAACGTCTAAACAAATTAACGCTGTCAGGGTCAGTTAGCATTTTAGCCAATTGGTCAGTATTTCTGCCAAATCTAAAATCTTCTAACCAGTTACGGATTGTGCTTGGCTTGAATGGTACGGTAGCCAAACCAGCAACACCGCCGCCTTTCAATTCTTTCTGCGCTTCAATGTTAGAAGCTGTTTTAGAACCTTGATTTTGACGCTTGCCTTGCGCTTCCATGACTTCGCCAAATACTTGGAAACCTCGCCATGCTTGTGGGCCAGCAGATTCGGTAATTAACGCTTCTAAATTTTGTCTTTGCCAAGGCTGTCCAGCTACGTTAGTAATAAACTTAGCCCCGCCAGCTTGATTTGCGCCACTTTGTAAGTTTTGAGTGTTTTGAGCAAACAAACTTTCAAGGTTTTGCCGTGTCCAATCTTTTGCCACAGTCGGGTCTGTACGATTCAAAATCTCAACGGTTTTACGGATTTCACTTGGAGTTAATGCTTTTGGTTCAGTAGGCATTAACGCATTTCTTTGTGCGCCAGCAATATCTTCGCCATATCCAGTAGTTTCAGCAATTTTGCCAAGTGGTAATTTTTGCATTGGTTCAACAACATCAGTCATGTTTTGTTGAACAATACCCCTAGCACGTTGATAAGCAGGCGAAATTACGTCAATATTAGATGTAATGGTTCTAGCTGCTGCCGAAGCAACATCTGCCGCATTGTTATTGCCTGATCTTGCAAACTCGCTAGACTTATCATTTAAGTATTTTTTTGCCGCATCAAATACTTGAATTGAATTTGGGTTTGCGTTTGTTACCCTGTAAAACGGGTCTTTCATTACCGCTGTTACAGCTTTTTCAATTGCTGGGTCGCTCATTAAGCTAACCATTGTTGAATTGTCTACTAATTGTTTTTCTGATGCTTTATAGAAAGGTTCAGCAAGAACATTGCCTTCTTTTCTTGCGTCTTCAATAGACTTTTTGGCAGTAACTTGCATACGCTCTGGCACATCTAAACCACCTGATACTGGGCTAATTTCTTCCGCTACTCGACCAAAGTATTGAGCATTACCTGCTGGTCTTTGCGTCATAAACGGAGTCATGACAGCAGAGCCTTTGGGCGAAGATTCCACAAGACGCTGCAAATTCTGTATTGAACTACCGCCTGTCACTTGTGCAATGGCTTCTGCACCCGTTAATGGTGCGCCTTCAGCATACGAGCGTTTTAAAAGAATGTCAGCCATTCTTAACTGTTCTGGCGTAGCACCTCTAAGAGCCGTGTTTGCTACAGAACTTGGTGTGCCACGAATTGCTAAACCCGTTCCTAATGCCGCCATTGGAATCATTGCGCCAGCAGCTTGCACAAACTGATTTTCAGGATTAATTGATTCCGCTAATTGTGAACCAGTAGAGCCAACCGTACCCATTACGCCAGTACGACCAAACTGTTTTGCAATGTCTACACTAGCTTGCGGCAACGTCTTTGTAAGCAATGATTTGCCTACGCTATACGGGTTTACGCCACCACTTACACCCATTTGAGTAATAAAATCAACTACTTTTAATGCAGGTGTATTGGGTTCGTTTTGCGGAACAAGCGTTTGATTAGCAATTAACCTATCGGTAATAGGCTGATATTTTTGCGGTACTGGTGCGTCTTTAGTCGTAGCGTAGTTATACAAACGCTTTACGTCTTCAGGAAACCCCACAACCATGTCACCAAGACCAGCAACACCTTTGATTGCGCTTTGTTTAAGCATAGGCAATATTTCACGTTGCTCTGGATTTTTATCCATGACGCTAGTGCTACTGCCTTGCTGTAACGCAAGCTTTTGACCTTCTAATTTCTTAGCATCTTGATACGCTTGAACTACAGTATTAAATTCAGGCGTACCTTTCTTAGCTTCGTTGGCAACAATCCATTGTGCATACTGGTCAGGCGTTGCCATTATTGACCCCCAATAATCTTATCTGCCGCACTCATTGCTGGCGTTGCCGCAGGTGTTCCTGCTGCTGCTGGCGTAGCTGGCGCACTCATTGGCGATACAGAATAGAAAGGAATAAGTGCTTTCAATTCTGGGTCTGTTTTCATTGCATCAAGTCTTTGATTATGCGTTTGAATTTGATATTGACCAACACGCTTTGCAGCATTAGCCAATGACACCAATTCAATAGGTGTAAAGTTAATATCACCAGACATTGCACGTTCGGCAAGCTGGCTTTCGCTACCAGTAATTGCACCTTCCCCACGCATTTGTCTACGACCTGCAAGAACCAAACCTGCCAAACCTTGAACGGCTTGCGTAGTGTTTGCCAGTTTTTGCCCTTCGTCTTTTCCTGCAAATCCTAACGTAGTTGCTACACGCCCAGCTTGAATGCGTTGCTGTGCAAGAGGGCCTGTAATCAAATTATTTGTTTCTAACGCTGTCAAAATTTTGTCAGCAGCGTCAATAGTTGAATATGCACCTTGAGTTTGAATAACAGATTCTTTCATCATTGGGCCAATCTCACCCGCTAATGATTTGCCTGTACTTTGCGTAATAGAAACATTTGTTGCAGTAGCACGTTTTTGTGCCATAACTTGATTTGCAACAGCTTGTGTTTGTTGTGGTGTCCATGTTGTTGGATCACCCGTAATGCCAAGCGTCATTGCAGCCGTTTTAACCGTATCAGGCATTTTTGCGCCGCCTGTAGCAACACTTTCCATTTTGCCTGTGCCAAAATTCATGCGCTGGATTGTTTCGCCTTCGCCTAACTTAATGCCTTTCAGCATTTCCATACCCTGCGCCCTAATTGCTGGGTCGTATGAGTTTAGGGCAATGCGTACTGCTGCCTTGTAATCAGGCGCAATCGCTGGTCTGCCTGTTGTTTCATCCGCAGGTACTCCAGACATTGCTTCGCTAAACAGTTCAGCGTCTTTAACTTGACGTTCACGCAAGCCTTGAGCCAATGCAACTTGTTTAGCCCCTGCTTTTTCGCTAATTTGATTGCCAAAATATGCTTGGGCAAGTGGTGCTAAATTTTGAAAGAAAGAGGGCGCAACATAACGCCCAGACACCATTTGACCTTGTGGCTGATTAAACACCTGCCCTGTCAACATATCAGCAAGACGTTGTTGCCTGCTAATGTCACGGCTTTCTTGCTGCATTTCTGGCGGCAAAAGTTGCTGCTGTTGAATAAACTGTTGAGGGTTAGCAGAACCCAAAAATGGATTGTCAGCCATAATTACATCCCTTGAATATCATAAGGAGTTGGTGCTGTAACGCTACTTAACCAGCCTTGAAACTTATCAAACTTAGTCGGTGCAGTCGGGTCAACAGTTTGACTTGGTGCGCCTTTGTATTTCATCAAAGCCTGCGCTAAAGCCATTGGATTGCTTTGTTGCGCTGGCTGCATCATCTGGTTCTGTTGCTGACCAAGCTGGTTTTGAAATGCTTGTTGCGCCCGAATATCTTGCATTATTGGCTGATATTGCTGGTCAGCCATTGTTCGTGGTGCAAACGCTGAAGTGTATGGGTTATCCATTTAAAACTCCATAATCAACCATGAGGTATCCATCTTTATGCTGCGTAACAGCATCAGGCAATACTTTTTGCACTTCTTGCGCCATAACACCAATGATTTTGCCGTGTCCCCATGTGTCTTTGTAGGGCTTTTTGTATTCAAATTCATACACAGGCAAACCAATTGGCAACATACCAACTTGTTTAATGTTTTCTTTAATTCTAATGTCAGAACCCATAATTGCAGCAGCACCAAGGCTAAATAAACCGCTGTTTAAGCCTGCTTGCGAAGCGTTGGCAGCGTTAAAGTCAGCCAGCTTATAGTTAGATAGTGCGTTAGTAGCACCCATAATATCTGCGCCAGTAGTTGTTGCTTGTTGTGGCACATTTGAGAATGTCGGGTTAGTTACCTGTGCGCCAGTTCTCAATGCGTTAAGCATATTCAATGGCAATTGGTATTTAATCAAATCTTGGTTAAATGCTTGCTGATTGGCGTTCATTTGATTGCCAAACAAAGTATTGCTAGAAGCGTTATTAACTTGTGTACCAGTTACCTGATTGCCAAACATCTGGTTTTGAGCCTGATTGCCAAATTGACCAGCAGCAAGGTTTTGACCAAACAAGTTTTGTTGTACGCCTTGACCAGCAACTTGCGCTTGGTTCAGTAAGTCGTTTTGGCTTTGTGCAAGCAATCGTTTTGCATTTGTATGTGCTTGTGAACCAACTTGAATACCCTGATTGGCTAACTGAGCATCAGACATTTCATTTTGACGAGCAATCGTAGGCGCAAGACGGGACATAATTAGCCCACTTGCCCTGTCCCAGCCTTCCATGCCTGTGCCGCCAACGTCTGTTTGAAGCTGTGGGCCAGCACTAACTTTTTGGTACGTTGGAATAGTTACGCCTTGTGGTACTGAACTAGGGTTAAACCCGCCTTCAATAGCACTACCTACATTGCCCAATTGTGTATTGAACATATTGGATAAGCCAAGACTTGTGCTGTTTTGTGCATCAAGTAATGATTTACCAGTAGGCGATAAACTTGTTGTAGCAGTCCAAGTAGGATTGCCTTGAGAATCTACGCCTGATTCTCTGTAATCTAAGCTGCCGTATGGCGTAACTTGATTAACACGGTTAGCCGCTGTTGCTGCTCGTGCAGCTTCCAGATTGCCTTGTGCCGTTTCTTTAGCTGCACCAATGTAATCAGGTGCGGCTGGTGCTCTTGGCGCAGGCCCTAATCCTAGAAATCCACCACCACCCATGTCAAACCCCTTTTAGTTTCCGCAAGTCGCAATTGATGTTTAACCATCTGCATTGCTCACGTTTCATTGCCATAATCACTAAATCACCAAATTGGTGAGCGTCAGGAATTTCAGCAACAATTTCAAAACCAAGGTGTCGGTTTAGTCTGATAGCTTCTTTGTTATCGCCACAAACTTGACCTAGTATAACCTTGAGTCCTAATTTATTAAAGGGGTAATCAAACGCCGCCCATAACAAATCCTTTGTTGCCCAATTCCCACAAATTGAACCAACGTGAATTTCACACGCTTTGGGTAAGAAGTTGCTATACCCAATTACTGCAACAATTTCCCCGTCTATTTCTTGACCAATACATTGCAGGTTAGACGGGTAATGACAATGCGTAGTTCTTGCTAAAACTTCTGCCAATAAAGGCTGATTCTCAGTCGTAATACGCCTCAAAGAACCCCTCCAGCTTCCATTACATAGTCCGTAGACACCCAATGAAATTCAATACCAGATGAAACCACGTTCATATTGACTGAACCCGAAAACCCAATAGCCGTAACGCCTTGCCATAGCTTAGTCACAACTAATCCACCGCCCCAGTTTGCTTCGTCCCAAAGGGAAACATCCCATTTACCAATGTTGATAATGTTTGGGTTAAAGGAAATCTGGTTAATCTGTGGTTGCGTGTCGTAATCTACGCTCAAACCGCATAAAACAGTCGGTACGCCGTTATACGTCTGTAGGATAGGTCTGACTAGGGTAAATCGTTTAAGCTGCCCTAGCATCCCAAAATAAGAATACGCCTGTTGTGCAGTCGCAGCAATATTTGACCCTGCATCACTAAATCCGTCCCAGAACTTACCTACATACCCGTCTGAACCAAAGTACATTCCTTCTTTGCCATGAACTTCGTAGCAATAGGAATTGATGCCTGTGAATTTTGCCCATGATTTTGTAATAGTGTGCATCACATACTGTTCTTTACCTACATCAGTAGGAATATTTAAGATCAGCATATTTTGACTAGCGTAATAATTAATCTGCCAACCAAAAATGTCGTAAAACTGTGTAGCAGCTTGTGATACAGCGTAAAAAATCTTATCTGTAAGATTAATGCGTGGGTCAACACGGCTAGACTGAAGTGCAGCAGCTAGTGGTACTAACCCGTCTTGAGTCAATAGCAGTAAATCGCCGCCCCATTTAAAGAAGCACCGCCGATTAAAGGTCTGACCAAGTTGCCAAACACCCTTTAATGCCCATGTTGTTGCGTCTGATGGGTCTGTGCCGTTGTAAACAATGACTTCGCCCATGCTGGTGACAAATACAGCGTAATCGTCTACGCCTTGTCCTGCGTCAATTGTCCAAGTACCCATTGCTTGAATGAAACCACCATTTCGAGCAATGCCGCCAAAATCCAATTCACTTGCTGCGCCAGCAATAGCGTTAACGCCTAAATAATAAACTTTTAAGCTGTCTTTGACCGTGTAATACAGCCGATTTTTAAACAGGTTTACAGCTACAAACGTAGAAGAATCTGCGCCAGTAATGCCTAGAACAGTATAAGTGCCAACAACCGTTGCGTTTGACGCTGGTGTGACTGCTAACTGGTAAGTAAATGTAGTTGAGCCTGTAACCGTAATAACGTAAGTGCCGTTGTAGTCAGCAGGCGTACACCCTGTAATAATTACCCGATTGCCAGATTGCAAACTGTGTGGCGTGGCTGTAGTAGCAGTCGCTAATGTTGCCAAGCGTGTAATGGTCGAAATGACAACTGGCGTTTCAGTAGCAGCCAGCGTAAACCATCTTGTACCATCGTACAAAAGGGCTTGGTTTTCACCATTAACCGCAGACAAAAACTGACCGCCGATAGTGCTGCAATTAACGTGCTGCAACTTTGAGTTGAGCAAGCCAGTAAACACAGACACGGCTGTAGGCGAATCGCACCTAAAAATCTTATCGTTAGCTGCTGCAAACAAAGTTTCAGTCGTTGACCCGTCATAACTCATGACGCTATTAACCGCACCAACCAAGCCTTGCGAATATTTAGTAAAGCCTTGGCGCAAAGTTACATCTGTTGGAGTCGGAAAGAAATTGATTAACTGAACCGCATCCAAAGGGTTCATGTTGGCTAACGAATCTCTAGCGTTCCAGCCGCCAATCGGTGAAGCCAGACTAGCAGTAATTGCCTTTTTGGTTTTTGGCTGCATGGCTACGACCCATAGCCAGTATCAGGAATGTTTGCGTAGCCAATGAGAACTCGTGACGGTTGTGGTGCAAACGACAAGTTAGGCGAACCTTTGTCATTAGCTTTAATGATGCTCAAGTAACGCATATAGTCTTGCGTCAAAGCCGTTGTATCAAAAGACTTCACTTGGAAGTATTTAAGCTTTGTATACAACACCATTAAGCGGTCATCAAACAATGTTGTATCCGTGTCAGCAATAAATTGCTGTTGCACCGTACCTGTTGCTGATTCTGCCCAGCCATTAGAGCGAAACTCAAACCCTAAATACTCTGAAGTATTCATTGGAGGCCAGATTTGAAACTTGCCGCCAAGAATACGCCACCGCACTCGTGGGCCAGTAGAGATATATCCAGACTTCAACCATTGCCATTGCTGTGCGCTTTCTGCACCTAGCATCTGCCAATGTTTCGACTTATCCCATTGCGTACTATCCGTAATGGTTTCAAAGTCTGTTGGCAAAGGGTAAATGGTTTGCGAGAACAAAACGCTTTGCTGGATTTGAGTAGCAGAGCATTTTTGACTTACCGTAACTTGCGTAAGAGAATCTACAGAAGTGATGTAAGTATCTTGTGGAAAACTGTTGCCAGTTACCATGAAATTACTGGACAAACCAGCCGTAGATGGAATGCCAGTAATAATGTATTCGTTTTCTATGCAAGAACCAATTGTATTAACGTAATTGGTATAGAACCGATACTCTTTAGACAATGCTTCCCAATCATATTCTTTCGTCAGTTCATACCCAGCAGCATTTAGCAATGCAAATACTTGCTGAACATCTTGCGATGGATTACCAGCTACATAAGTAGGAACGGCTAAGTTTAGTTCGGCTGTAACTTGTTGAACAAGTTGAAGCATTGTTTGCGACATTTTAGACCTCGGCTGGTTCTAATACCTTGGGTTTGCGTCCCCTTGGCTTCTTTTCACCAACTGCCGCAAGTATATTAGCCATTTGCACTTGCATTTCGGCTAACTTCGCATCAGTTTCAGCTTTAATTTTAGCATTTTCGTCCCGCAAAGTGCGGATTTCTTCTTCATGCTGGTTTGCACTAGATTCTTCTTTAGCAATCCGAAGAAAGTTAACGGCTCGGTCACGGAAAGCGTGTGGTGACATACCTGCCAACATACCAATTTTCTGTAATTGAGCGTCTGACGCTGCTGCTACGTTTTCAACAGTAAAGAATTTGAGTGCCTTTAGTTCTTCAGCTTGTGCGGCTGAGATTAAAGGCCAATGAATTAATGGCGTACCCGACAAATGTGGGTCATTGCCAGTTTTATTCATAAAATTAGCCCATTGCATAGGAAACCGTGTTTTGTGGTCTTCCCGTACAAGGGTATCAATAACGCTCAAACTGTCACCAGCAATATAGACCTTGACCATATCGACTTCATCGAAAATTGGTCTGCCCTCTTGCTCTGTTTTAAAGTTGTTTTGTAGCGGTTTCTTGTAAAAGATTGCTACTAAACGTGCGTCTGCATTGTTACTATCGCTTTGGATTGCCATTTTAATTCCTCAAGTGGTTGAGATTAAAACAAGAAAAAAAGGGGCTACCCAGTAAAGGATAACCCCAGCCTACTACTTACATCTTAAACAGAAGCTTTGCTGAACCAAGCGTAATCACCCGAAACGAGTGCTACTGCTGGGCTAAGGTACGAACCGCCAGAAGCCGTAGCTGCAAATGTGGTTGCGTCTACAGAACAATCTGCATCCGAAGCCGCAATGCTTGCAGTAGCTTTTGCCAAAACGTACAAACGTCCGTCTGAACCAAACACTTCTAGACCAAGAGGGCCAATCGTAGGAACGGCAGTCCCAGCCGAATTAAGATTGGTTGTTACTTTGCTGGTCAAATCAATGCCAGACAAGGGGGTTACTGAATATGCCATGATAATTTCCTTTTATGACAATGAGTTAGGCAATTAACACGCCTTGGAGGAAGCTGTTTGATGTGCAGAGATTTCCCGCCCACCCGTAAAGCTTGACCACGGCGTCCTGATTGATAGACTGTCTTTCACCGCCAATTGGCACAAAATTACGCTCTTTGTGAGGGCGCAGGAAAATGTAATTGGTGTTCAGGAAGAACATATGGTTAGCGGTACACGAGTTACCAACACCACCATCAAGCACTACGTCAGCAGAAGTACCGCCACCGTAGAACTTCAGGCTTGCGAAACCAGCAGCACCAGATTCTTCAGACGTAATACGCTGAATAGCTTGGAGTGACTGAACATACAGGCTGTAGTAGTTGTTATCAGCAACAATCAAGTCAGCTTTGTCATTACCACGCACCAATTGAATGGCAAGCGAAGTCATGTATTTCTGAATGTTTAGTGCTGAAACTGCTGCACCACCGTCTGTCACGCCAGAGTATTTCTTTGACTGCCAGAATGTCCAAGTAGCACGATCAATTCCACCGTAAACGCCTGACGAAGGCACATCTGGCACAGCAGCCGCCAGTCCGGTGATATTTTTTCCGCCGTTCCCTGTACCGTCACCGTAAATATCGGTGCTGATACGGTTAAGCAAACGTGCTTCAGAAACTTGCATACGACCATCAAGCAAATCAATGATTTGTTCTTTGCCTGAGTTTTGCAGCATTTCCAAGCCAGACATTGTTACGCTGTCTGCATATTGGGTGATGCTAAATTGAGCAGCCGAAATTGGGCTGTCAGGAGAAATGTTCAAAACTTCGTAACCCGAATACGAGTTAGCGTTGTTTGTGTTCGGGTCGTTGTACATGATTTCTTCCAAAATCACGTTACCACCTGAGAAGGGTTTTACGTTACCTTTTGACTTCAAACGGCGCAGCAAAGCGTTGTTGTTCGTCAAGTTGTCTGCCAATTCACCGCTACGGCTTTGGATGGTAGTAGCGATAATATCGGTAATTGCGCTGTTAGCAAATGCCATGATATTTCCTTAATTAAAGTTAAAAACGACCGCCCATGCTGGAACTCACAAGTTCATCAAGCATAGACCGCCTATCCTTTTTATCGCTTGAAGCTACCACGCCGTTCGGTGTAACAGACCGTGGACTAACTGCAATCGCCTTTGCTCGTGCTACTTGCTGACGTTTGTTAGATTGCGTTTGGGATTGTTGCAACATACGTTGTTGCTCTTTTTCCCACACGCTATCCTCTAAACGCACAGCTTTCGTATAAGCCGTTTTTAAGTCAGTAGCCAAACCTCGCTCAAGTAGTTGAGCCATTTGTTCCCTGACTTCCTCAAAATGAGGGTAATTCTTTACATCTTGTGCCACTTGGCTAATTTCTGACATTAGCCGATTGTTTTCTTCCTGCTCGTATCGCCCTTTAATTGTGCTGACTTCTTGGTTCACATACTGAAGTTGCTGCAACAATTGTTGGGTATATGGGTCAGCAGCTTGTTGTTGCTGCTGGGGATATTGCCCCTGCTCTTGATTTAATTGTATTCCATAATCGGCTGCAAGCCTATGAAATAGCTTAACTCTTTCCTCATACGGGGCATTAGTCAGCGTCATGTGCGCCCGACCAAGGTTATTAATCCATGCCGCTGGGTGAATGTTTTGCTTTTGTAAGTCAGGAATGAATGGGCTAATAGCTTCCATCAAAGACTTGGCATTGTCTGCTTCAGCCTTGTAGGTGCTTACACCTTTCTTAAATTCATTCTCACGAATATTGCCTGCGTATTCCGCAAACTTGATACTTTCGTCTGGGGTAAGTTGCTGACCAGCAGCCATTTTCTCCCAAATAGGCAAATATTCTTTCTTAAATGTTGTTGGACGCTGTAGGCTAGACCGTGGGGCTTCTTCTACAAGTTCTGCCGCTTGAATGTCTTGCGGTTCTTCCCTAGACTTAAATTGCCCACGTTCATTTCGTTCTGCTTCTTGTGCAATGGGGTCATTGTTTACTTCAATTTCACGTTCAACCGGAGTTTCTAGCGTACCGTCTTCGGCTGCGTCAAATTGTTCTTCAAGTGCATCTCTTAAACCCATTTCATTCTCCAAGTAGTCGGAAAGTTAATAACCTAGTCGTTTGTTCGTAGCCTCAATAATCCGCTGCTTTAGCGCAGGGTCATGTCTTGGTATTTGTGCCGTTTGTTTCTGTTGCTCGTTGCCAACTTCAATACATTTGTGTTCACGCAAATGGTTTCTGTGTACTGAACGAGAGTTAATAACAGAACCGTCAATTTGGCTAATGTAAGGCTGAATATCGCCCATCACCATTGCAGACTGACGTTTTTGCATTGTTTGTTTGTCAAGCCAAGCTTGTTCAGCCGCTTCTGCGCCGATACTTGGTAGCCAATGATTGATAAAGGTTTCTTTGTCTGTCATAAGAGCATTAATAAAGATTCTTCGTCATCAAGATTAGCCAAATGGTCTGCCTGAAGTTTTGCCATATATGACTGATAAGCCTCAATAGCCTGCTTCTGAGCAAGTTTTCGTGCAATAAGTTGATACTCTAACTCTAGTCTTGCAATTGAGTCATTAATCTTTACTAAAACTGGTTCATTAATGACTTCAGGTAATTCTACTTCAGTTTGCTTAACATCTGCAACTGGAGGGCTAATAACGTCAAGAATGGCTTGTTTTCTACGCTTGTTTGCATCAGCAAACGCCTTTTCCTGTTTTAACCGTAGCTTTTCAAGACGTTTTTTGGTTGCTTCAATGTGTTTAAGTTCTTTGTGCTTAAACCCCCCATCGTGCATATCAACGGTAACTTCACCGCCCGTAACCGTTCCGACAAATGCGCCTGTATCGTCTTGATCTGTTGCGTACAAGACACCAGTAACAACCAAATCTTGAAAGGCATTTGGCTGAAACGCATTAAGCTGAAAGGCTGCGGTCATACAACGACCCAAGTGCTGCCAGATGGGACGGTTACAATAATGCCGCTGTTAATCGTAATTGGCCCTGCACTCACAGCGTTGTTGCCTGTGCCAATTGTGTAATTAGCGGAAATTGTATTGGCGTTTTCAAACAAGCCTTGCGCCGTGATGTTGCTGCTAACTGGTGCTGAACTAACCCATGCGCTGCCATTTGACGTTAAGACATTACCTGAAGTACCGACAGCGGTTAATCCAGTACCGCCATTTGCAACAGGCAAAGCTGTTCCGCTGTAAGAAATGGCAAGCGTGCCTGAACTAGTAATTGGCGTGCCTGTAACGCTTAAAAATGCTGGAACAGTAGCCGCTACGCTTGTAACGCTGCCAGACCCCTTGTTATTAAACGTAGTCCAATCTGTGCTTGTCAGGTAGCCACTAACAGAAGTTGTAGCCGCTGGCATTGCAATCGTTGGCGTAGTTCCACCAGTAGAAGTAACTGGTGCGGTAGCTGATACAGAAGTAACTGTGCCTACGTTTGTTGACCCGCCAAGCGATACTGCTGTTCCGTTAATCGTAATAGCAGAATTAGTTAAGCTACTGTTTGCAATGTTGCTTAAAGTGTTTGTTGACCCGCTAATAGACTTATTTGTAAGAATATCTGTTGTATCTTTACCAACCAAAGTTGTCGTAGCATCTGGCAAAGTTACAACACGCCCAGCAGTCGATACAGCATCCAACAAAGTCACTGCACTAGCTGCGCTTCCAGAACTTCTAAAACGAATACCTTTGTTAAAGTCAGTACCATCACTAATAGTTACTAGACCAGTACCCTTTGGCTGAATGTGCAAACCAATGCTTGCACTTGAACCTTCAGCATAAATGTGCAGCGGTACTCCTACGCCAATACCATTTTTTACAGTTAAAAAATCTGTTGCTGAAGCTGTTGGCGATAATCCAAGTATTTCGTTGCCGTTTGTGTCTAATATTTCATTTGCTTTTGCAGACGTTAATGTTTTGTTTGTCAGCGTTTGAGTGTCGGTTAACGTAACAACCGTACTGTCAATTGCTAAAGTTCTGTTTGCAGATAAATCCCCGCCACCAGTTAACCCTGTGCTAGTGCTAATTGTGCGACTTGTTGGTACTGTTCCTGCTATGTCTGATTGCGTTAAAACA
>TARA_R110002126_G_scaffold248949_4_pt1 | contig 25649 bp, 27 predicted proteins | sample TARA_R110002126 | Tara Oceans TARA_R110002126 (sample SAMEA4397536) | marine metagenome | biome: Polar Biome; feature: [DCM] deep chlorophyll maximum layer (ENVO:01000326); material: water (ENVO:00002006), including particulate matter (ENVO:01000060) such as... | depth 30 m | reverse complement strand
CATGGCGCTTGAAGAGATTGCGGATGCTGAGGGCGATACCGACGCCTATATCGCCCAGCAAAGTGATCTAGCGAGTAAATCATTCAGAGGTGCTGCAGAAATCGCCCAACGTCTTATGGCGTCGGGGCGGCTTGAAGAGGCCTGGGCGGCGATTAACGCGCCCGACGATGATGATCGCGGATGGATTCCTTACGAATGGGAAGCGACCCGGATCAATGTGATGGAGGCGATGGGGCGAAAGGATGCGGCGCGGGCGTTCATGTGGACCTGTTTTGCACGTAGCTTGAACGCGGACCACCTGCGCGCATGGCTCGCTGGACTGCCAGATTTTGAAGACGTCGCGGCGGAGGAGCAAGCCCTTGAGCACGCACAGGGCTTTCAAAGCTTCACAACGGCGCTGCATTTCTTGATGACATGGCCCGCGTTTGCACAGGCGGCAGTCCTGATCACCAATCGCGCCGCCGAAATCGACGGGAACCATTACGAGCTTCTCGGACCAGCCTCCGAGGTGCTTGAAGAGAAGTATCCGCTCGCCGCGATGCTTCTCAAGCGCGGCCTGATCGACTTTGCGCTTAAGAATGGCCGGGTCAAACGCTACCCCCACGCCGCGCGCCACTTGCGCGAGTGCAAGAACCTTGCCGCAAGGATTGAAGACTTTGTACCGTTTGAAACACATGAGGCTTACGTTGCAGGCTTAAGGTCTGTTCATGGGAAGAAGACATCGTTTTGGGGGCCGGGGATGTGATAGCCAGAGTGCCACTAGGTCGTGTTCTTATTTTGTTCTTAAGCGCATAATCATACTTATGTTAAATTAACCAGAACACGCAAACGGCTGCATGTGGTCCGGCTGGCTGCGCCATGGTCAATTAATTAGAATTTACCTTTGGTCTACCAAATGAGCAAATTTAAACTATACCTTCTATCTAAGCTTTTCCCAGATCACTTCAAATCTCACTTACGTCGCTTCTCGAAATACGGGCAGTCTTCGTTTAACCGAGCCTCACGAAGGAAAAAAATATGTCCGAAAACCACCCGCACGAACAAGAATCTCGAGGCAACGTTCACGCATCAAATGATCACAATGCAGACGATGGGCACGATCACGCGCACGGCGGTTTTCTGAACCGAGTCTTAGGTGGGCGAGCCGAGATCATTTTCGCTGTGTTGGCTGGCGTTTGTCTGCTGTCAGGGTGGTTGGGACCGAAGTTTAGCATCATTTCCGAACAGCTCGGGTTTGGATTGCTGCTGGCAGCATATTTCTTTGGGGGCTACTTCGCCTTGCGGGAAGCCATTGAGAAAATTGTCAAAGGTCAGTTCCAGATTGATTTTCTCATGTTGGTTGCCGCAACAGGGGCTGCATTTCTGGGGGAGTGGGCCGAAGGCGCTTTCTTGCTGTTCTTGTTTAGCATTGGTCACGCGCTCGAAAATTATGCCATGGGGAGGGCCAGAAATGCCGTGGCGGCATTGGCAGACCTGACACCAGAAGAGGCGTTGGTCCGAAGGGGCGATGAAACCGAGACTGTGTTGATCGAAAACCTTGTGGTCGGTGACATCGTTGTCGTGCGGTCCAATGAGCGTCTCGCGGCGGACGGATTTGTCGTCAGAGGCTCAAGCGCCGTGAATCAAGCGCCAATTACGGGCGAGAGTGTGCCTGTCGACAAGATGCCCGTCAAAGATAGTGAACTTGCGTCAAAAAATTTGGGCACCCTCTCGGCGGCAAATCGCGTCTTTGCCGGATCAATAAATGGCAGCGGCAGCATTGATATCCAGGTCACAAGACTCGCGGGCGAAACGACATTGGCGCGTGTGATGGCACTGGTTGCCGAGGCGCAGACCCGCCAATCGCCGACGCAGAACTTTACCAAAAAGTTCGAGAAGATATTTGTGCCATGCGTCGTTCTTCTGGCTATCATCACCAGCTTTTCATTCTTGATCCTGAACGAGACAGCCTCTGAAAGCTTCTATCGTGCGATGGCCGTTCTGGTGGCGGCAAGCCCGTGCGCTCTGGCTATTGCGACACCAAGCGCCATTCTGTCAGGGATTGCCCGAGCGGCGCGGGGTGGAGTGTTGATCAAGGGTGGCGCACCGCTGGAAGCTCTGGGTCAGTTGGATGCCATCGCCTTTGACAAAACCGGCACTCTAACAATTGGCGAGCCACGGTTAGTGGATATTATGCCCTACGGTGACGCCTCAGAAACCGAGTTGCTGGAAGTCAGCGCCGCCGTCGAGATGCTGAGCGATCACCCCCTTGCGCAAGCAGTTGTCAGAGACGTCAAAGAGCGCTTGGGTGATCTGCCGGTGGAGGCAACAGATTTTGCCAATATTATTGGTCAAGGCGTGTCGGCAAAGGTTGGTGGAAACATCGTTCATATCGGAAAGACCGCGCTGTTTGACGATGTCGCTGGCCAGCCATTGCCCGAAGATTTGCTCACGTCGGTCGAAGCAATGGCCAAGAATGGCCGCACCACAATGGTCGTGAGAAGTGGGTCAAGGTATCTTGGCGCAATCGGCTTGATGGACACCCCCCGGGCAGACGCTAAAGCTGTAATTGCCGCACTGCGTGATGTGGGCTTGAAACGGATGATGATGATCTCCGGTGATAACCAGAACGTTGCGGACGCGGTCGCGAAAGAGGTTGGTTTGGACAAGGCATTTGGCGATTTGATGCCCGAAGACAAAGTTGCGAAAATTGCCGAACTCAAGGCTGACGGAGGCGTGGCGATGGTTGGCGACGGCGTCAACGACGCACCGGCGATGGCCAACGCTACAGTTGGTATTGCGATGGGTGCAGCGGGATCTGATGTCGCATTAGAAACGGCGGACATTGCGCTGATGGCCGATGATCTGCAGACCCTGCCATTCGCCGTGGGACTAAGCCGTCAGACCAGTCGAATTATCCGCCAGAACCTATGGGCCAGTTTGGGTATTGTTGCGCTGCTTATCCCAGCAACCTTGTTCGGGCTTGGCATCGGTCCGGCAGTGCTAATCCATGAAGGGTCAACCCTGATCGTGGTCTTCAACGCTCTGCGGCTACTGGCATTTAAGGATATTCGCGGCAAGCTAGTATAGGATTCTGTTTCGGGCGTGTCCGGTCGATAGAGCGCCGCCGTCCATCCAACATATTAGAGTTCTAGCCAAAACCATACGTTAGTGACACTTGCCCAAGGAACCGTCAGGTCCGCTTCACTTACACTATGTCAAAACTCGAAAGAGTGCAGTCTGGCCGTGACAAAAACGTGGGCTTTGGCCGCTGAAGAATCTACTGCAACCAAGCAGTCGCGTCACCAAGAGCGCAAACAAAAGCAAATATACAATGACCGTTCGCGTTCACAGCTTCCGACAATAGAGTTCAAGTCGATGGTGAACGACCTCGTAGCCAAGTTTTTTCGCAACTTCTTGTTGTAATTGTTCAATTTCTTCCGATTGAAATTCAATAACTTCGTCAGAATCCAAATCAATAATGTGGTCATGGTGCTCTGAAATTGTGCTTTCATATCTGGCACCATGCCCTTCAAAGTAATGCCGCTCAGCGACGCCGACACTTTCCAGAGATGCAAGGTTTCGATAAACTGTGGCTAGGGATATTGACGCATCTGACGCCCTTAAGCGGCGGTGTAGTTCAACGGCATCTGGGTGATCATCTGACTCAAGCAATACCTTAACTAAAGCCACCCTCTGATTGGTGATGCGCAACCCGTTGCTGGCAATAATGTCGCTTGCACGTGTTGCGGCTGTGTTCTGATCCTGTTTCCCGTCCGATGTCATACTCTCTCTCCGCAGGGAAGGATTCCAGTTGCAACTAATTCGCAGTTGCGTTTAGAGTAGTACATAATGCGAACGATTCGCAAGAACGATGCGTGCCCGCCAAAAACCGCAATCCGTCAAAAACAATGCATTTGGCCGCAATCCTTGGAGACACACATGGACCCCGCAAATCCTCGGGACGAGACCGTAAGTCGGCGCGGCGTTCTCTTGGCGGGTCTTGCGGCCGCAGGGGGCTCCGTCGCTGGTGGAAACAGAGCGGCGGCACAGGAGGCTAAGGGACCATCTGTATCCGCGTCAACCATGGCTACACATGGAAGTATGATGACCGTTGGCGATGTGGACAACTTGGCAAACGGTTTTGACCCGGTGGTAATGCTGACGGATTGGGATGTCGGTACGACCGAAACCTTGCCCGACGGGCGTACCCTAAGAACGTTCCATGTAGATGCGGAAGACAAGGAAATTGAAATAGCACCAGGCGTCTTTTTCCCTGCCTGGACATTCAATGGCCGGGTCCCGGGCCCTGCCCTGCGTGCAAAGGAAGGTGATCGGATCCGCGTCGTGTTCCGGAATTTCGGATCGCACCCGCATTCAATGCACTTTCACGGCATTCATTCCGCGCGGATGGATGGCGTAAACGGAACGCCGGGCATGATTGGCCCGGGTGAGGAATTTATCTACGAATTCGACGCCAAACCGTTTGGCTGCCATCTGTATCACTGTCACGCATTGCCACTGAAACGCCATATGGCTAAGGGGATGTACGGTGCCTTTGTCGTTGATCCTGACCCGGAAAAGCACCCTGATCTAGCAGACGTTGCCCGTTCGCGCCTGCTGGGTACTGCCGAAAATGCGAATTGGCAGGAACTGGTCATGGTGATGAACGCCTTCGATACGAACTTCGACGATGAGAATGAGTTCTACGCTGCCAACACAGTCGCCTTCGCCTATATGAATACCCCGATCAGGATCGAAAAGAACCGGCCGGTGCGTGTCTACTTGATCAATGCCGTCGAATTTGATCCGATCAACTCGTTCCACCTTCATGGCAATTTTTTCGACTACTACAATCAAGGTACGACGTTGACGCCGACTCTGCGCACAGTTGACCTCATCACTCAATGCCAAGGAGAACGAGGGATATTAGAGTTCAGCTTCGCCGAACATGAACCGGGGCTTTATATGTTTCACGCACATCAGGCCGAGTTTACCGAACTGGGCTGGATGGCGAATTTCGATGTCGTGGAGGCGTGAACATGGAAGATCAGCCATCACTCTCGGAACCCCGGCGTCCGCAGAACCTCATCTGGCTGCTTATGCCACTGGCACTGTTGATTGCTGCCATCGGCTGGATCGTTTTTGCGGACCCCTTCCAGAGTTTCAGAAACGGTGCCCCGCCCGTTGAAGGCGTGACATTCGAGCGGACCATCCTGAACGATCAGGGCCTGAGAATGCTGATGCGGGCGGGCGGCTCTGACCCGATGCGTATCGCACAGGTACAGGTTGATGCCGCGTATTGGTCATTTACCCAAACACCGCCGGGAGACATATCGCGCGGTGCCACGGTGTGGCTGGATGTCCCCTATCCGTGGGTGCTGGGCGAAGCCCATGCTGTGACCCTCGTCACAACAACCGGTGCGACATTCACACATGAAATCGAGGTGGCCGTTCCGACACCGAAGGTCACGGCGGGTCAGCTGAGATTCCAGGCTTTGATCGGCATCTTTGTGGGTATCGTGCCGATTGTCTTTGGTCTGATGTTCTATCCGGTATTGCGCGGTGTCGGTCAGGGCGGCATGAATTTCCTGATGGCATTGACCATAGGCTTGCTGTCTTTCCTGCTGGTCGACTCGGCTGAGGAGGCACTGGAACTCGCAGGGAATTCAGCAGCCCTATTTCAGGGCCCGGTCATGGTGATCCTGGTTGCAGCAGCCACGTTTTTGCTGCTCATGGCCGTGGGGCAACGTGGCGGACCGCCGACGGGACTGGCGCTGTCCACGTTCATCGCCTTAGGAATCGGATTGCATAATCTCGGCGAAGGGTTGGCGATCGGTGCGGCATTTGCAGCGGGATCAGCGGGTCTTGGCACCTTTTTGGTGCTGGGCTTCACGCTGCACAATATCACTGAAGGCATCGGCATCGCAGCACCGATCCTCAAAAAACGCCCACCATTATGGGCATTTGCGGGCCTCGCCCTGCTCGCAGGCGGTCCAGCGGTTATCGGCATGTGGCTGGGGAGCCTTGCATTCTCGCCGCAGTGGGGCGCGTTTGCTCTGGCCATCGGTGCAGGTGCGATCCTCCAGGTTGTGGTTCAAGTTGGCGCATACGTGATGCGCAGCAATAATCTGGGTCTAGAGACATTCCTGCGGCCATCTGTGCTAAGTGGGCTGACGGCTGGCGTTGCATTCATGTACATCACGGCAGCGTTTGTGAAAATCTGAGCTGAAACGTTCAAAACACGATAGCATCATCGGGTTTGGCTTTGTGCTCGGGTTCGACATGGATGTGAACAGTGCTGCCTGCAATCTCGCGTTCCAACGCAAATTCAATCCGATCACAGATTTCATGGGCATGTGCCACTTTCATATCGCCGGGTACAATCAAGTGAAATTCAATAAATGTGCGCCGACCGGCATAGCGCGTGCGCACATCGTGCGCTTCAATGGCACCTTCCGCCTGTGCAGCAATTATATTCTGAATAAGCTCTAACGTTGCCGGTGACACTGCTTCGTCCATGAGGCCACCAACCGAGTCTCGAATGAGTTTCCAACCTGACCAAAGTATAAAAATGGCAACACTGGCTGCTAGAAGCGCATCAAGTATTTGCCATCCGGTCACCAAGACCAGTCCGACACCGGCCAGTACCCCCACAGATGTGATTACATCGCCAAACAAGTGGCGACCGTCAGCAACCAGAGCAGGCGAGCGCCATTCCCGCCCCTTGTGGATCAGTACCCAGGACCACAATCCGTTCAAAACGGATGCGACCGCATTCAGGGCGAGACCCGTTACTGACAGGTTCAACGGGGTTGGATCGATGGCTCCTGCATAGGCCTGGCGCAGAATTAGAAGCGCGGCCACGACAATCAGGACCCCCTCTCCCACAGCCGCAAAGTATTCTGCTTTGGTATGCCCAAATGGGTGGTTTTTGTCTGCAGGAACGGCGCTGATCTTTAAGACGACAACCGCCACACAGCCAGTGACAATGTTAACAATGCTTTCAATGGCGTCGGAAAACAGCGCTACGCTTCCTGTTGCAAGATATGCAAGGGTCTTTAATCCCAAGACCACACACGCGACTAAAATGCTGCCAAATGCCAATTTCAAGGTCTTATGCAATGGGAAAGTTCCTGAAAACGGAGTGTGAAAAATAAGGCACAAGTACATTCCCTGATAATCCATAGGTTAATTCGGCGTATAGGAAAAGGTCTGCTATCCATGGATTACTATGAGTCAACGGTCCTTAAAGCTCCGAATGAGAGTCGATCACTCCTGACCGTAGAAATACGGATTGGCGTTTTAGGCCGTAGCTGCGATGAAGCAGGATGACTGGGACCAGCTTGCTTTCTAACCAAATACGGCCGTCGTTTGGGCGGCTGGTGACCGTTGGGGCTGTTCTGGTTGCTCTGGCACTTGCGGTATTGGCAGGATTCGAGCGGCAAAGGCTCGTTGGCGAATTCAACACCAAAAGCGCAATCTTGCACCGCCTGGCCTCTCAGCGCGCGGATCAACACGATGCACATTTGACGTCACTTTCGGCAATTTTTGTTGCAGGTGGAACTACGCGACAAGATTTGCTTTTGGATGTGGCGGACACAATCATGCAGTTCTATCCGCGTATAACGTCGGTCAATGTAATCCCCTTTGACCCGTCAGAGGCTGCTATTGAAACGCTGCCCGGCCTCTCGGAAGAGGATGCGGTCCTTGTGCGCCAGATGGCCCAAAAATCAACTGGGGCTTTGCAGATTGCGCAAATGCCCTCGACACCAAATCACTATCTATTGGTCAAGCGCAGCCCCAATACGGATGCAGCACTGCATGGATTGGCGTTGGCCATCGACTCGCAGGCGCTGATTGCGACTGATGATCCGTTTTGGCAAATGCCTTCCGTGGCATACAGCCTTATGACGCCAGATGGTGCTGTACTGACGGGTGGGGCTACTGCGGGTGGGGCCCTGTTTTCAAAACCGCTTGGCAGTGCGTCGCAGCCTTTGATCCTAAAGACATCATTGGAGATCCATTTGGCAGATCTCTTGCCGCTTGGGAAAGCTCTGTCCGTCCTTGCTGTCGCCTCGGGGTTATTCGTGATTGCAGTGCTGGGTCTTGCTCAACGCGCTCGAACCAATGATGCTGAAAACCGCGCAAGGCTCAGCGTACAGGAAACCCGTCTGGCCCATGCGTCGCGGGTCAATGCATTGGGCGAGATGGCCAGCGGGATGGCGCATGAACTGGCGCAACCTCTGACGGCCATCCTCAGCCAAGCCCAAGCGGGGCGTCATTTGGCACGACGGGGCGATGTAGACCGACTGAGGCAAGTTTTGGACGATACCATCTCGCAGGCACAGCGCGCATCCGATATTCTGAACCGCCTCAGAAACTGGAGCAAACCGAACCGCACGCCTTCAACGGCCTGCTCGCTGAATGATGCCGTGAACAGCGTGGAGCGACTTTTGGCGTCAGAGACCAATACGGCAGGAGCGATGGTCACTTTAGCATTGTCTGATACCCCAGTATTTATTGATGCGGACCCGGTTGAATTGGAACAGGTGATCTTCAATCTTGTACGCAATGCACTTGACGCCTCGGATGCGGCGCAGGTGACTGTCCGAACCATCATTGTCGATGAGACCGCCATTTTGGAAGTTGCCGATGATGGGCCGGGTGTGCCTGCGGATCTGCAGCCCCGGATTTTTGAGCCGTTTGTGACCAACAAGATCGACGGCACCGGGCTTGGATTGGCACTATGCCAAAGACTTGTCGAAGAGATGGGCGGCGATATTGCTTTCATGTCGGAGGCCAGTGAAACGACGTTTAGATTGTCCCTGCCGCTCTCAAAGAAGCAGGTGGAGTCATGAGCAACTTTGTTTATGTGGTTGATGACGACGAGGCTGTTCGAAAAGCGCTGTCGCTTTTGCTGGAAACGGTCGGTCTAGATGTGCGCAGCTTTGCCTCTCCGGAGACTTTTCTGAAACAAGCTACAGATCTTATGCCGGGCTGTCTTATTCTTGATATTAGAATGCCGGCAATCTCGGGGTTGAAATTGCAGGAAAAACTGACCGAACAAGGGATCAACTGGCCAACTGTCATAATCAGCGGGCATGGCGACATCGAAGCATGCAGGCGTGCCTTTCGCAACGGTGCAATAGATTTCCTAAGCAAACCTGTGGATGAGCAAGACCTGATTGACGCCATCCAAAAAGGTCATGCGGAGCTTGAAGCGCGCGAACAGGCATCAGCAGAACGGGCCGAAGCTGTGGCGCTGATCGGCCATTTGACAGGGCGCGAACAGGAGGTTCTTGCGATGATCTCCAAGGGGCTGACCACCAAGCAGATCGCCGATGCACTTGACCTGTCGCCGCGCACGGTTGAGAGCCACAGGGCTGCGATTGCGGGAAAGGCAGGCACTTCTTCCACGGCAGAGCTGACGCGGTATTGGCTAGAAGCATGCGGCGATCAGTAGAACTACGGAAAACATTGCGGGGGCTACGAATATCGAGAAACTGGTGGTTGGTTTAGACAGGATGCATAACGCAAACATAAGGAAACATCCCAATGATCCGCTCAATCGCTTTTGCAACCGCCCTACTGGCACCCGTCGCCGCTTTTGCTCAGGAATTGCCAACTGCACCTTACCTGCCGCTTGATTTGGCAACACAAGCTGCACAAACCGCAGTCGAAGCCTGCTCAGCCGAAGGTCACAATGTCAGCGTTGCCATCGTGGCGCGCAGCGGCAACACCAAGGTTTTGTTGCGCGCAGATAATGCCGGTCCACATACGGTCGGCTCGAGCACCGGCAAGGCGTTCACCTCTGCAAGCCTTGGTCGGGATACCGCTGGTTTGGCCGGGTTCATCGGAGGCAATCCGCAAAATGACGGCCTGCGAGACATGGACAGCCGCCTGGTCATCCAGGCAGGTGGTCTGCCGATCAAGATCGGCGGTGCATTGGTGGGTGGTATCGGTGTTGGTGGCGCGCCATCAGGAGACATCGACGCCAACTGCGCACGCGCTGGCCTTGATGCCATCGGCGCAGAATAAATCCCAACCGGCCCGCTCCTTGGATGGGCGGGCCGCTGCTCTTGAAAGGTGATTACCATGCTCCGCTTTCTTGTTGTCTCATTGGCTTTGTCCAGCGCGGCCTTTGCGCAAACTCCGCCGTCTGCCTCTGACATTGCGTCATATACAGGCTTGCATCTAGCGGCACATGAAGGCCGGGTTGCTGAGATCAAACGTCTGATCACGCAAGGGGCCGACATAAACGCCCGTGACCAAAAGGTCCGGACCCCAGCCCATGTTGCCGCATTCGCCTCAAATGACGACGCGTTGGTGGCATTGGCAGAGGGCGGTGCCGATATGAACGCACTCGAAAACCGAGTCTATGATGTGCTTACAATCGCAGCCGTCGCTGATGATCCTGAACTGGTGTCACTCGCATTGGCGCTTGGCAACAAGGCGGACCTGATCACCAGCATCTATGACGGCACGGCCCTTATCGCCGCGGCCCACCTTGGGCATCATGATGTGGTGGCCCGGCTTGTCGCAGGCGGTGTGAGGTACCCCCCAAAATTCGGACACTGACGTAAGCTGCAATTTGTTGTCTGCTGATCTTCAACACGAAGGAGATCAGGAATGTCGAAACGGAAGCAACATCACCCCGAGTTTAAGGCCAAGGTTGCGTTAGAGGCGCTGAAGGGCGAGGAGACGGTCAGCGAATTGGCCAGTCGGTTTGGGGTGCATCCCACTATGATCCACCAATGGAAGCGTGCGCTGCTTGAAGGTGCGTCTGGCGTATTTGAGCGCGGAGGTCGAAAAGCACCGGAGGTCGACGAAGAGCAGGTCAAAGACCTCCATGCCAAGATCGGGGAGCTGGCCGTCGCCAACGATTTTTTGGCCAGAAAGCTCAAACCCTGGACCGGCAAGTGAGGCGCAAGATGATTGAGCCAAACCTGCCAGGTCTTTCGGTTGGCAAGCAATGCGCGTTGCTGTCGATCTCACGGTCGTCGTTTTACTACGAGCCGAAAGGCGAGAGCCAATGACCTGCTCCCCTGAAAAGTCCGGTGTTTTGAGTTAGCCTGTTTTCCAACTGAGGAGACAGATGATGAAGAGAAGCCGTTTCAGCGAAGAACAGATAATTGGGATATTGAAAGAGCATCAGGCTGGGCTTGGCGCGAAGGAGCTGTGCCGCAAGCACGGCGTGAGTGATGCGACGTTTTACAAATGGCGATCCAAGTATGGCGGCATGGAAGTGCCCGACGTGAAGAAGCTGAAAGCGCTTGAGGCTGAGAATGCCAAGCTGAAGAAACTCCTGGCCGAGCAGATGATGGATGTGTCGACGCTCAAGGAAATGCTGGGAAAAAACTTTTGAGGCCCGGTGCGCGACGTAGAGCAGCGAGCTGGGCCATGACAGAGAAGCGATACAACCAGAAGCGCGCCTGCGCCTTGGCCGGGATTGACCCGCGTGTTTATCGGCGTGTGTCGAAACGGCCTGCTGATACTGAGTTGCGAGATCGGTTGAAGGACCTGTCGTCTGAACGACGGCGGTTTGGCTATCGTCGGCTGCATATCCTGCTGAAACGCGAAGGCTGGCATGTGAACTGGAAGAAGCTGTACCGGATCTACCGCGAAGAAGGGTTAACCGTTCGTAAACGGGGCGGTCGCAAGCGCGCAGTGGGCACCCGAGCACCGATGGCGATCCCGCAGGGACCGAACCAGCGGTGGTCGTTGGACTTCGTGTCAGACAGCCTATCCTGCGGCCGCAGGTTCCGCATTCTGAATGTGATCGACGACTTCAGCCGCGAATGCCTTGCTGCTGTGGTCGATACGTCTCTGTCTGGTGACCGCGTTGCGCGTGAATTAGATCGTATTGCTGAGATACGCGGCTACCCCTGCATGGTGGTCAGCGATAATGGAACGGAGCTCACTTCGAATGCGATCCTGAAATGGCAGGAAGACCGCAAGGTCGACTGGCATTACATCGCACCCGGCAAGCCAATGCAAAACGGGTTTGTCGAAAGCTTCAATGGCAGGATGCGCGACGAGTGTTTGAACGAGCACTTGTTCGACAACCTGCGCCATGCCCGCAATCTGATCTCAGCGTGGCGTATCGACTTCAATCACCACCGCCCCCACACAAGCCTCGCTGGCCTGACGCCAGCAGAATATGCTAACCGGTCAATAGAGGACCAAAACCTGAACAGAGCTAACCTAAATTAGCGGACTCATCAGGGAGCAGGTCACCAAATGAACCTTGATCTGATGCGCCTAATCGATAAGCAGTTCCTGGAAACGCCGTTCTATGGTGTGCGCCAGATGACATGGCACCTGCGCAATGACGACCACCTCGTCAATGAGAAGCGGATCAGACGCCTGATGCGGCTGATGGGCCTCATGCCGATCTACCAAAAGCCAAACACGAGCAAAGCTGCGAAGGGGCATAAGATCTACCCCTACCTGTTGCGCGGGCTGCGGGTGGATCGGCCCAATCAGGTTTGGTGCGCTGACATCACATATTTACCGATGCGGCGCGGCTTCCTGTATCTGGTTGCCATCATGGACTGGCACACGCGCAAGGTGCTGGCGTGGCGTATCTCGAACACATTGGAAGCCGAGTTTTGCGTTGATGCCTTGAATGAGGCCATCCACAAGTTCGGCCCACCAGAGATTATGAACACCGACCAGGGCAGCCAGTTCACGTCGTTTGTCTGGACCGACCGACTGCGTCGATCCAGTGTGCGTATCTCGATGGATGGCAAGGGCCGGTTCCTCGACAACATCTTTGTCGAGCGGCTGTGGCGGTCGCTAAAGTATGAATGCGTCTACCTGCATGCATGGGAAACCGGATCAGAGGCCAAGGCAGGCGTCAGGAAGTGGATCGAGTTCTACAATCACAAACGCCCACATTCCGCCCTTGGCGGCAAACCACCCGCTGTGATCTACTGGCAGCGAAATGAAACAACCAACCCCGATCAGCAGGTGCAAAGAGTAGCTTAATTTACGCCAGAACCTATCCAATAAATGGGGAGTAGCTCAGTGCGCCGCTCGATCATGTCAATAATCTTGGATGGACGGCCTTGATGGAGGCCGTGGTCTTGGGAGACGGTGGATCGGATCACGTCAAGACAGTTCAGATACTCGTAGAGGCAGGCGCAGATAAATCCATCGCAGATCGCGACGGAGTAACCCCACTACAACATGCAATGTCACGTGGATACACCAAAATCATCGACATTCTTGAATGAACGAGAGTTATGAGTTTCCGGCGTGTTCCAACCCGCAGGTTTGGGTGTCATGGCTCTCAATACGATACTGCTGGACGGATTCGCAAAGGCCCTGCCCCGCGCAACCTCGATCTGCCGCCCTATATTTTCGTGACAGTTACGGGTGTGCGTATTGGGTGATGGGCCTCTAAAACATATGGCCGTCACATCCACTTTGATCAGCGGGATGAGACACAGGCTAGAAGCAGTTGTATGCATTCTAAAAACTAGGAGTTTCGTTAGGCCATTATACAATCAATCGTCGCTAGAAATCTGCTGAGAAAAGAATGTAAGCGCTGAAGAGCTGTCCCAGTCAGCCGGCCCAGGTTTTCGCCCTATTTCGCGTCCCTGAGGATCTATCAGTAGAGTTGTCGGCATTGCAAAAATCCCAAGCTTGCGCATGGCTGATCCGGTTTCGTCTATGAATATGCTGTCCTCATTGAGGCCAAGTTCTTGATAAAGGCGGAGCACGCTGGCGCGTTTTCCGGCATCAGTAGAAAGGGCAACGACCTGGAATTGTTGTCCCCCGAGTTTTTGCTGCAAACCCTGCAAGTCGGGGAGTTCCTTGCGACATGGCGGACACCACGTTGCCCAGACGTTCAGGAGAAGGTATTTTCCTTCGAAGTCCTCAAGCGTAAACTGCTGCCCTTCCAAATCTTCAAACGCGATTTCTGGGATTTCTTTAGGTGTCGGATGAATGCCGAAAACGAACCTTTTTCCCTCCGCGAATGTTGTTCCCGGCAAGATTGCAACCAACATCACGAAGGGAAGAAACCGCTTTATGAATTGTTTCATTTCAACTCCTCCGTTCGTGCCAACACAGTGCGTATTGTCGTCCCGCCTCTGGGTTGGGTCGCGGATGGGTTTGTGGGTTCTGTCCAGGCAATGAACACGCCCCCCTTGCCAAGTGTCATTCTGGGGAAACCGACTGTTCTCCCGCTTGGGCTGATCGCCACGACTTCGGGGCGTACGCAACCTTCTTGCGGTTTGACGGCACAGATCAGAATTGCTTCACCCTGCGCTGTTTGTTTGACCCAAGTCACCAGCGCAGAGCCATCTTTCAATTGTATGACGTCGACCCTACCGGACGGTGCACTAATGTCGATTTCCAGCGCTTTCGCAAAGGTTATGCCATCATCGCTTGAAAACGCGACTTTGACCTTGGGAATATCATTTGCCGCAGTGAACCACGCCACAGCGGAGTTGCTATCTACCGTATCAATCGCGGGGCCGTTCACGGGGCAGCCCTCGATGTTCCATCCGTCTATGCTGACTGGCTGCGGGGTGGACCATCCCTGCGATGTCTCACGCACGATTGATATGTCCCGTATCTCTTCGAGCGACCGGTCCCTGTAGACGACAAGAAGTTCGTTATCGCCGGTTACCGCAGCGGACGTCTGACAACATGTACAGGTACGCGCGTCGAGCAATAGATCCTCTCCCATGGAGCTATCGGCCGAAAATTTGCGCATGCGCAATTGCATGGCGTTATCTGCAACATCTTGTGACGCGTAGGTGTCATAGCTCTGCCCATCCAACCAGATCACCGAAAAACCGCCACCATCGTTTGGCAGCAGTGTCGCGAAACCGTGCTGGCGTTGTGAACGATCGTCGTGAGGAATGATTGGTGTTGACCACGTCACACCTTCGTCCTGTGAAAAGGCGATATTGATATCGTAGAAATAGTCATCATCACCATTGGCGCGAAGCCAATGCGCAACAAGCGAGCCATCTTCCAAAGCAATGGCAGATGGAAAATCCGCCCAATTCACGAACAGATCGTCTGCCTCAACAATTGTCTGCGGTGCCGACCACCCAGAGCCATCTGAAATAGCAACCTTCACAGCAAAGCCGCTTCCTTTGGGTTCGGTCCAACTCATCAACACGCGACCGTCATACATTGTAGAGAGAGACGGCTCGCGCCCCCCTTGAGCAACCGGCGCGCGCAGCTCCTTGACGGACGTAAAGAGCCCTTCTGCGGCAAAAGCGCCTTGGGCAGAGAAGGCCAGAACCACTGCACCTATTAGTAGGCTGACGATTGGGCCATTTTTGAACATCGCTCTAAACTGCATTTGCATACCTCATTGACGTGTTGGAATCGTTGCATTTGATATAGTTCCCTGCAAACGATGTGCGTCTATTTGCACCCTTACGGTTCTTAAAATCATCTGTTGATCTTCCAGCGTGGGAATCTGCTAAAGAAGCTTGGAATGAGAGGAGCAAGAAATGACCAGATTTTCCGTGCCACAAATGACTTGTGGTCATTGTAAATCTTCGATCGAGAAAGCCGTTGCATCAGTGGATGCGGACGCTGTCGTCGAGGTCGATTTGACGACTCGAGAAGTGTCAGTTCGAAGTGACGCCAACACAGAGATGTTGATCGAAGCCATGAAGTCAGCAGGCTATGATGCACACTTCCTGTCCTGATCGCGGGTTTTGCTGCTGAAACCAGTTGGCCCAAGAATATCTCGCGTTCAGTAAAAAGATGCGGTTGCATGACTTCAATTGATCCCATTTTCTCTTTGCAGAGCGCGCACATAGGCCACGATATTCAGAACGTCTGCCTGTGACACACCTTCAACGGCAGGCATGTTGCCAAATTTCCAATGATGAGCGCGAACACCGTTTTTCGCGGCCAGCACAAAAGCCATATCACCGTGGTGGCCAGGTTCGTAGATTCTATGAACCAGAGGCGGGGCAATACCATCCCTGCCCTGCGCATTCTTACCGTGGCAGGTAGCACAAACGGCATCATAGGCGCGCTGCCCAATCTCTTCTTGGTTTGAGAACGAAGCGGGCACCTGGACAGTGACAATCGCACCGTCCGCCAGAGTCGCGGTTCCGCGTTTTTGGGTTTCTACGTTGGGGCTTGCTGATAACGTCAAATACCATACCGCTGCAGCCAGCGCGACCAGTGCAAAGAATATTGCTCCCCGCCTCATTTTTGTGCCTCCTTAGAAAACGGGTCATTATGTTTCATGCGTGTACCATTGTCAGTGACGGTTCTCGAACCTTTACCACTTTTATGGGTCGTGGGTTTTTCGAGAAGAACAAAGTAATCTCGTGATACCGGATCCGGGTGTCTTCCAAGGTTTGATAGTAGCGAAAGAGTTCTTTCAAAGGCGCCGAGAAGTCTTTGTGTGCGGCCAACACAGCAACAAGCGCTCCAAGGCTGATCCGACCCTCAATCACGAAGTAGCCACCAAGAGAATAAAACAGAAACGGTGTGATCGCTGTCAGGAAGTTGTTGAGGGCTTTGATGAAAAATTTCAAACGAAAGATTTGCCGCCTGACGACCTCTAACTCCCGAAAAGTCTTGCCGACTTGCGCAAATCCCGAATGACAGGATTGCCCGGAGCTTAGCTGATCGCTGAGTTGCTTGCCCAGCAGTCTGACTTCTTTGATCCTCTTGCGCGAAAGTATGTTGACGCGGCGTTGAAGTCTAGGGAGCAAGATCAATTGTATGGGCAGTACGGTCAGCGCTGCAGCACCCAACACCGGATCTTGCATGAACATAAACAGGAGGATGGTCAGCAACGTACCACCCTGCAAGATTGGCAATGTGATCACATCCGCGGCAAACCCTCCAACGGGTTCGACCTCTTGTGCAAGGATCGGGATGATTTCACTTTGTTTTTGCGCTTCCACATCATTGCGCCATTGCCGATAGATCAGCAGCCGGAAACGACGCAAAAATCGTTCAGCCACATAACCCTTAAAAACGTTCAGTACATATTTGTTCAGCCCATTCAGGCTGATCGCCATCAGATAAAGGCCGGACAAGACCATCAGTAGCGTGACTTGATCAAATCCATACCCGAAAAACTCAAGCGGGAAACGCTCTGCATTCAAGGCATTATTCACAATCTGTTTAGGCAGCTCCAACGTGACATAAAGGATCGGCATCGCAACCAGACTGAGCAAAATCATTAATACCTGTTGCTTTCGAGTGTACTGCAACACCGTCTTGAAAAGGCTTGTATCCAGTCCACGAATTGTTTGTGGCTGTGGAATATAGATGTTTTTCCGGCTCAATCGACGAAGGATACCGGTTATGATCAAATACAAAACAACGCTGACAAGCATCGCAGGTACCACCACAAAGATTACATGGATGAAAGGGTGGATCCAGTCGGGGGCTGTTTCGTCATACTGATAGCCAACGAATGCAGTGAAATCGTGGAGCATATCATGATATCTGTCTAGGAGAGTCACTCTAAACCTTCAATTCTCTCGCGTAGGTGCCAAGTGATCGTGAACCATGATCACACCCCACATCCCAGCCTCGCGATGGCCGGGGATCAGGCAGGCGAACTCCATGTTGGTGGCATCGGAAAACTGCCAAACAAGCTCTTCTACTTCACCGCTCCTGATTGATACAGAATTTGGATAATCATGTTCCATGTCTGGAAATTTCCGCATCCATTGTTGGTGTTTTGCGATTTCGTCGAAGGAGCCCAACATGAACTCGTGATCAAGCGCTCCAGAATTGATTATGATAAACCGAACGACCGAGCCGCTCGCTATCTGGATCGCATCAGGTTCGAAGAGCATATATCCGCTCTGTGTTTCTTTGATATTCACTTTAATTGTTCTATCGACTGGAACTCCGTCATTTGGTTTTCCCATAGGTTCATGTCCGGGCGTTTCGTAAGGCCGCTCGTGTGGCTGACCCTTCGGTGCGGCCTCAGCATTCCCAGCCCACGTAGGGAGAGCGACAGAAACAAAAGAAATGCATATCAAAGTCAGCAGCTTCATAATTTGCGTGATCCACTGGAATTTTAACATTTTGCTGCGCTCACCCTGTTGACCGCCGCTTGGATAAATTCGGGAGGTTAAGGGGCACTGAACCTATCAATGCCCCTCCATTCCGCGCTATTTTAGCTGTGTAACGGTCAGTTTCCCTTTGACTCGATCAGCAACAAACTCGATATTCTGACCTTCAGACAAACTGGTAATCATTGCTTCGTCAGCACGAAACACCATCGTCATCGCAGGCATGTCGAGGTTGACCAGTGGGCCATGAATGATGGTCACCTTTCCAGCCTTGGCGTCGACTTTCTTGATTTTGCCAGACGTGTATTCCATGTCGGCCTGCGCCATCTGCTCGCCGACAGCAACTTCGCGGTGCATGCCGGACTCGTAGTGGCCAGGGATCAGGCAAGCCGCTTCAAACGTACCGGCATTGGCAAAAGTCCAAACCACTTCACCAGATGCGCCAGAATCAAGGCGAATGCGATTGGGATCGTCATGCTCCATGTCCATTTTTGCCATCTCGATCTTATGCTCGGCATTGCGCTCCACAGTATCAAGGACAAACTCATGCTCTAGCTCGCCTTCGTTCTTGATCTTGAACAGAATGGTCTCACCTTGCTTGATATTCATCTCTTCGCTCTGGATCAGCATTTCGCCGTCATCGTTTTCGAGCAGAATGACATCGATTGTACGATCAACCTTTGCTGAATCGCCCGGCATACCGATCATCATTTCCGGTGCTTCGGATGTTTCTTTCTTGGCATGACCGGCATCTGCAAAAGCGCCTGTTGCGAATGCAAAAGTGATAGCGGTACTCAGAAGTAGTTTTTTCATTTTTTCGTCCTGTTTTTAAGTTTGGTAAAGTTAAGACAGAGGGCCAGTTAGCCCTTCTGCGTTGGTTTAGGTGTCAGTAGTGTTTTTGGGCTGTTGTTGGAGGCAAATTCGGGAAGTTCGCCTGTCCATTCGTAAGCCATCTCACCGGGAGGATTTTCGTACCACCCGGGATCTTCGTAATCGTCCGCGTCGATGCCATCCCGCACCTTCACAACCGAAAACATGCCGCCCATTTCAATCGGTCCATACGGCCCCCATCCTGTCATCATCGGAATGGTGTTGTCTGGAAGTGGCATGGACATTTTGGCCATGTCCCCCATTCCAGACATGCCCATAGGCATGTATTCGGGCTGGAATTGCCGGATTTTCTGGGTGAGCGGTTTTTTGTTCACGCCGATGAACGTGGGCACGTCATGCCCCATCGCGTTCATCGTGTGATGTGACTTGTGACAGTGTATAGCCCAGTCCCCCAGATGTTCTGCCACAAACTCGTAAGCGCGCATCGCGCCTACCGGAATGTCGATGCTAACCTCGGGCCACTGCGCTTCTGGCGGCACCCAGCCCCCGTCTGTGCAGGTGACCTTGAAGTCGTAGCCATGCATGTGGATGGGATGGTTTGTCATCGTCAGGTTGCCGACGCGAACGCGCACCTTGTCACCTTTGTTCACGACGAGCGGATCAATGTCTGGAAATATTCGGCTATTCCATGTCCACAGGTTGAAGTCCGTCATCGTCATGATGCGTGGAACGTAGGTGCCTGGATCAATGTCGAATGCGTTCAACATGATCAGGAAGTCACGATCCACCGGCATAAAAGTCGGATCTTTGGGATGCACCACAAACATGCCCATCATGCCCATCGCCATCTGGGTCATTTCGTCACCATGGGGGTGATACATGAACGTACCTGACTTGATTAAGTCAAACTCATAAATAAATGTCTTTCCCGGTGGGATACTCGGATGGCTCAGCCCTGAAACACCGTCCATGCCAGAAGGAAGAATAAGCCCATGCCAATGGACCGTAGTCCCCTCAGGCAGCTTGTTTGTAACGTATATCCGAACGCGGTCACCTTCCACCGCTTCAATGGTTGGTCCTGTCGATTGACCATTATAACCCCAAAGATGTGCGATCATACCGTCTGCTAGTTCGCGCTCGACCGGTTCCGCAACAAGGTGAAATTCCTTCACGCCGTTGTTCATGCGATGCGGTAGAGTCCAACCATTTAGTGTAACAACCGGATTATAGTCGGGCCCGGAATTGGGACGCGCCGTGATCGCCGTTGCCGCACTGTCCATTTGGGCAGCTTCCGGCAGGCCCATGTTCAAGGTTTGACCCCAGGCTTTCGAAGAAACCAGCGTTGCACCTGCCGCGCCGGCTCCGAGTAATTGACGTCTATTTAGCATGTCAGTTCCTTTCAGTGTCCTGCGCCGCCACCGGCGGCAAGTGTTGCACCCTCTCCGCCAGCAGCAGCGCTGCCGGAACCGCCGCCATAGATCGCGGCAGTCAGGTCAGCTTGTGCCATGAAGAATTCGCGTTTCGCGTTTGCAGCCTCCAGCGATGCGCTCAGCTTTTCGCGTACGTCTGTCAGCAGTTCAAAAGTGTTGGTGATCATGCCGTTGTAGGAGAGCAGACCTTCTTCTTCGACGGTCACGCGCAGAGGCACCAGAATGTCACGGTAATGCCGGGCGATCTTGTAGGACGCGTGATATGAATTTTCCGCCCCGCGCGCTTCAGAGCGGACGTTTACGGCACGCTCAGCGAGCACATTTGCTGCCTGAAGATACATCAGCTCGGCTTTGCGCATCCGTGCCTTACCCGTGTCATAGATCGGAATCGCAAACTCCAACTCCACCTGTGGCGTTGTCTCGGTTTCCGTTTCACCATCTTCGGCTTCGCGCTCTGTCTCAAATCCAGCGATGATTTCGAGATCTGTCACAAGTCGGGTCTGGTCAGTAAGGCCAAATGCTGCTGCCTGCGCTTCAAGGCCCAGTTTAGCGACACGCAAATCCACGCGGTTGCGCAGCGCTTTGCCTTCGACGTTCGAAACGCGACCAACAGACCGTGGCAAAGCGGGCAACGCATCTGGCACGTAGTAGTCTACTTCAGTGCCCCAAAGTCCCATGAGCTTGGTCAGGTCTTCTTTGGCGCGGGTCGCGTTCAGCCGCGCCTGTGCCAATTGCCCGGCAAGCTCGGCATTAAAAGCGTGCTCCCGCGCTTGCCCCGCATTGTTGAGAGCACCTGTCTCACCAAGTTTGCGCGCTAGTTCAGAGCCAGCATCAGAGGTGGCTTTCGCACGCTTCAGATAGCTTGCAGCTTCAAATGCGGCGACTGCGTTGATCCAAGCCTGTCGTGTTTGATTGGCGAGAGTGAGCGAGTCGTTGACTGCTGTTAATTGCGCTGCGCGGAAGTTGACGTCTGCCAGCGCCACACGCTGTTTGCGCGTTTTGGCCTCCAAGATATTTGTTGCGATCATACCCTCAATCGCGCGGTAAACACCCAATTCTGCTGCACCAATGCCTAGAATACCAATGGATACAACTGGGTTCTCAGGGGTGGCTTGTTGCCAGGCCTCGGCGGCTGACAGGCCTACATTTGCGTAAGATGCCTGTAATCCTTTGTTGTTGAGCAAGGCGACTTGCACAGCAGTGTCCGCAGAGATCGTCTTGCGATGCACCATCCCATGGACCTGTTTCTTCAGTGCGACATTCTCGGCTTGTGTCTGGGCAAACGCTGTCCGCTTGCCAATTGCAGCAGACGTTTGGCTCGATACGTTGAAAAAGCCTGCCTTAGATTCTGTGTAGGCACCTGGTATGGCCGTAGCGCAGGCACCAAGAACCAACGGAAAACCAAGGATAAGCGGGAGTTTTGAAACACGCATCAGTTGCCCTCCGTCTGTTCTTCGTTGACTGATCGCCAGTCACGCGGGCCAGTTGGGCTGCGGTGTGTGTATCCGGCCAAGGGATCTTGATATCTAATCGGAGAAGCGACTGCTGTGTTTGTAGCTGCCTGTTGGGCTGTGACGATTGGCAAAGGCGTAGGCTCGTAAGCACATGCGCCAAGTGCAAGGGCCGAAGCCCCCAAGATTATTTGAATTTTCATGAATAGTACCTGACTGATGAACTTCGGACTTACGCACAGCCGTGCGTAAAACGAAGGCTCCGCTAAGAGCCGTAGATCAGATCAAGAACTGGGGAGGCCGTAGAAAACCCGATGAAGCAATCGAGTTTGTTTGAGCATGAAGCATCAGATATTCTTCATTTGTCGCTTGGTCGACCGAAAATACATCGCTGTCCGTGATCGCAACAGAGATACAGATACCATTGCAACACTCGCTTGATGCCTGTGTCTCATCAGCCGTTTCGGTTGCAGCGACAGGCATGTCATGCTGTGTCATTGCAGGCATTGCACCGTGAGCCTGACTGTCAACTTTATGATCAGAACTTCGAGTCTCAGCATGTTCGCCACCGTGCATACCAGATGCAGCGTGAGATGCTGACGGAGCAGAAAACACCAAGGCAACCGCAAATGAAAGGCACGTTAGTACCTTAAGCCATGCGGACATGATGTTTTTAGCTTTCATGCTGCACATTTGTGTTACTAAGAACCTTCTGTCAATCCATCCAGCGCTGGAAGGTTTCCAACTTTTTTGTGAGAGTGGCGTAGAACCGCTGACTTCACTGGCACCGCTGTCAGAACAAGAACGACATGGCTTAACCAGCTTCCAGCGCTGGAAGGCTTCCCTATTGCTTGGAAATGTTTTCCAGGGTTTGCAAAATAGGGCAATCAGGGCGGTCATCGCCCGCGCATTCCTGTACAAGGTGAGTGAGAGTCTTTCGGATGTCCTGCAGGTCCGCAATCTTGCTTTCAATTTGTGCCAGATGTTCTTTTGCAATTGCCCGGACATCCGCGCTTGCCCGATCCTGATCGTCCCATAGTGCCAGGAGAGTGCGACAGTCTTCGATAGTGAACCCCAAGGCGCGCGAGCGACCTAGAAATGCAAGCTTGTGCATGTCACTGTCTCGGAAACTGCGATAGCCATTCGGACCACGCAACGGGGTCACTAGCCCGATGTCCTCATAGTAGCGGATGGTTTTTGGCGGCAACCCTGCAAGCTTGGATACGTCTCCGATATTCATGATGATGTTCCTATTCTGCTGCCGTTGGGACAAAGCTACGATTTGGCCGGACATCCGCGGGTGCCTCTGCAAGTGTTGGCGCGACCCAACGTAAGCGCAGCGCATTGGAAAGCACGAACACACTGGACAACGCCATTGCTCCCGCCGCAAGTGCGGGTGACAGCATCAAGCCAGCTAGCGGATAGAAAACGCCAGCCGCAACCGGGATCAGCAATGCGTTATATCCAAAGGCCCAAAACAGGTTTTGGCGAATGTTTCGCATCGTCCGTTGGCTGACATGCAATGCATTTACTACGCCTCTCAGATCGCCAGACATCAACACGACATCTGCCGCCTCTATCGCAACGTCAGTACCCGTGCCGATCGCAATGCCAACATCTGCGCGGGCAAGCGCGGGAGCATCGTTGATACCGTCACCGACAAAAGCAACTTTGCGCCCCCCGGCCTGGAGCTTTTGAATGGCGGCCACTTTGCCCTCTGGCAACACTTCCGCTACCACCTCGTCGATGCCCAGTTTTGCTGCAATTGCCTGCGCTGTGGCTTCGTTGTCGCCCGTGATCATCGCAACCTTAAGTCCCAGATCATGCAGCGCGCCGATTGCCTCGGCTGTGCTGGCCTTGATCGGGTCGGACACAGCAACGACCGCAGCAAGCTGCCCGTCAATAGCCGCGAAAAGGGGTGTTTTACCCTCCTGCCCAAGGGTTTCGCCAACACTTTTAACAGCGTCCAAATCGATCCCTTCACGGGACATCAGCCGATCGGCACCGACAAAAACTTTGCGGCCCTCAATAACCGCACTGACGCCAAATCCAGTGATTGAGCTAAAATCGTCAATTGATGCGAGTGCCAGACCGTTCTGCTTTGCATGTCGGACAATGGCCGCAGCAATCGGATGCTCCGACATAGCCTCGACAGAGGCGACAAGGCGCAGCACATCGGCCTCCTCGAACCCTTTGGTGATCGTCAGATCCGTTAACTCCGGATGACCCTCGGTCAATGTTCCGGTCTTATCTAAAGCAACGGTCGTTACATCGTTTAACGTTTGAAGCGCGTCACCGCGCCGAAACAGCACACCCAATTCGGCGGCGCGGCCAGTGCCGACCATGATCGAGGTCGGCGTGGCCAAACCCATTGCACAGGGACAGGCAATGATCAGAACCGCCACTGCCGCCACTAATGCAAAACTGAGCGCGGGGTCGGGCCCGACCAATAACCATGTCAGAAATGTCAGCGCCGCGACGCCCATCACAGCAGGCACAAACCAAAGTGTGATCCGGTTCACGAGGTCTTGGATGGGAAGTTTTGCCCCCTGTGCCTCTTCGACCATGCGAATGATTTGGGCCAGCATGGTATCGCCGCCCACCTTTGTCGCACGAAACATAAGCGCACCGGAACCGTTGATCGTGCCGCCTACAACCTCGGCGTCCGCCAATTTTTCTACGGGGATTGGTTCTCCGGTGATCATGCTTTCATCGACATAAGACGCACCTTTGACGACGACACCATCGACGGCAATCTTTTCACCTGGACGCGCTTGGATAAGGTCACCTACAACGATATCGTCCACAGGCAATTCGACCAATTGCCCGTCCCGCTCCACCTGCGCTGTCTTGGCCCGCAGACCCACCAGTTTGCGGATCGCCTGACCTGTGCGCCCTTTCGCGCGTGCCTCGAGAAAACGACCCAGCAGGATAAGCGTCACAATCACTGCGGCCGCCTCAAAATAGACGACACGCGTGCCATCCGGCAAAAGCGACGGGGCAAAAAGCGCGACTGTGGAAAACCCCCAAGCTGCAGAAGATCCTAGGGCTACAAGTGAATTCATGTCAGGCGCGCCTTTAAAGAGCGCCGGAAAACCCTTGAGATAGAATTGTCGCCCCGGCCAAGCCAGAACAACGGTGGTCAGAACAAATTGTATGCCCCAGTTGACGCCCATCCCTAGTGAATTCATGATCCAGCTGTGAAGAGCCGGGATCAAGTGGCTCCCCATTTCGAGGATAAAGACCGGCAAGGTGAATACTGCAGCAACCAGTGTCATCCGGCGCAGATGGGCCGCTTCTTCCACTTTGCGATCGTTTGTCGCGTCTGTCGCTTCGGGATCGGTGACCAATGTCGCTGGATAGCCCGCGGCGCTCGCAGTTTCGGCAATGTCCGCAGACGATACAGCAGCGCCCAAAACACGCACTGCCGCTTCTTCCTTTGCGAGATTAACCGTAACAGAAACGACGCCAGAAATCGCAGATAGCGAACGCTCGACCCGCCCCACGCACGACGCGCAAGACATGTTTTCGATGCTGAAACGATAGGCCTTCAATTCTGCAGGATAGCCCGCCGCGTCCAGCGCGGTGATCACGTTTTGAGCATCAAACGTGCCATCGGCGGTTATTGTGGCCGTTTCAGACGCCAGATTTACATGCGCCTGAGAGACGCCCGATACCGCGCTCAATGCTTTTTCCACACGGCCGACACAGGACGCACAACTCATCTCTTTTATGCCGAACGTGAGTGACTTTTCGCTTTCCATAGTGAGACCTCTTGCTCCGGATAACTTTAGAGATAGAGGTTCCAGCAGGTGGAAGGTCAAGGCTTATAAGGTTTGGTTTTGCAATATTCGCCCAATTCACTCGGGGACGAGGACTGCTATCTTTTCAAGAAGGGCGCCGCGCTCGATAACACCGGGGAT
>TARA_R110002126_G_scaffold10067_10_pt1 | contig 25695 bp, 18 predicted proteins | sample TARA_R110002126 | Tara Oceans TARA_R110002126 (sample SAMEA4397536) | marine metagenome | biome: Polar Biome; feature: [DCM] deep chlorophyll maximum layer (ENVO:01000326); material: water (ENVO:00002006), including particulate matter (ENVO:01000060) such as... | depth 30 m | reverse complement strand
CCGGCCAAACCGACCGCCAAGAAGGCCCCGACCCGTCGCCCGCGGGCCACGGCCAAGGACGACGACGGCGACAGCGAGACCAAGCGTCCCGCCCGCGCAGGGGCCCGCGCAGGGGCCCGCCGTGGCGCCGGCGCTGGCTCGCGTTCGTCCGCCCGACGCGCCGGCCGTGGCAAGGGTGCCCAGTCCGACGACGGTGACGAGGAGGAGGGTGGTCGCACGCGACGCGGGGCCGCCCAGAAGAAGAGCCCGATGGGCCCGCTCCTGATCACGCTCGGGCTGCTGCTCGTCGTCGGACTCGGAGCCTGGTGGAAGTTCGGCTCCTCGACGCAGGCGGAAGCCGGCAACGGTGACGAGACCGTGTCCGATGCGAACCCCGGCACGACGCCCGGCGACGACGCGGAGGCCGACGGCACGACCCCGACGGACGACGCGACTCCCGAGGCCTCCGATGCCGACAACGGCGCGGAAAGCGGCTCCACGCCCGAGCCCGATCCGGTGCCCGCCCCCGTCGAGGCGGAGCCCGCCGAACTGGTCATGGTCACCGACCCGGCCGACCTGAAACGCAACGCGGGCAGCGGCAAGTACACGATCGCCATCGTCAAGACGAGCCAGTCCGACGCCCTGAACGACAAGATCCGCAAGAAGTACCCGGACGCCCTCTACGACGTGAACGATCCCGCGGAGACCGCGATCCAGGACCTCGAGCCGTTCCCGCCTTTCGAAGGCACTCCGGACGAGGAATGGGCCACGATCCAGAAGAACGTCGCCCTGATGCTCGAGAACTCGGGCCGGGACAGCGATGTCGCGGGTCGTTCGCTCGCCACCGACTTCGACCCGCAGCATGTCGTCCCGGCCATCATCAACGCCATGTTGACGCTCGACTTCCTGGACCCGGCCGGCGCTCGCAACGCCGAATTCTGCCTGCAACGACTCAACGATGTCCTGAAACGCGAATCCGGTTGGACCTACCACGTCGACGAGCCCAACAAGGCCGCCATCATGAACCGGCGCATCGTGGAACAGTTCTACAGCGTCTGGAGCCGCGTCCTCTCCGGCGAGAAGGAATGGCTCGACTGGTACGATGGCGGCAAGAGCAAGGGCAAGACCCAGAACGCCGAGCGCGAGTCGACCGACGAGCTCGGCGGCTGATCGCTCCCAAGACTCGGAGGCGCCTTGGCGACTCCCTCAGCACCAACGAGAACGGGCGGCCTGCACGAGGCCGCCCGTTCTCTTTGGTGAGGCACTTTGGTGAGGCTCGTTGTCGAGCGGACCGAACTCAGGGACCGACGACCGGGGTCAACCGATCCTGGTCGAACTCCAGAGGTCCAGCCGGTGCGGGCAACGGCATCCCCTGCACGCCCGCGATCCCGCCGCGCCGCGGATCGCTCATGCCCGTGGGCTCACCGTTCCCATCGACGTAGATGGCCTGCACCGAAGCGAAGCGTCCGTCCGCGACGAGTTGCATCTCGTGGCCGTGCCGGTTCTGCAGCGCGCTGAGCAACTCCCCCGGCCAGCCACCCTCGAAACGCGTCCGGGACGGGCTCCATTGCTGATGCAGTCGCGGTGCACGCACGGCGTCGGTCAAGGATTGGTCGTAGGCGAGCACGCGCAGCAGGACCTGGGTCACGGCGGTGATGATGCGCGGACCACCGGGGGCGCCCAGAACCATGGTGACGCCTCGGCCCCCCTCCCGAACGACGGTCGGCGTCATCGAGGACAACGGGCGGCGACCCGGAGCCAGCTGGTTCGCAGCCCCCCCCACGAGTCCGTAGAGGTTGGGCTCACCGGCCAGGATCGAGAAGTCGTCCAGCTCGTTGTTCAAGAGGAAGCCACCGCCCTCGACCATGATGCCGCTGCCGAACGAAGCGTTCAGCGTCGTGGTCAAGCTGACCGCGTTGCCCTCGTCGTCGAGCACCGAAAGGTGGGTGGTCTCCTTCGACTCGGGCGGCGGGGGCGCAACCCAAGCGGCCACGTCGGGGGCGGCTCGCTCGCCGATGGACACACGTCGTTCGGCGATCCAGGTCGGGGACAGAAGCTCGTCCGTCGGGACCTGGACGAAACCCGGATCTCCCAGGTGCATCGCGCGGTCCGCGAAGGCCCGTCGCAACGCTTCGATCCACCAATGTGCAGCGGTGGCCGACACGCCCGCGGCATCGACAGCCGGGTCGAGCCCCAACGCCGCCGCTTGGAGCGCGCGCTCACGTTCGGCGTCGAGCGGGAAGCCGTCCAACATGGAGAGCACCTGCAGCAGCACGATGCCGCCCGAGCTGGGAGGCCCCGCCGTGATCACCTGGTTCCCACGGAACCACCCCTGCAAAGGCTGCCGCGCGACCACCTGGTAGTCCTGAAGGTCGGCGGCGGACATCAACGCGTCCCCGGCGAGGTTCCCCATCAACGCGTCGACGGTCCGCATCGTCGACAGGATGTTGCTCGCGGTGCGGCCTCGATAGAACGCGCGAGGACCGCCGCGCACGTACGCATCGAGAGTGTTTGCCAGATCGGTCTGCACCAGCAAGTCACCGGGAGCTAGCGGCTGGCCGCCCGGATAGAAGGTCTCGCGCGCGGTCCGGAAGGAGGTCAGCCGCGACCGCGCACTCTCCTCGCGCAGGTCGCTCGCGAGCCAGGGATCCACGCGGAAACCATCGCGCGCCAGTCCGACGGCAGCGCGACCGAGTTCCTCGAACGAGAAGCGGCCCGAGCCGTGCCGGCGGAAGAGTTCGAACAGCCCAGCGGGAGAGCCCGGGACGCCGACGGCGAGCGGACTGCGGATCGATCGCGTCGGATCGAAGCGGCCTTCCTCGTCCAGGTAGAGGTCCGCGACGTAACCCGTCGGCGCAACCTCGCGAAAGTCCAGGACCTCGGAATCGCCATGATGCGGCGCGAAGAGGGCAAATCCGCCCCCACCCAGGTTGCCCGCTTGCGGGTAGACCACGGCGAGGACCAGCGCAGTCGCCACGGCCGCGTCCGCCGCGTTGCCGCCCGCGTCCAAGATCGACAGTCCAGCCGCCACGGCCAAAGGGTGCTCGGCCACCACGGCTCCGCGCTGGGGCGGCGCGTCCGGCGGTCGCAGGCTCGAGCCCGGATTCCGACAGCCGGACAAGGCCATCAGAACCGTCGCGCACGTGGCGATGACGCGGCCGGGTCGGCCATGAGGAACGAAGCGCACGCGCCTCAAGCTCCGTCGTTCTCGTCCATCTCCTGGACCTTCACACCACGTTCGCGCAAGTACGCGACCGACTTGGCGATCGCCTCCGGATCTCCCTCGATCTCGACCGCGACCAACGCCAACGCGTCGGTGATGCTCGCCGCGCGAATGTTCGGCACGACGCCGAACTCCTCGCCCAGCACGTGGCTGATGATCGGTTCAGAGATCAGTTCCTGAGGGAACGTGCAGAAGAACTTGCGAGGGGACATGGGAGGACCGTGAGGCTTGGGGACCTGAAGGGGCTAGCTCCCCGACGCGCGCCTGCGGTGAAGGCGGGCCCCACCGCAGATGCCGCATCCCACCAGAAGCAGCACCCAACCCGCAAGCCTGCGATAGGGAACCCGCAGGTCCGGACCGATGGCATCCGCGCCCACGGGCTCGTACACGGCGGGGCGTGTCATCCAATCCACCCCGGCGGATTCGGCGGCCAGGGTCACCGGGGACAGACTGAGGAGGACGGCGGCGACCTCGGGAGGCCAGGCCGCACCGGAGTCACGACCACCGGCCCCGGGCAACCCGGCGAGCATGGCCGAGGTCAGCAGGAGGACACCGAAGATGCGCGCGCGAGCCACGTCCATCCAGGTGCCGAGCCCCCATCCGACGGACGTCAGTCCGAGGATCGCACCGACCGCCGCGAACCGATGATCGAAGGGAGTGCTCAGGATCCACGCCACGAATCCAGCGGGGACGAGCAAGCCGAGTCGACCGAAGCTCTGGGCCAACGCACCAGCAGCGGGCGCCCAGATCGCGAGCCAGGCGAGGGCGAGCACGGGATCGTCCTGGATCGGAACGGCCGCGAGGCCCAGCGCCGACACGAGCGCTGCGCTCACGAGGCGCGGACCCAGGGGGCTGCCGACCGGGTTCTCGTCGTACGGATCGCTCACGACTGCAGTGTACGCATCGGAGCCGTCTCGATCCCCCACCACCCGCGGCTCAGCGACCGAATTCGTCGAGGGCCACGTCCAGCACCGCGGCGTCCTGCCAGCCTGCCGCGTCGAAGTGCCACCACTCGGTGCGCAGGACCGTGAAGCCCTCGGACGCCATGGTGGCGATCAACAGGTCGCGGTTCGCCCGTACGTCGTCCTCCTGGATCGGCGTGTTCGCACGCGCCCGCGGCGTGAAGGCGTCGTAGGCCGTGGGCATCGTGAGCACGGTCCCGTCGAGCCGCGCCAGCGTCACGTCCACCGCCATCCCTCGGTTGTGCCTGGATCCGCGCGCCGGGTCCGCCACGAAATCCGGGTCCGGAACGAGCTCCCACATCCGGCGCTGCACGTGGTGCGGACGGTACGCGTCCCAAACGACGAGGCGCAGGTCCAGCGCATCCAGTCGATCCTGGACCCGGCACAACGCGTCGAACGCCGACTGGCGCATCAGGACCCGGGGGACGGGGTACAGCACCTCGCCGACGAAATTCTGATCGGACGCGTAGGCGGGCCGCAGGATCAGCCGGCGGTCCGTGGCGAGGTCCACCAACGGATCGACGGTCGGCCATTCGGTCACGGGCACGACGGGAGCGGACGCGACAAGTCCTGCGCATCCGGCGCTGCTCGCGCAGAGGAGAGCCGAGACGATCCAGCGGGTCCATCGAGGTTGCTGCATGGCGACCGAGTCTAGCGCTCTCCGCCAACGGACTGGAGCCTCGCCTCGCGCATGCCTACGATGCGTCCATGTCGACCCGGTCCCTCTCGCTGCTCGTGCTCACCGTGATGGGGATCTCCGGTTGCGGTACCGATCCGATGCTGGCGACACACGAGGCACCGATGCCGATCGCCTCCCATCAGCGCGTGAGCTTCCAGGGCGAGGAGGTGCTGCGCATCGTCGACCCCGAGATCTTCGGGCTCAGGTCCGAGCACCTGGGCGAAGCTCGCTGCCTCGTCCCGGCGGGCGGAACCGTCACGTCCGTCCCCATTCGCGAGAAGCGGTTCCAGGAACTCCTGCCCTCATGGAACGTCCACGTGGGCGCAGGAGCGTCGTTCACCGTCGACATCGCGGTCGCCTCCGGAACCTCCGAACGGTCCCCTTGGCTGCGCATCGGGGAATGGGGCGCGGTACACGGGGACCCGGGCACGACGTCGTTCCACGGCGGCGAAGTCGCCGTCGACCTCTTCCGGGGCACCCAGGACTTCGACCGTTGGTGGTGGCGCTTGCAGGCGCACGGCGGTCCAGCGCGCATCGACGCGCTGCACGCGGTCGTCACCGACCGCAAGGGACGCTGGCACCCCCGCTTCGATCATGGACAGGCCACCGGAGTCCTGTCCGAACATCCGCTCGCGCCGCGCAGCCAGCGACTCGAGGATGCGCGCATCGCCGGTCGCATCTGCAGCCCGACGTCGGTGGCCATGCTGCTCGAGCATCATGGCGTCGTTCGCTCGACCTCCGACTTCGCGGCCCTGCTGTACGACGCGCGTCACGACATCTACGGCAACTGGAATCGCGCGATCCAAGGTGCGTACCAGCTTGGTGTTCCCGGACGCCTCGAGCGGTTCGCGGTCTGGTCCCAGGTCCGCGCCCACCTCGCGGACACCGGTCCCCTGGTGATCTCGATCGGCTTCGGGTCGGGCGAGCTCACGGGAGCCCCGCTCGACGCGACGCGCGGGCACTTGGTCGTGCTGTGTGGTCTCGACGGTCGCGGCGGCGTGATCTGCATGGATCCCGCGGCCGCGACGCTGGACTCGGTTCGGCGCGTCTATGCCGCCGACGAGATCGAGCGCGCCTGGATGGATCGCAACGGGGTCGCCTACGCCTTCCACGACCCGTCCCACGGAGGGCGCTGACATGCGATTGATCCAGGTCGGACTCGGACCGATGGGCGTGCGCGCCGCCGCGGAGTTCCTCGAACGGGACGTCGGCCCCATCGTCGGCGCGGTCGATCCGGCCCATGCGGGGCGCCCGTTGCGGGATCTCGTGCCGAGCGCTCCGGCCGAGCTGCGCATCTCCCCGGACATCACCTCGCTGGACACGACGCGAGCTCAGGCCGCGCTGGTCACGACCGCTTCGACCGTTCCGCTCGTCTTCGACACGTTGCGCGAACTGCTCGACCGCAAGCTGCACGTCGTGTCCTCGTGCGAGGAGCTGTCGTTCCCGTGGTTGCGTCATCCGATCATGGCGCAGAGCCTCGACCAGCGCGCGATCCGCTCGCGTCGCACGGTTCTGGGCACGGGCGTCAATCCGGGCTATCTGCTGGACGCGCTGCCCGTGGCATTGACGGGTGTCTGTCGCGAGGTGCGGCACGTCGAGGCGGGGCGCGTCCAGAACGCCCATGGTCGCCGCATTCCGTTCCTGCGCAAGATCGGCGTCGGCTTGGACCTGGACACGTACCACCGTGAACGAGCCGCCGGTGCCATCGGTCACGCCGGGCTTCCGGAATCGCTGCACTTCATCGCCCACTACTTGAGCTTCCAGATCGATCGCTGGGAGGAGACGTTCGCGCCCATCGTCGCCGAGGCCGAACGAGCCTCCGACCTCGGTCCCATCGCGGCCGGCCAGGTCGCAGGCATCCACCAGGAAGCCCGCGGTTGGACCGGTGATGACGAGGTCGTCCACTTGCTCTTCCGCGCGTCCGTCGGCGAGCCCGACCCCAAGGGTTGGGTCGATCTCGAGGCCGATCCTCCGGTGCGCTGCGTCTTCCCCGGCGGCGTGGACGGCGACGCGGCCACGACGGCGATGCTGTTGAACGCCTTGGGCTCCGTTCGCGAGGTCGAGCCCGGACTGCGCACGATGGCGGACGTCCGCCCGCCGCGTGCCCAACTTCGGAGGGATGGATGAAGCCGGGACGGACACGCATCGAAGCCTCGACCGCCACCACGATGACGATCGACGGCACGACCCACCTGGCCTTCGCCGGGACGAACTTCCTGGGGCTGGCCCACCACCCCGATGTCCACGAGGCGGTGCGCGCGACGCTCGCGACGTGCGGACTGTCGGCTTCCGCATCGCGCGAGACGTCGGGCAATTTCGCCGCCCACGAACGACTCGAGGAGTCCCTCGCCGAGTTCCTCGGCGTCGAGGCTGCGCTGCTCGTGCCGGACGGCTGGCTGGCGAACGTCGCCTTGTTCGAAGCGTTCGCCGGTGAGATCCGCTGCACGATCCTGGATGCGGACTCGCACCCGGCGCTGTGGCATGCGGCCAGGCAGATCGACGGGCGCTTGCTCGACTACGGCTCCGGCGACCTGATGCGCGCGCACGCGTTGGCGGATCGTTACGTCGACGAGCACATGGTGATCGCCACGGACGGCGTCTTCCCACGCCAAGGTCGCTACGCGGAACTCGGACAACTGCTGCGCATGCTCCCGCCCACCGGGCTGTGCGTCGTCGACGACAGCCACGGGCTGGGACTCATCGGAACCGGAGGCCGCGGCACGGCGCACGGGCATGGACTGCGGGACCCGCGGATCGTCATCACAGCCAGCCTGGCCAAGTCGCTCGGCGCCACGGGAGGCGTGATCGCCGGCAGCGCGGCCACGATCGAACGGGTGCGCCGACGCTCCGAGACCTATGCCGGCACCACGCCGATCCCCCCGGCGGTCGCGGCGGGAGCCGTGGCGGCGCTCGACGTGTTGATCCGCGAGCCGGCGCGCGTCGAACGCTTGAAGGCCAACGCGAGTTCCTTGAATCGATTGCTGCGTCGCCTGGATCTGCGCCCGCCCGGTCACACGGTTCCCCAGGTGCATCTGCCGGTCGACGAGGCACTGGGCCAGACCCTGATCGAACACCTCGAGCGGGCCTCGATCTTCGTTCCGTTCCGCGGTTATGGAGGTGGCGCGGCCCGGCCGATCATCGCTGTGAATGCCGAGCACAAGGCGGCGGACCTGACGCGCTTGGAAGAGGCGTTGCGCGAAGGACTGGAAGCGTGAGCGGCTGGTCCAGCGAGAACTTGCTCGCCCTGGCCCGCGAACACGGCACGCCGCTGTACGTGCTGGATCTGGATCGCGTGCGCGCGCAGGTCCGACTCTTGGAAGGGTTCGACGTCGTGCGCTACGCCCAGAAGGCGAATCCGGGCAGCGCGTTGCTGACGGCCCTCGCCGCCGATGGTCTGTCGGTCGACGCGGTCTCGGCGGGCGAGGTCCTGCGCGCCTTGCGAGCCGGATTTCCGGCGGACCGCATCGAACTCGTCTCCGACGTCTTCGATCGCGAGGCCCTGGCCCTGATCGGCCAACACGGAGTTCGCGCGAACTTGGGCTCGGCCGACCTGATCGAGCCGTACGCGGACTGCGGCGCCTCACGCACGTGCACCTTGCGCATCAACCCGGGCTTCGGCGCCGGGCACGACCGCAAAGTCACGACCGGGGGCCCCGCATCCAAGCACGGCATCTGGCACACCGAGCTCGAAGCCACCTACCGCCGAGCCCGCGCGGCAGGACTCGAGGTCACCGGACTGCACGTCCACATCGGTTCGGGTGTCGAACTCGAGAACCTCGAGCGCACGATCGAGGTGATGGGCGAATGGCTCCGTCAGGCGCCGGCGTCGGTCGAGCGCGTGTCGGCGGGTGGCGGGTTGCCGATGCCCTATCGCGAGGGCGACGCCCCCTTCCCCGTCGAGCGCTACGTCGCTGCGTGGCGCTCCGCCCGCGACGGCTGGCAACGCGAACTGGAGCGCGACATCACGCTCGAGGTCGAGCCCGGTCGGTTCCTGGTCGCCTCAGCGGGCGTCCTGATCACCCAGGTCCACGCGCGCAAGCGAACGCCGGACTGGGACTGGGTGCTGGTCGATGCGGGCTTCCACACGCTCGCGCGCCCGATGCTCTACGGCGCCCATCACCGCATCACGGCACTGGGCGACTGCGCGGGTCCAGAACAGCCGCGCGTCGTGGCCGGCCCGTTGTGCGAGGCGTCCGACGTGCTGACCCAGGACAAGAACGGTACGCCCACGCCGCAGCTGTTGCCCGACGTGTGCGTCGGCGATGCCCTGTGCATCCACGACACGGGCGCCTACGGAATGAGCATGGCGTCGAACTACAACGGGTTCCCGCTGCCGGCCGAGGTCGTGATCCAGAACGGCGCCGTCCACGCCGTTCGCCCGCGTCAATCGCTCGACGCGATGCTGGCGTCCGATCCGTTCGACACGCCGCCCTTCGCCTGAGTGCGTGCTCCGTCGAGCCACCAGGACAACGTCACGGTCAACACGGCACCGATCGGCGCGTACCACGGCCACGGCAACTGGACGCTCAGGTTGCGACGCAACGCCCAGGCTCCGAACGACATCAGCGCAAGCAAGATCCATTGCGCGACGTGGAAACGCGACGCGCCTCGCCGGGTCGTGTTCCACACGAATCCGATCGTGATCGCGGCTCCGACGATGCCGAAGTGAAGTGGCGGAAGCGACTCGAGCTGGGCGATCGCCAGGACCCAGACGAGCGCCATCGCAACCGCCCACGGGAACCCGTCTCCCCGCAGACGCAGGCGAGACAGCGCCAGCACGAACGCTCCCAGCAGGATGCCACTGGTCAGCGCTCCGATCCTCAAGGCCAAGGTCAGGATTGACGGGTTGTCCTCATGCAGCGGGCGTATGCCCACGGCTACGGCGCACAGCACGACGGCGAAGACGACCACGAGAATTCGCGACATGCGAATGGCAGCCGGTCCTCCCTGGGGATCCAGACCGAACAGGGACATGGTCGTCTGGGAGAGCGCCGCCAGGATCGAGTCCAGACTGGAGATCGCCGCCGCGAACACGCCGGCCAGGACGAGCCCCTTCCATCCGGTCGGGACCGCCTGCAACAGGAACGCGGGTAGCAGTCGGTCCTGTTGCTGCGTGACCAGCGCTTGCAACTCGGGGGTGAACGCATGCGTCGCGCTCCACGACCAGAGGCCAATGCCGAGGAACGCGATCGCTGCGATGACGATCGCTCCGAGGGACGACATGAGTACGGCGAGCCGCGCCTGGGCGACCGAGGGGCAGCACAAGAGCCTCTGGACCATCAGCTGGTTGCAGCCGTAGTCGCCCACCATGCCCCACGAGGCCAGCCCCAGAACGACGCCCAGTCGATGCGGCTTCTCCCAAGCGAAGCGCGTGTCGATCACGCGCGTCTTGCCGGCTTCAGCTCCATCGTGGAACGCCTGCAGCAGCCCGCCCTCGATCTGCCCGTTCAACACGACACCCAACACGCCGATACCGACCAGGAACAGGACGAACAGCACGGCGTCGGTCCAGACCACGGTGGCGATGCCGCCCATCCAGGTCCAAACCACGGCGACCACGCCGACCAGGGTAACGGCCGTCACGAGAGGAGGCATGCCGATCGCGGCGTGGACGGACTCCAACTGCGACCGCAGCAGGACCTCGATCACCAGCGCGGTCACGTAGACCCGAGCGCCCTGCGCCAGGACGCCTCCGACCGAGAACACGACGGTCGTCACCACGCGCGCCGAGGCGCCGAGCCGTTGACCGACGTAGTCGTACGGACTGTAGATCTCGCGCTCGAAGTACACGGGCACCAACACGAAAGCGATGATGCCGCGCGTGATCAACGCGCCGAACAGGACGACCTGCAGATAAGTCAGGTCGCCCCCCTCCAAGGCGACCGAGGCCGGTAGGCCGATGAACGTCACCGCGGAAATCTCGGTCGCGATCAACGACGCCGCGACCGCGTACCAGGGCAACCGACGACCACCCAGGAAGAACTCGCGCGCGGAGGACGGTCGCCCCGCTGCGCGATGACCGATCCACGTCGTCAGGACCAGGACGCCCAGGATCACGGCCCAGTCCACGAGCTCGAATCCAGGTGTCGTGGGGAGTTCCTGCGGCATCCATCGAGGATGCGGTTCGACGGGATCAGCTTCCAGCCCGAAGCGCGGCAACCCGTCCGAGCGCCGCACCCAAGGCCCCCAGCGCGGGAGCCTCGAGCAACCTGGACGCCACGACCTCGGGTGCCTGCACGAAGCGTTGTTCGAACGCTCGGCGATAGATCGGGGCGAACTCGGGCGCGGTCCACAGCTCGCTGGCGCGTTGTCCCAAGACGATGCGTTCGACCGGTTCGCCACGGGAACCCAGGGCTTCGACGCGTGTTGCGGCGTGGTCCGCCAGCGCCCGAGCGCCGTCCATCAAGATCGCGATCGCCCGCGGGTCCTCGCGGCGCACCGCATCGAGCAAGCGCAGTCCGGGGCCGCACTCCTTGCGCCATCGCGCTTGCATCCCGCGCAGGCCGGCCGCCGCATCGACCTGGTCCCCGAACGCGCTCGGTGCTTCCCAGGGCGCAGGTCCGAGCTTACGCAACCCCGCCACGTCCAGGTGACCGCCGCGCGATTTCGCCGCTTCCGCGACTCCGGTGCCGACGCCCAGGTAGAGCGCGCATCTCACCTCGGTGAAGGCTCCGCCCTCGGCCAAGTCCTCGCCCCACCCAGCGGCCTCCCCGTCCGAGTGGATCCGATCCACAGGCTGCGCCAAGGTGAGGTTGCGGCCCTCCAGCTCGAGAGCCCATCGATCCAGCGCATCGGGCAGCCGCGGTCCGTTCAAGCACGCCACGATGGAACGCCCACTCGGATCGACGCGTCCCGGTAAGCAGATCCCGACGTGGACCTCGGTCACCTGCACGCCGAACGTGAGCTCCGCGATCAGGTTGGCCAGCGTGTGCAGGCGTGCGGTGCCTTCGAGCGCTTCGTCCGGGTGCAACCGCGAAGCGTCCAGATGCCCGTTCGCATCCAGATCGCCCAACTGCGACTCCAGGACCGGCGGCTCGAAAGCGGTGGGCGTGATCCAGTCCTGTCGTGCGCGCCGACCAGCAGAACGCAGGCGCCCCGTAGGACCGTCCTCGAACGTCACGGCGCGCACCGAAGTCGCGCCGCCATCGACTCCGATCCAAAGGGGTCCCGCCATGGGCGAATCCTATACGCAAACGAAAGGCTTGGAGTTCGCGTCCCCACACGAACCCCAAGCCCTATCGATGGTTCTTCCGGGCCGAAGCCCGCAAGTGTGCGTCACAGATGCGCGAGCGTGCTCTGCAACAGGTTCAGCGCGTGCCGCGGCTGCAGGTTGGCTTGCGCGAGAAGCGCCGTCGCGCTCTCGGTCAAGATCTGCGCGCGGGCCAGGGCGCTGGTCTCCGCCGCCACGTCCAAGCCTGTGATCCGCGACTCCGCGGTCTGCGTCGCCGCCAACTGCGTCTGCATCGAGCCGCGCGCGTTGGTGATCCGGTTCAAGCCGCTGCCGATCAGACCCTCGTAGGTCTGCGCCAGGCTGAGCGCCGAGTCGATGAAGCCCTGCAGGTTCTGGGCAGTCGTCGCGCTGTCCAGATCGAACGCCTCGAACGTGTTGAAGTACGAACTGGTGAGATTCGGAAGCACCACCGAGAACGCGTCGTTCGCACCGGTGCCGACCCGGGTCGAAACCGAGAACTGGCTTCCGTTGCCCAAAGTGATGTCGTTGTGCTTGGTGTCCGCCAGGCGCTTGATCTCGTTGATCGCGGCTCGGTACTCACCGTCGATCACACTCCGCTGATCGGCGGTCAGCGTGCCGTCGGACGCCGCGAGTGCAAGCGTCTTGATCCTCTCGAGCTGTTTCAGGCCGGAGGTGTTGGTCGCCGCGACGACATCGATGAGTCCCTCGAACGAATCGAGGTTCTGGAGGCCGACCGTGTACTCGCTGGCTTTGACGCGCAAACGACTGGCCATGCCGATCCCTGCGGGATCGTCGCTGGCGTTCTGGATCCGCAAACCGGATGACAGACGCCGATAGCTTCGACTTAGCGTTTGCTCGTGATCGAACAGTTGTCGCCGGATTTGAAGCGACGTAGCGTTGGTGTTGAAACGAAGACCCATGCTGGGCTTCCCCCTGAGCAGGCGGGGTGCCTGCTAGTGACGGTGACGCGGTGGGTGGACCGCGACGGTCCGTCTGCCTTGGAACGGAGTGATGGGCGCCCCACGCGCACATCACGAATAGACCGTGTCTCCAACACGGTCCGGTCGGGTTGGTATTCGACTCCGCATGCAAGTCCACGCGAGGAGAGACTCCCCGTGGCGTGGACCTGGAAGACGCCAGCGAGAGGCAAGGAAGCCTCTCGCCGGCGGGTGGTCCCCTGGGACGGCACGGCCTCACCCTCCAAGGCGAGGCGAGGCACAGCCAGACCCGTGAAGGATCCAGCGGCCGCGTCCGGGGTCCGGTGTGGCTTCCCCAAGCCAGCACGTTGGGAGACCATCACGATTCGATTCGAACCTCCGCCGAGTCCCCACTCGGCGGAATTCAAGGTGTGCACTCCTGCGGTACGCGATGTCCCCCATCGCGCGTCCCTCCGCATGGATTGATGTGTTCCCTGAATCGTCATGGTTATTCCCCGACCACACCGATACCGTTCGCCCGAACTTGGGAGAGGAGACTCTGCGCGATTGCCCGAAGGCATCCGCGCGGGGATCACCGCTCTCGGGCGGACCCAAGTGCTTCACGAGGAAGCACCCCCACGGGTCCGTCTTCGAGCGACGGGGCCGGTCTGGCCACCACCTGCTTCGTCGAGGGCACCCGCCAACTATGAGGCCTCTTCGAAAAAGCCGCGATCCCGGCCTTTTCTGCCTCGGACCGAGTCAGCGCCGGTCGTTCGCGTCGTCGCGCAAGCGGTTCGGGTTCGAACTGCTGAGGCCGACCCGTTCCGCGCGAACCGGGGACACGGCGCGCCCGAAGGCCGTCACGGGTACGAACAGGATGTCGCCGTCGCTCAACACGAGGTCGTGAGCGCGGTCCCCCATGTCGACGCGGCGCAGGTCGATGGTGACGGAGCGCTCCTTGGCGCCCACACCACGCACGATGCGAATGCGGAAGAGGTCGGCGTACGCGGGGTCCGGCTTCGCCATCGCCACAGCCTGAGACACGGTCGTCCCCGGCTCGAGTGCGAACCGGCCCTCGCGCTGCACCTCGCCGATCACGGTGAAGGTCGCGCCGGGAAAGGCCCGCTCGACGTGCAGTTGGGTCGGGATGTCCAGCGCAGCGTACTGGCGCCCCAATTCGCGACGCAGTCGTTCGGCGCTCAGGCCGGCGACGTGGACCGAACCGATCGCGGGCAGATCCATCGTCCCGTCCACCGACACCCGCATCGAAGCGAACACCGCATCGCCGGTCATGCGATCGGTGACGGTCACCTGATCGCCGGGCGAGATCGTGTCCGCATAGGCGGACGCCTGCAGGCGCAGGTAGTCGTTCGAGGTCGATGCGCACGCGGCGCTGAGAACGAGGGCGAGGGCGGTCAGACAGGTGCGAATGCGGGGGGCGTTCATGGGGGGCTCCGTGGAGAACCCCACGGATACCGGAGCCCCCAACCCGTTGCAAGGCTGGTGCTGCTCCAGCGTGAAATCTCGCGTGGGGCGCCTTCGGAGGACCCGCTGAAGGAGCCGCAGAACGAACCCAAGATGACGCAGCGAGCCCCTCGTCAGGGCCCTTGAACGCGCATCGTCGCTGGAACGCAGAGCCCTGTCGCCGACCCGGACGGGGACGGGACCTCGTTCTATGCGTGGATTTTGCAGACCGCTCGACGCGTGATCCAAGTGGGACCCGACGAGCGCGTGCGCCTCCCCGAACCATCGGCGCTCGCGCCACGAGCACGGACAAGCGCTGGACAAGACTCCTCGCGAATCGGCCTCCACGGGCCCGCAGAACGGGAGGATGGAGGCGGCACCCGGACTCGAACCGGGGGTGACGGATTTGCAATCCGTTGCCTTAGCCACTTGGCTATGCCGCCTCACAGGGGCGAAGACATTACGGCGTCCGTAGTGGCCTCGTCAAGAGAGCGTACGACCTGGAAAGGGGATGCGGCGAAATCGATGATCTTGGACGATGATCAACGTCTCCCTCCGGGACCCCTCAGGGGGCCTGGGCGGATCCAGGCCCCCGACCCACCGCCCATGAAGATTCTGTCCCTGCCGCTGCTGGCCGCTCCGATTCTCCTCTCCGGCTCCGTGCTGGTCGCAGGTTCGATCCAGGACAAGGAAGAGGTTCGCCTCGATCTCGAGAGCGCCAAGGCACTCGAGCAACGGATCCAAGCGGTGTACGAGACCGTGGCACCCGCCGTGGTCGGAGTCCTGATCCTGGACGAGCGCGGCAATCAGCGAGGCGAGGGCAGCGGCATCATCATCGACGAGGATGGCCTGGTCCTGACCGTCGGGCACAACCTGCAAGAGGGTGGCCCCGGAACCCCCATCGCGCTCGTGCTCGCGGACGGAACCCAAGTGACGGGCAAGACCCTGGGCCGCAACGACACGTGGGACTTCGGCCTGATCCAGATCGACGAGGACGGCCCCTTCCCGTTCGCCGAGATGGCCGCCGAGGACGACCTCGCGCAGAACGAGGTGGTCCTGACGATCGGACACCCGAACGGCATGCGTGCTGGACGTCCTCCGGTGCTGCGCGTGGGCTCGACGGCCAGGCGTGGGACGGTCCGTCAACGTCGCGTGGACTGGATCCAACACACGGGCAAGATCATGCCCGGTGATTCCGGAGGCGGCGTCTTCGACCTGCGAGGGCGCGTCGTCGGCGTGAACTCGTGGATCAACACGGACGCCTTGCAGAACTTCGCCACGACCATGGAGCAGTTGCGCAAGCAGTTCGACCAACTGGCCGCCAGCAAGGTCGTCCGCGGACAACGCCGCGGCCCGAGCGGATCCGTGAACGTCCTGGGACTCAGGGTCGCCAGCGACAAGGAGTCCGGCGGTCTGCGCGTGCTCACCGTCGTCGAGGACACGCTGGCCGAAGCCGTCGGGTTCCAGGCGGGAGACCTCTTGTTCACCTCCCAACGCGAAGGCGACGAGGAGGTCGAACTCCAGTTCCGGCGCGGCCTGCAGCGCTACCTGGACGAGATCTGGAAGATCAAGGATCCCAAGGACCGCCAGCTCACCTTCGTCGGGGAACGCGAGAACCCCAAGACGAAGGAAGGCGAGGAACTGCGCCTCACCTTCCAGCTGAAGCAGCACGTCGTGGCCGAGGAGACCTTCCCGCAGATCGTTTGGCCTCGAGCCGACCTGACGTTCGAGACCGACAGCCCCACCGTGCTCGACAGCGAAGTGAGCGTTGCCATGGCGCGTGCCATGGCGGGCCTCACCGAACCGCTCAAGTCCACCGTCTTCGAGGTTCGCGAACTCGACAAGAGGGACGCGGTCGTCTCACTCGCGGTCTCGGTCGACGACGGCTTCCTCGTCACCGTGGCCTCCGCGTTGCGCGGTCCGGTCGCCGTACGCCCCAAGGGAGGCGAATGGGTCCAGGCCCAGCGCCTCGCCGAGGACGAAGCCACCGACCTCCTGCTCCTGGGGGTCGAACTCGCCGAGGCCGAGCCGGTCTCGTTCGTCAGCGTCCCGCCCCTGAAACCCGGGCGCGTGCTCGGGGCGGCGGGACCGAATGGCAGGGTCCTGACGTCCGGAGTCGTCGGTATCGAGGCGATGCGCATCACGCGCCAGCCCAACGGCTTCCTCGGCGTACGCACACGCGACGACCAGGGCTCGGGCGCACGCATCGAATTCATCGTCGAGGACTCCGCCGCGAGCCGCTCCGACCTCGAACTCGGCGACGTCATCACCGCGGTCAACGGCGAACCGACCGGGGGAATCAACTCCCTGCTGAGCCAACTGCGCCGACGTGAGGTCGACGAGATGGTCGAGTTCACGATCCTGCGCGGCGACGAGGAGATCGTCTACGACATCCGCATCGGAGAGAACCCGGACCGGGTCTACGGCGGTGGCATGCGCCACGTCGCCAACCGCACCAAGACCAACCGTCGCAAGACGGACTACGCCGAAGCCGTGCGACACGACCTCAACTTGAGCCCCGAAAACGTGGGCGCACCGCTGCTCAGCCTCGAAGGCAACGTCGTCGGCTTGCACGTCTCCCGCGCCGATCGACCCGGCGGTTTCCTGATCCCTTCGGCCCAGGTCGTCGCCGCGATCCACCGCATGCGTTCGATGTTCGAGGCCTCGCTCGAGGTCGAGCCCTCAGCAGCCGGCGAGCGCTAGAGGTCGCCTCTGGCGACCGATCGGGTGTGCCCACGGTGCATGCTCGTGAGGGATCCAGGCTAGACGTTTCGGTCGAGCAACCGCGCCAACGATCCGCGGACCTCGCGCTCGAACGGAGCGTCCCCGACTTCGATGGCATAGAGACCCGCTGCGATCGCGTGTGCCAGCGCGAGCAAGCGCGCGTGACTCCAGTCGGAGTCTGAGATCGGACCGTAACTCTCGCGGAAGGTTGCATGCGAACTCGGAGGCAACAACTGCCACGGCAGGATCAGGTCGACCACCGGATCGCCGCGGTGCACGTCGCCCCAGTCGATGACGCCGGTCGGACGCAGCGCGTCGTCGAGCAAGAGGTGTCGCGCGTACAGATCGCCGTGGCAGACGGCATCGCTCCGCGGGATGCGCTCGACGTCGGCCGAGGCCAGCACACTCTCGGCCACTTCGGTATCGCTCAGCAAGCCGCACTCGAGGGACGCATGCCAGCGTTCGCGAATCAACGCGACGCGCCGCGCGCCATCGGAACGCCGCATCCGATCCTCGACCAAGCCCGGAAGCGTCGTCGCATCGACCGAGTGGAGTGCTCGCAGGAATGCCCCCAGCGGTGCCGCCAGACGAACGCGCGCGTCACCCTTCAAGTCGAGGCGATCCGAGGTGGTCCCAGGCAACAGGTCGTAGCCAGCGAACGGCCAGGCTGGTTGCCCCTCATCACGCCCGGTGAATCGGGGCACCGGGATCGCCCACGGCAGCTGCGGTGCGAGCTTGGGCAACACTGCGCACTCGGACTCCAACAACTCGACCGCGACCTGGCGCCTCGGGAAGCGGAACACCTGGGACCCGTTCACCAGGTAAGCCGTGTTGTCCCAGCCCTCGGCGAACGGCTCGAGGGTCGCCTCACGAAACTCCGGAAACTGTGCGGCGAGGAGTTGCTGCGCTTCCTGCAGCGAGATCACGCGCTCGGGGACCCAAGGACGATGCATGCCGAGCAGGATGCCCGCATGCGCCGTGGAGGTCACGCATCGATCGCGTTCCACCGGCCCGCACCTCGTTGTCCGCGCTGGACGTGGCGCTCTTGCATCGTCAAGCTGGCCCGTCGAGTTGGGCCCTCGAGCTGGCCCGCTCGATCGGGGATGTGGCGAAATTGGCAGCCGCGGCGGACTTAAAATCCGCTGGCCTCACGGTCATCCGGGTTCGAGTCCCGGCGTCCCCACCAGTTCCTCCAACTTGAACAGGTCCTCCAACTCGACCTGCTCCTCCAGCTGGACCCGGGACCGAGTCCGATCGTGGACCCGCCCCCGGATGCGTCCGCGGTTCAGGGTGCGACGGTGAAGCGCAACGCGTCGCTCGTTCCCGCCTGCTCGAGCGAACCCGGGTCGCGGAAGTAGAACTGCGTGTAGATCACGTCGCCACCGAACATCCCCTCGCTGCCCATGTAGGCCGAGGTGAAGGCGAACGAGAACTGACCGCTGCACGGGCCCGGCTCGTAGCCGCTGTGCAGGATGCCCGAGCGCACAAAGGGTTGCCCCACGCACAACGTCCCGCCGAAGAGCGGTTGCACGGTCGGCGCCATGCCCCAGATGAGCAGTCCGAAACGATCGGAGTCGATGTTCGAACAGGTCACGACCATCGTCGAGTCGCCCATCGACGGTGTCCCGGTCGAACTGACAGTGGGCACACAACCCGAGAAGGTGGTCTTCGGGACGCAGTACGTGATCGTCGGCGGTCGGTAATCGCCGTTCCAGGTGTAAGCGCCCATGTCGACCAGGCTGCCGTCGCGGTCGAGCATCGTGCCGGGATCGCCCGCATCCACCGCCGGCGAACCCGTACGCAGGTGCAGGTCGCCCTCGTCCGCCAACCAGAAGAGCGGGTCGGCATCGAGGTTGCCCGTGCCGAGGTAACCGCCCTGGACGTCCGAATAGCGAATCGTCGCGCCGCTTCCGGCCTCGTTGGGGATGTTGTTCCACAGGATCGAGTTCGCGACGTCCGAACCGCTGACCGCTCCGTCCTCGTCGTACGCCTCGTTGCCGTAGAAGGTGCAGCGATCGACCAGAGCGGGACCGTAGATCGCGCCGCCGACACCCAGCCCGGGGAAGGCGGGCGAGCCCTCGGCGACGTTGTTCGTGAAGGTCGAGGTCTCGATCAACACCGAGCCGGGACTGAACCCGCCCAGCGCGATCGCGCCCCCACGACCTGCGAAGCCGACCGGGTCGTACTCCCACGAGCTGTTCCGATCGAACTGCGACGTCATGACGTCCAGGATCGAACCCGTGCTGTAGATGGCGCCGCCGTCGTCGCCCTCGTTCCGGGTGAACGTGCAGTCGTCCACGGTGACGTCGGAGGCCCAGCAAGCGAGCGCGCCGCCCGCACCCAGGTCCAGGGCGAGGTTGTGATCGAAGATGCAGTCCTCGATGACCGTCAGCGTCTCCCAGACGAGCACGGCGCCGCCGTCAGCGAATCCGGCGGCGTTGTCCCGGAACGTGCAGGTTTCCAGACGCAGGGCACCACCGCGTTGACGGATGGCGCCGGCGCTGGCGTACGTGTTGTTGTTGTCGAGCAGGCAGCCGCTCAACACGACCGTCGAGTCCTGCGAGAAGATCGCGCCGCCGTCCTGGATCTGGGACCAGAAGTAGACGCCGTTGTCGACGAAGCTCGAGTCCTTGATGATGAGCGAGGCGTCGCGCACGAAGCATCCGCCGCCGACCCCCAGGAACTCGTTGCCGGTGATCACGCAATCGAACACGGTCAGCGTCGTGCTCTCGACGAACAGACCTCCGCCGCCCGGAAGCGTCGGGAAGGTGCCCCAGACGCCCGGCGTACCGCCGCCGTTCGTCAACGTGAGTCCCTCGATGCGTGACCCGTTCGTGTTCGAGCCAGCCACGCTGACCGCGCTGGCGGTGCCCCCGCCGTCGATGATCGTGACCTCCGGTCCGCCCGTGCCGATGATCTCGAGCCGCTTGTTGCTCAGCGAAATCGGTTCGTTGTAGGTGCCGGGCGCCAGGTGCAGTTGATCCCCGTCGACCACGCCGGCCTGGAAGATCGCGAACTGGATCGACTTGTACGGGGTCGCAGCGGAACCGTTCCCAGGGGGGGCCGCCTGGGAATCGACGTACCAGACGTTCTGGGCCGAAGCGGAGGCGGACAGGACGAGAAGGGCGAGCAGAGCGAAGCGCATGTTGAGATCCAAGGTGACGGGGGCGCCGGCTTGGCAGCCCTCTTCCACACCGCCTCCGCAATCGGACGGTTCGGGGGGCCGGGGAATCCTCGGAAATGCGCCGCGCCCCCACCGCCAGCCTGCGGGGCTGCGATGGAGGCGCGATCTGGGGCCATCAGGGCCCTCGGCTACTGGAAAGCCCTAGCGAGCGTCCAGGTCGATCCAGGTGGCGTCGTGGACGCCGGTGTAGATCTGGCCCGGGCGGAACAGCTTGTTGTCCTCCATCTGCTCGCGCCAGTGCGCCAACCAACCCGCGGTGCGAGCGATGGCGAAGATCGGCGTGAACACGTCGCTCGGGATGCCGAGCTTGTCGTAGACGATGCCGCTGAAGAAGTCGACGTTCGGCCAGATGCCGCGATCGCCCATGCGTTCCGCAGCGAGTTGCTCGATGGTCAGGGCGATGTCGTACAGCGGTGTGGAGCCGTGGCTCTCGAAGAGTTCACGGGCCAGGAGCTGCAGGTTGTTGGCGCGCGGGTCCTTGGTCTTGTAGACGCGGTGACCCAGGCCCATGACCTTCTCCTTCTTGGCCATCTTCGCGTCGAACCAGGCCTCGACCGCGTCGGGACCGCTGATCTCACGCAGCTGGCGCAGGACGCGTTCGTTCGCGCCTCCGTGCAACGGACCGTAGAGGCACCCCACGGCGCCGGAGGTCGCGGTGTAGGGACCCGTCTCGGTCGACGCCACGACGCGGCAAGCGAACGTCGACGCGTTCATCGTGTGCTCGGCGTGCAGGATCAACGCGCAATCGAGGATGCGCTCCTCGATCGGGCTGGGCTTGCGGTCGTTCAGACACCACAGGAAGTTCGCCGCGGTCGACAGGTCCGCGTCGGGCTTGACGAAGTCCTGGCCGTTCTGGTGACGATCGAAGGCCGCCACGAGCAACGGGATCGCCGCCAGGACGCGCACACAAGCCGCATCACGCGACGCGGCATCCTTGAGGTCGACGGTGCCACCGGTCATGCCGAGCACGGCGAGGCTGGCCTGCAACGCCTCCATCGGATGCCCGTCCTTGGGCAGCGCGCGGATGTAGTCATAGATCGAGTCGGGAAGCTGACGCGCCTCGGCCAGTCGACGGCGCCATCCGTCCAGTTCGGCGCGCGTGGGAAGCGTCCCGTACCAGAGGAGCCAGGAGGTCTCCTCGAAGTTGCTCTTCTCCGCGAGCACCTCGATGCGGTGCCCCCGGTACGCGAGGATGCCTGCCTGGCCATCGATGAAGCTGATGGCGGATTCGGCTGCGGGCACCCCGGCCAATCCGGGGATGAGTTGCTGCTGGGTCACGATGTAAGGGGGGTAGGGAGCGGTGACGTGTGCGGAGAAGGGAGCGAACGCAGACTAGCGGTTCGCGAGATATTCGAAGAGGAGTCGCGCGCCGACACCGGAGCCGGCTGCGCCGCCGACCCAGTCCCGGTTCGTGGTGTTCCACGCGGTGCCGGCGATGTCCAGGTGACACCAGTCCACGTCGCCCTCGACGAAGTGGGACAGGAAGGCCGCGCCTTGGCTGGATCCGGCACCGACGGCCGGTGATCCGATGTTCTGGAGGTCGGCGTGCTTGCCCTTCATCGCATCCTTGTGGACGTCGAGGAGCGGCAACGGCCAGCAGGCCTCGCCCGTGCGTTCGCCGGCGGCGATCAGGGCGTCGCGCAGCGTGTCGTTCGAGGGGAAGATGCCGCTGACCTCGTGGCCGAGCGCGACGATCACCGCACCGGTCAACGTCGCCAGGTCCAGGATGGTGTCCGGCTTGACCTTGCGGCAGGTGTAGGTGAGGCAGTCGGCGAGGACCAGGCGGCCTTCGGCGTCGGTGTTCAGGACCTCGACCGTCTTGCCGGCCATGCCCGTGTGCACGTCGCCCGGCTTCGTGGCGTTGCCGTCGATCAGGTTCTCGGAGCAACCGACGATGCCGTGGACCTCGACCGGGACGTCCAGGTCGCGCAGCGCCTTGAAGCACCCGAGGACCGCCGCGCCGCCCGACATGTCGTAGCGCATCTCGTCCATCTTGGCCGGCGGCTTCAGCGAGTAGCCACCCGCGTCGAACGTGAGGCCCTTGCCGACGAGCGCGACGCGCCCCTTGGCCTTGCCCTTCGGCTTGTACGTGAGGTGCAGCAGGCGCGCCGGTTCGGTCGAGCCCTGGGACACGCCCAGGAGCAGGCCCATGCCCATCGCGGCCATCTGTTTCTCGTCCATCACCTTGCAGGTGATGCGGCTGTTGCCGGCGGCCAGTTGGCGCGCGTACTTCGCGAAGTCGCGCGGCGTCATCTTGTTGCCGGGGAGGTTCTGGAGGTCGCGCGTGAAGGCGTTGGCCTCGGCCAGCGACACGCCGTCCTTCACGCCGCGCTTGGTGGCGGCGTCGTCCGTGGCGATCGCGACACCGGAGCACTTCGGCTTGGTCGGTTCGCTCTTCTGGCTGTCGAAGCGGTAGGCCCCCATCGCTGCGCCCTCGGCGAGCGCACGACCGATGCGGTCACCGGGCAACGACTTGGAACCCTTGGGCGCCACGAGGACGGCTTTGGCCGCGCCGAGCGATTCGGCCTGCTGGGCGGCGATCGCAGCGACGCGCCGCAGGCCCTCGTCGCAGAGTTCCGTGCCGGTGCCGATCAGCAGCACGCGTTCGGCAGGTCCGCTGGTGGCGAAGGTCGAGCTGGTCGAACGGGCCTTGCCGTCGAAGTCCTTGGTGAAGCCGGGGGGCAGCTTCACGCCAGCGGGAACGGAGGGCTTGGAGCCTTCCGCCACGCAAAGAACGAGGAGCGGTGTCTTGCCGAGCTTGCCGGCGGTCGTGGTGGTGATGCGCATGTGGGATGGTGTGCCGACTTACATGTCGACGTACTTGGGACCGCCGCCGCCCTCGGGGACGACCCATTCGATGTTCTCGTACGGGTCCATGATGTCGCACGTCTTGCAGTGGACGCAGTTGCTCGCGTTGATCACGACCTCGGGCGTTCCCTCAGGCCACTCGTAGACGGCGGCCGGACAGAAGTGCTGGCAAGGATTGCCGTACTCCTGCGTGCAGCGATCGACGCAGATCGTCGGATCGACGACGACCAGGTGCGACGGTTGATCTTCCTCGTGCAGCGCGCCCGACAGGTAGACGTCGGTCAGCTTGTCGAGGGAGTCCGTGTCGTTGAAGGCGGGCTTCTGGAACTTGGACTTGGCGAGCGGCTGCATGCACTCGTGGTCCTCGTGTCCGGTGCGCCTCTTCTTCAAGCCGCGGCCGCCGGTGATCATCTGGACGCCGAAGTCGAGCGTGCCGGCGACGAGGCCCTTGGCGAACGCCTGGCGGTAGTTGCGCACGCCGTACAGCTCTTCGCGCGCCGGGGAGCACTCGAACAGTTCGGTGTACTTGGCCAGCTGGGCCTCGGACGTGTCGTCCGCGATCAGCGCTTCGCCGATCGCCTGCGCGGCCATGATGCCGGAGCTGATCGCGAGGTGGATGCCCTTGAGCGTGGCGGCGTTCAGGAAGCCGGCCGTGTCCCCCACCAACACCAAGCCGTCGGCCTGGAGCTTGGGCATCGAGAAGTAGCCGCCCTCGGGAACGGTCTTGGCGCCGTAGCGCAGGACCTTGCCGCCCGCGAGCATGCCCGCGATGCGCGGATGCTGCTTCCACTGCACGAACAGGGCGTGCGGGTCCAGTTTCGCGTCGCCCTGGTCGAGACCGACGACGAAACCGAGAGCGAGACGATCCTCGGACACGCCGTAGATGAACGAACCGCCGTAGGCCTTCGTGTCGAGCGGATAGCCGCCGGTGTGCAGCACCTTGCCGAACATCTCGCGGCCGACCTCGGGGGTGACCTGCCAGATCTCCTTGATGCCGGTGCCGTAGGTCTGCGGGTTGCGCCCCGTCATCAGACCCAGACGCTCGTCCTTGAACAGTTGCTTGGCGAGGCTGCCGCGCGTGCCTTCCGCCATCACGGTGACGCTGGCCTGGATGCGCATGCCCGGTTCGAACGTGCCCTTCTCGGCGCCGTCCTTGGCGATGCCGCTGTCGCGCGTGATCACGCCGGTGACGCGACCGTCACCGTCCTGGCAGAGTTCGGCGGCGGGGAAACCCGCGTAGACCTCGATGCCCAGCTCTTCGGCCTGCTCGGCCATCCAGCGCGTCACCTTGTTCAGGCTGACGATGAGGTTGCCGTGGTTGCGAAGTTGCGGAGGGCACAGCGCACCGCGCAGCGCGATCTGCGTCCCGCCCGGTCGCAAGACTTCCGCCCAGTCGTCGCCGACCGCGGCTTCGACCGGGAAGCCTCGCTCGCGCCAGTCGGGGAAGAGCTCCTCGATGCCGCGCGGATTCATCACCGCACCCGACAACGTGTGGTGGCCGATCTCTTCGGCCTTGTCGATCACGAGGACCGTGCGCTCGTCGTCCCCGCGCTTGTCGAGGTCACGCTTGAGTTGAATCGCACAGGCGAGTCCAGCGGGGCCTGCGCCGACGACCAGGACGTCGACGGGCAAGTCTTCCCGTTCGACGTCAGGGCGGTTGAGAGAGGTGATGCGCGGCGTCATGGGAGAATTCCAGCGAAGCTCGCTCCCGGCGGAAGACGCCTGGAGCGGGCTGGTTTTCGGCCGAAGAGGATATCAGCCAGCGAGAGCCGCGATCAAGGCGAACCGGCCTCGAGCGGCCTGTTCCTGGGGGATTCCTTCCGAACCCCGGGCCTGGCCGACGACCTGGCGGGCGGGTGCGAACCCGGGGATCAGGACCGATCGCCGATCCAGTGGTGCCCGTCGCCGTAGATCTCCTTCTTCCAGACCGGCAAGCGCTCCTTGAGCGTGTCGATCAGGAAGCGGGCCGCATCGAAGGCTGCGGCCCTGTGGGGGCTCGCCACGGCGATGACGACCGAGGGCTCTCCGACCTCGACCGTGCCTGTTCGATGGGCACAGACCATGCGCAGGGCCGTCTCGGGGCCCTCGCAGTAGCGGGCGACGCAGTCCGCGAAGATGCGGTTCATCTCGGGCCCCGCCATGGCTTCGAAGGCCTCGTAGTCGAGCCGGACCACGTCCTGTCCTCGATTCGTGTCCCGGGTCACGCCGGTGAAGGTCACGACCCCGCCGCAGGTCGGGTGCCCGACCCGACGGGCCAGTTCGCCCGGATCGAGGGCCTCCGCCGAAAGCACGAAGACGCCGGATTCGTAGTCCGCTGCGACGTCGCCGCCGGAGACGGGCGGCAGGAGGGCCACCTCGTCGCCCTCGTGCAGCGGGTGGTCGTCGCCCGCGTAGGTCGTGCCGACGACACCCGCGACGTGGCCGAGGGAGCCGAGTTCGGGGTGCCGCTGGGTCAGGGCAGCCTTCAGCCCGGCGACGTCGAGCGTGTCGGGCAGGTCCTCGAGGACGAGGGCATCGGTGCCGGCACGTTCACGGAGCGCGGCGAAGAGTCGGACGACGAGGC
>TARA_R110002126_G_scaffold14768_1_pt1 | contig 25837 bp, 18 predicted proteins | sample TARA_R110002126 | Tara Oceans TARA_R110002126 (sample SAMEA4397536) | marine metagenome | biome: Polar Biome; feature: [DCM] deep chlorophyll maximum layer (ENVO:01000326); material: water (ENVO:00002006), including particulate matter (ENVO:01000060) such as... | depth 30 m | reverse complement strand
ATTGCTAACATTACAGGATTATGACGACTTACGGATATACAGAAAAAAATTAATATACCACAATTTTCTTAGTATTTATTTTTTTAAATTCAAGTTCAAGAGGCTCTAATAGATTTTTTAAAGCTGTTTGCAAGTCATTTGTAGGTAATGTTCCTGTAAATTTAAGGTTATCGTGTTTTTTAGGCAAATCTATTATTATTGCATAAGTTCTTTCTAAATCTTTAATAATTTCTCGTAAAGACTCATTTTTGTATTTTATAAAACCTACTGTCCAATCTGGTAATTTGGAATTGTGTTCAAAACGTTGGAATCCATCATCTTGTATAATCACTTCTTCTCCTGCTATCAAAATTTCTTCTATATTTTGATAGCCAACTGAGACTTTCCCTTCATAACAAGTAACTTTTGCATCTTTATCAAAAGATTTCACATTGAATTGAGTTCCTAAAACTGTTACTGTTGTTGTTGAAGTAAGTACTTTAAATGTAGGTCCTTTTTCTACTTTAAAATAGGCTTGTCCAGATAAGTTAATGGTTCTGTTTTTTTGCCAAGTTTTCTTATTGTAAGTCAATTTAGAAAGAGCATCTAATTCTACTTTAGAACCATCAGGTAATACCACACTTTTTTGTTCTGATGCTAATGTTGAGATTGTAATCTGAGCATTTAAAAAATTATCCCATAATAAATATGTTGAAAAAAGCAATAAAATACTAGCAGCAACAGACAACCATTTTTTGAAAGGTTGAATCTTTCGTAAACTTTTATTAGATCTAACATTATTAAGTTTAGTAAAAGATGCGTCAACATCAAAAGGTTTTACTTTCCATTGATTTATATCATCAATTACAACCTTTAAAGCTTCCATTTCAGGGTTTGTTTTTAGTTGCTGTTCCTCTTCACCAGAAAGTTCTTTACTTAACCAACGTGCAATAAGATTATTTTTTTCTAATTCTTGACTCATACATTAACCTTACGTTTTACTTTTAAAACACCCAACCCTATATTTTGAAATTTTCTATTTCTGGAATATTTTTAAGTTTAATTAACGCTTTTGAGATTCGCTTTTCTATAGCTGTTTGACTAACTTCTAAACGAATTGAAATCTCTTTATAAGTTAATTTATCTATTCTATTCATTAAAAAAGCTTCACGTTGTTTTTCTGGAAGTTCTGAAATTACGCTTTCTAATTTTGTTTTGAATTCACTTGTTCTTAATATAAAATATGGGTCCTCATTATCTTGAGTATGAACCAGTGTTTTTTGAAATTTTAGCGCTACTTTATTTTTTCGTAACCCATCTAACACAAGGTTATTAGATATCTTATACAAGAAAGGTTTAAATTTATTGAATAACACTTCCTTACATTTTATCCAGATTTTTAGAAAAGATTCTTGTACTGTATCTTCTGCCTTTTCCATATCTCCGAATTTGTAATAGAGGTAGTTTCGTAAACTTTCTGCATGCTCTTTATACAAACTAGCATAAACTTTATCTTCACAAACTGATTGATTCTCTGACATTATTCTAAGTTATATTTTACCTAACCATTATTTGGTTTTAGAAATATATGTAAATTATAAGAAATAGACTTCAGAAAAACTTAAATTTCCTTCCTCAAAACTTCTAAAGGTGGACTTTGCAACACTGATTTTAAATTACTCAACCCAATTAAAACGACTAAAACAGTAATACCTGGCATAAAAACTAAAAACGGAATTAAAGAAGGTATAAATGGTTCTTTAAATAATAAAGTTGCCAATAATTGACTACCAACTAAAGACAATAATATACCAGTTAAACTGCCTAACAAACCTAAATACACATATTCCAAAGCCGTAATTTGTAGAATCTGTTTACTTTTTGCGCCTAAAGTTCTTAGCAAAACACTTTCTTTTATTCGTTGATATTTGCTGTTTCTTACAGAGCCAATCAACACAATAAAACCGGTTAAAATGCTGAAAAATGCCATAAAATTAATAATCCAAGAGACTTTGTCTAAAATATCTTCGACAATAGTAAATACTTGTCGTAAATCTAAAATGGTAACATTAGGAAAATTCTTTACCAAATCTCTTTGCAACTCAGCAGAATGTTTTTCTGTAGGCGCATAAGTCGTCATCACATTAAATTGCGGTGCTTTTTCTAAAACACCTGTAGGAAACAAAATTAAAAAATTAACCTGCATACTACCCCAATTTACTTTTCTTATGCTACCTACTGTAGTTTGCATAACAACGCCTTGAATGTTAAAGGAAATATTATCGCCAAGCTTTAAATTGGCATCTTTAGCAATACTTTCTGAAATGGAAATAGGCACTGGACTTTGATCACCTACTTTTCCTGTCCACTCCCCTGCTGTAATTTCTTCGGTTTCTGATAATTCAGCTCTGTAGGTTACTCTAAATTCACGATTCAGCATCCACTTTCGCATTTTTACGGTGGTATCTTTTCGAATTTCATTTACCGATTTTCCACGAATGCTTTCAATACGCATTGTAATTATAGGGATGTTATCAATCACTTCTAAACCTTTGCGTTTAAAATTGTTTAACAAGGCAGTTTCTTGTCTGCTTTGCACATCCATTAAAATAATATTCGCGTCCGTTTTTTTGTTTTCTATGGATGTTTTTGCTAGTAAAATATCCTTAGTAAAATATAAGGTGCTAATTAAAAAAGTACCCAACCCAATTGCCAAAACCAACACCATAGTTTGGTTGTTTGGTCGAAACAAATTCAATAGGCTTTGACGTTTGGTATAGCCCCAAGAACTAGGAAAAAACTTTTTTATCATCTTTATAAAAAGAGTGGCTACACCTGCCATTATTGCAAATGTTATAAAAATACCAATGGTAAAAGCCAAACCACTTATGGCGTCTTTTAGCATCCAAAAAGAAAACAAAAAGATGAAGAGTAAAATGGCAATGATGATTAAAATTCGCGCTTTTATTGGTTTTTTAAGATTGTCTTCTTCACCTCTTAGCACTTCTAAAGGCGATACATACCACGTGCCTAATAAGGGCAATAATGCAAATAAAACGGACATAAAAACCCCTAAAGTAACACCCATTATAATAGGCTGTGCAGCAATAGAAACGTCTACACTAAAAGGTAAAAATTCTTGTAAAATATATGGAAAAGCGTATTGTAAACCTGCACCGATGGCAGCTCCAATTATGCCACCTAAAAATCCAATGCCAATAATTTGAATTAAATAAATTAAAAAAGTTTGCTTTCTAGATGCACCCAAACATTTTAAAACAGCTACGTTTCTTAATTTTTCTTTGATGTAAATATGCACAGAGCTTGCAATACCAATACAGCCCAACAATAAGGCAATAAAGGCTACTAAGTTTAAAAATCGACTTACATTTTCATAACGTCTTCCTAAATTTCTGCTGGTACTGGTATGTGTGTCTAAATCTGCATTTTCATCATCTAAAATCGGATCTATTTTTTTATCTAGCAACTCCAAGTCCATTTCTGGTGCTTTAAAGAAATATTGATATTCTTTTCGGCTGCCCAATTGTAGCAATTCTGTTTGGGCTAAAAATCGAAAAGGAATTAACACTGTAGGTGCTACTGATGAGGATATGGCTGTACTACCAGGAATTGATTTTAAAGCACCCAATATCGGAAACGTTACTTTACCTAATTTTATAGAATCCCCAGGTTTTAAATTGAATTGCAACAACAATGTAGCATCTACTATTGCACCTCCTACTTTTTGATAATTTTGAGCTGCTGCTGCCGGATCAGTTGATAAATTGCCATAGAACGGAAAATTACCTTCTAAAGCCCTGACTTTTACCAATTTTGTGCCTTCATTATTTGGAAAAGCAGCCATCGATACAAAATTGACTTCTGATGCATCTGGTCCTAAAGAATCGATAATTTTTAGTACTTTTTCTGAGGGTGCTTTTCGGCTATCAATAATAAAATCGGCACCCATTAACGATTTTGATTGCTTTTGGATGTTATCTTTTAAATTATCGCTAAACAATTGAATAGAAACAACTGCTGCAATTCCTAAAATAATAGAAGCCATAAACAACATTAATCTAGAGATACTGGCTTTACCATCTCTCCAAGCCATTTTCAGCAACCAATTAAAATTTAATTTTGATTTTATTTTGCTCATTAAACTGTGGCTATTTTATCATTTGCAATAATCTTTCCTCCTTTTAAACGTAAAATTTGTTGGGTTCTGTTGGCTAAATCTAAATCGTGGGTAATAATTACTAAAGTTGTACCTGCTTCTTTATTGAGTTCAAAAAGTAATTGAATTACTTTTTCGCCTGTTTCTTCATCTAAATTCCCTGTTGGTTCATCTGCAAATAAAATAGAAGGTTTGTTAGAAAAAGCACGCGCCAAAGCAACTCTTTGTTGCTCACCACCAGATAATTGAGAAGGATAATGATGCATACGATCTGCTAAACCTACTTTTTCTAATAATGTTTTTCCGTATTTAGCAGCATTTTTATCACCTTGCAATTCTAAAGGAACTATAACATTTTCTAAGGCTGTTAACGTAGGCAATAGCTGAAAATTTTGAAAAATAAAACCAACTTCTTTATTTCGCAAGGCGGCACGTTCGTCTTCACTTAAATCTTGTAACGCCGTACCACATAATTCAATAGTACCTGTAGTTGGGTAATCTAACCCGGCACACAAACCTAACAGCGTTGTTTTTCCGCTTCCTGAAGGTCCAACAATAGAGAAGATACTCCCCTGCTCTACTTCAAACGAAATATTGCTAATTACTGTTAATTGTTTAGAACCACTAGTATAAGTTTTCTCTAAATCATTAATCTTTAATATCTTTGACATTATTTTTATTTAATTTTTTACTAAAAAAAGCTGATGTTGAAAAATAGACAATTGCCAATGAATATCCATAATAGAATCCGAAATATTTTCTTAAAATTTTGTTATTTTTCTTTATTGATGCTGATGATTTCTTGCAAAGCTGATGTAGGCAAAGCAGAAAAAAATACTACTGAAACAACGGCTAATGTAGAAGTTAAAAAAGAAGAAATAAATACGTCTAAAAAAATTGTTTTTTTTGGGGACAGTTTAACTGCAGGTTATGGTTTAAATGATATGGAAGACGCTTTTCCTGGGGTTATTCAAACGAAAATAGATAGTTTAGGTTTGCCATATACTATTGTAAATTCTGGAATTAGTGGCGAAACTTCTGCAGGTGGTAAAAATAGAATCGATTGGGTATTGAATGATACACCTGATGTTTTTGTATTAGAATTAGGCGCAAATGATGGTTTACGAGGTGTGCCTTTGCAACAAACCAAAACCAATTTACAGGCCATTATTGATGCTGTAAAAAACAAATATCCTGAAACTAAAATCGTTTTGGCAGGTATGCAAATTCCACCAAATATGGGCCAAGAATATACAACTGAATTTAAAAATATTTTTCCAACTTTAGCTAAAAAGAACAACATAGCTTTAGTTCCGTTTTTATTAGAAAATGTCGGTGGTATTGCTAGTTTAAATCAATCTGATGGCATTCATCCTACTAAAGAAGGGCATAAAATATTGGCTAAAAATGTTTGGGAAATTTTAGAGTCTTTATTATCGGAAGAATAAAACGTAAAGACGATTAGTCTGTTGTAATTTTAAACAGTAAATTCTCGTTAATTTTGTCTAAAATCTAAGTATTTTTAATTACATTTAAAGTATTAGATTTAGACAGACCCCAACTAAAATTTATTCTTTTGAAATTCATTTATTATTTAGTTTTCATTTTACTCTCTGTACAAGTCATTTTTGGCTTTTCTCCAAAAGAAAAACAAAAAGATACGGTACGGTTCAGTAAAGAAGAGTTACTACAAAAAAAAGGGGTTAAGCTATCTAATCATTGGGAATTTTACTGGAAAGAATTTATAAATCCTACGGATTTTGATAATTATGAACCATTAGATATTGTTCAACTTACTTCTTGGACAAAGTATCTTGATGAAAACCATACTAAATTACCGCCATTTGGTTTTGCTACCTATAAAATAAACTTTGCTATTCCAAAAGACAGTCAGAATTTATCTTTATACATACCAAGAATTAAATCATCTTATAAAATATGGATTAATGGGGTTTTTATTTTAGAAACAGGACAAATAGGAACCTCAAAAACAACCACTTTACACAGAAGATTTACAAAGATTATTCCTTTAGATGCGAGTAAAACAAAATTTGAAGTGGTTATTCAAGTTGCTAATTTTTACCACAAAAAAGCAGGTATTACAGAACCCATACTTTTAGGTAAAACAGATCAATTATTTTATAAAAAATCGCTGCAAATTATGGCAGATATGGTTTCTGTAGGAAGTTTTGCGTTTATAGGGTTTCTTTTTTTAGTATTTTATTTATTATTTTGGAGTAAAGATAAAGCTGTACTGTATTTTTCTATAATGTGTATCGCTTTGTCTTATCACACTTTAAATGATAGGTATGCGCCATTGTCTAAAGTTTTTGATGACATTAGTTGGGTGTTTCTTGCAAAGACAGAATATATTGCTTCTTACATTGTAGGCTACACTGCTAGTTTGTTTTTTGCACTAATACTTAAAAAATTTGTACACAAATGGTATGTAAAATTGGTTTTTTACTGCACTTTAAGTTTAATCGTAGCTGCTGTTTTATTACCTGCTCCCTATTTTACTGAACTCATTGGCATCTTCTTTGTTTTTATGCTGCTAAACATTGTTTACATCATTGTGGTAACGATTAAAGCTATTATTGCAAAAAATAAAGAATCTCAATTATTACTAATATGTATCGTATTTGCTACAATTGTTTTTTTTAGTAATATTTTATTTTTTATATATGAAAATGAAATGGCACTTATTTATGTAAAATTTGGCTACATTTTAGTGTTTTTATTTATTTCGATGATTTTATTACAACGGTTTTCATACTCATTTCATAAGCTAGAATTCGCGAAAAAATTAGCATTACAACAAAGACAAGAAATATCTGAACAATCAAAAGCACTGAAAGAAGTAAATCTAAAGTTAGAAGAAAACCTTAAACTTTTAGAAAGTAATAATGAAGAATTAGAAGATTTTAATCATATTGTTTCTCACGATTTAAAAACACCTTTGGTATCTGTATATTCTTTGGCTTCTTTTATTCAGGAAGATTTAAAAGACAAATTAGATCCAAATACTGAGAATTATTTAAAAATGATGAAAGATGTGGTTTCTAAAATGGAAGCATCAATTAATGGTCTTTTAGAATACGCTAAAGTTGCCAAAGGAAACAAGCGCAAAGAATGGGTTAGTGTTTATGACATCTTAAAAAAAGTAATTGGTTTAATCGACCATCAAAATAAAAGCACTTTCAATTTCCCTAAGAAAAATCTAGAGATTTACACAAATAAATTAGAATTAGAACACGTTTTTCAAAATTTATTTAGCAATTCTATGAAGTATAATGATAAAGAACAAACAATTATAACTATTGATGTTGCCATAAAAAACAAGGAGTATCTATTTTCAGTTAGTGATAATGGTCCTGGAATTGAACGTCAATATCATGAGAAAATTTTTAAAATTTTTAGTCAATTAGAAACAAACCCTAAAGATATTAATAGCACAGGCATTGGACTAGCTATTGTAAAAAAAATCATCTCTAATAATAATGGAGTTCTCTCAGTAAACTCAGAAAAAGGAAAAGGGTTAACCATTAATTTTACTTGGCAACTTGATATCGAAACGACTAAAATTTTAAAAAATAAAAATCTTTAAACTTAGGAGTGATTAGTTCGTTTTTTTTATTTAGTTTTAAACATCTCAAATCAAACTTTATGAAACTTAAAACATCTCTTTTATTAATTTTATTTCCTGCACTTCTATTTGCGCAAGAAGTTGATCAGTATTTCTCACCAATGAAATTTAGAAATATTGGCCCTTTTCGTGGCGGACGTTCTGTGAGTGCTACAGGAGTTACAAATGATCCTTTAACTTATTATATGGGCACGACTGGTGGTGGCCTTTGGAAAACTGAAGATGCTGGAGCACATTGGAATAATATAAGTGATGGTTTTTTTAAAACAGGTTCTGTAGGCGCTGTTGCCGCATCAGAAAGCAACCCAAATATTATTTATGTGGGTATGGGAGAGCACGCTATTAGAGGTGTTATGACCTCTTATGGTGATGGTGTGTACAAATCTACAGATGCAGGTAAAACTTGGATGCATCTCGGTTTAGAAAGCACAGAACAAATTTCAAGAATTGTAATTCATCCCACAAATCCAGATATTGTATATGTTGCCGCACAAGGAAAATATTCTAGTCCAACTGAAGAAAGAGGAATTTACAAATCAATTGACGGAGGAAAAACTTGGAAAAAAACACTTTTTGTAAATAATTTTTCAGGAGCTTCAGAATTATCAATAGACATTAATAACCCGCAAGTCTTATATGCTGCAATGTGGCATCACCAAAGAACACCTTGGAAAATGATTAGTGGAGGAAATGGAAGTGGCTTATATAAATCTACAGATGCTGGAGAAACTTGGGAAAGATTAGAAAAAGGATTACCATCAGAACTAGGAAAATTAGCCATTTCAGTATGTAGAAGTAATAGTAATAAAGTGTATGCACTTATAGAAAGTGACTCGCAAACAGACCAAAGTGGTTTATATGTATCAAATAATGCCGGTAAAGCTTGGAGTCAAGTTAGTGGTGATAATCGATTAACACAACGTGCTTGGTATTATACAGAGGTTTTTACAGATCCTTTAGATGATGAAACCATTTATGTTTTAAGTGCTCCTGCCCTACGCTCTAAAGATGGAGGGAAATCTTGGGAAAGAATTACAGGCACACATGGAGATTATCACGATTTATGGATAAATCCAAACAATTCTAAAAATATGGTAATTGCCAATGATGGTGGAGCGGCAATTTCTTATAATTTTGGAGAAAGCTGGTCTAGCCAAGATATCATGCCAACGGCACAATTTTATAGAATAAATGTCGATAATTTAACACCCTATAATATTTATGCTGGTCAACAAGATAATAGTTCAGTAAAAATTGCAAGTATGAACCCTACCGGATATAGTATATCTGAAAGAAACTGGACAGATGCCGCTGGTGGAGAAAGTGCTTTTTTAGCTTTTAACAAAAACGACCCAAAACATACTGTTGGTGGTAGTTATTTAGGTACTATTGAAGTATTAGATATGGAGAATAAAGTGAGTTCTCAAATTATGGCTGATCCAATTCAGTATTTGGGTAAAACCGCTAGAGATATGAAATATTTATACAATTGGAATGCGCCAATTGTATGGTCTCAACACGAACCACAAACCATTTATCATGCTGCACAACTGGTCTTAAAATCGACAGATTTAGGCAAAACGTGGACACATTTTTCGCCTGATTTAACCAGAAATATTGACGAAAAACAAGGCAAAGGTGGTGGACCTTATACCAATGAAGCTGTTGGTGCAGAAAACTATGGAACCATTAGTTATTTGATAGAATCTCCTCTCGAAAAAGGTGTTTTTTATTCCGGTAGTGATGATGGTTTTGTTCATATTACCAAAAACGACGGAAAAACTTGGGAAAACATCACTCCTAAAAATCTAGGTGAGACTTTGGTTAATGCGATTGAGGTTTCTCCTCATAATCCTGCAGTTGTGTATATCGCAACTACAAAATACAAATTAGGAGATTATACACCTGCACTTTATAAAAGTGAAAACTATGGAAAAACTTGGAAGAATATCAATGATGGAATTCCTTATGGAGCGCACACAAGAGTAGTTAGAGAAGACAAAGTAAAAAAAGGACTTTTATATGCTGGTACTGAGTTAGGAATTTATATTTCGTTTAATGATGGAAAAAATTGGCAACCTTTTCAAAGAAATTTACCAAGTACTCCAATTCTTGATCTAATGCTACATCAAAATGATTTAATTGTGGCTACCTCAGGTAGATCTTTTTGGATTTTAGACAACTTATCGCTTTTATCTCAATTTGATACGAATGAAAATAGTGTAAAACTATACAATCCAGAACCTATTCTTTACGGGAATTGGGGAAGTAGCATGAATGGAACTACAGCTGATTTTAATGGTATGCAAAATTTTGTTGGTGTAAATCCTGCAAATGGAATTGAGTTGTATTATTACTTGCCAAAAATTGATGAAAAACAAGAATTAACCCTAACAGTTACAGATGAAAATGATAAAATAATCAATACGTACACTTCTAAAAAAGATGATTCTTATGTGCCTCATAATGGAGGAAGTGCTCCTCCTGCACCTAGATTGGCAAAAAAACAAGGTTTAAATCGTTTTGTTTGGAATATGCAATACCCAATAGTACCGGGAATACCTGGAGCATACATAGAAGCTAGCTTTAGTGGGCATAAAGTTATGCCAGGTACTTATAAAGTTAAGCTAACCTATAAAGATAAAAGTTATACCGCAAATGCTATTATTAAAGAAAATTCTAAATATGATATTACAAAACAAGAATTTCAAGAATATGATGCTATTATGAACTTAATGGAAGCCAATGTTACTGAAATGCATTCTAAACTTAACGCACTGGATAAAGCTTCTGCAGATATTAAAAATACTTTAGATCTTCTTAAAAAAAATAATAAAAACACAACTTTAATTTCTGAAATTGAAACACTTTTAGAAAATTTGAAAAATTGGGATGAGAAAATGGTTCAACGAAAATCTCAGGCTTATGATGATGTAGAAAATTTTGAAAATAAGTTTACCGCCAATTATTTATTTGTGATGAATCAAACAAATGGTAGTTTACCCAAAGTAACGCAAGCTGTAATAGATAGAAAAGCAACACTTGATGCCGAATGGGAAATTTTAAAAGAGCAGGCCGATCTATTTATGAATAAAAAGATTCCTGAATTAAATAAAAAATTATGGAATGCTGGTATAGGTGCCATACAAATGAAATAAGTTTTATCATTTATCAAAAAAGAGTCTATTTTGTAGACTCTTTTTTTTGTTCATCATTGTCAATAAATTGTTTGTAATGCTGAAATCTTTCAAAGATTTGTTCTACATAAATAAATGGCTCTGTACCTCTAACATAGCCATATCTAATAAAATCTTTATTGTAGTTTTTAGGGAAACGAAGAGCCAATAACATTTTATCAACATTGTCTTCCCAAACTATAGGGTTTAAATTGTTAAATTCTGCAAAACGTTGCGCATCTCGTACATGCCCATAACCACAATTAAAAGAAGCAAAGGTAAATTTTATGCGGTCTATTTCGTCTGGGATATCTGTAAAACGATCGTAAATCTGACTCAAATAGGTTGTGCCTCCTCGAATACTTTGTACAGGGTCTGTAACATCTGTAATGCCTAATTCTTCTGCAGTAGGTGGCATAATTTGCATTAAACCTTTCGCACCTGCCCATGATTCTGCATTTGGGTCAAATTTAGACTCTTGATATATTTGTGAAGCTAACAAACGCCAATCCCAACCTAATTTTTTTGTGTATTCTTTAATCAAATCATCATATTCAGAAATTTGATTGTTTTTTAGACTGTAATAATCACTTTTTATTCGGCGTTTAAAAAAACGGGTGTTCTTAAAGTACTTGTTATAAATTACAAAATAATCTGTAAGTTTTCTTTGTGCGATGATCCAATCGTTAACCGTCTTCCTAAAAGTGATCGATTTTTTTCGAGTAACCCAAGCAATTCTTTGAGAGAAGGAAATGGGTACATCAATCTTTAAAATAGGATTACTAGAGGCATTTATTTTTGCTAAATTTTCGTCCGCAATCGTATATTTAATTTCTCCGTCAACCACCATATCAATAATTTCTCCTGTAGAGAGTTTACTGTCTAACGTATCTATGTAAATTTCTCCTCCCATTTCATTTGCTAAACTTACAATGCGTTCAACATATGCTGAATTCTTTCGAATAGAAACGGTATCACCAATTAAGTCTAAAGGATCATCTATCACTTGATCTCGCAATTTACTCCACGAAATAGTTCTAAAATTATCAGGTTTTTTCTGAACTAAGACCTGCTTTGTTAAGTATAAATATTCTGTAAAATCAACTTCCCATTTACGTTGATTGGTAATCGTCATTCCGTGAGCAATGATGTCAACATCACCCCTATTTAAAACTTCGAATTGTGAATCTAAATCATCAGAAACCACAATTTCTAATTTCAAATCTAAATGATTGGCTAAACGTTGTAGCATTTCATACTCAAAACCCATAGCTTGGCCTTTGTACAAAAAATAGCTCGTACTGCTATAAACGACTAGCGCCTTTAAGACACCATCTTTTTTTATGTCTGCAAAATCTTTATTCGAAGAATTGGCAACAATTTCATTATATCCTTCTTCCGACTTATTTTCTTTTGATACCATTGTCTTTTTACAAGACACTAAAAAAAGTAGGCTTAAGAACGTTATAAACCGTAAAGTGTTGATTTTTAAAAACATTCTCTGAAAGTAAGAGAATTATTTCTAATTTTAAAATTTTGTTAATAAATTAATATAAACTAAAGTAATCTTTGTCCATTTTTTCGCCAACTAAAGACAGGTCATCCACTAATTTTTCTATAAAACCTTTTAAATCACCTTGAACATCTTCAATGGTAGTATATTGATGTGCATATTTTAATTTACCAATTAAAAAGGCTGCAGAATCTTTATGCGGTATTTCTTCTTTAGATAAATATCCAATATAATTTTGAATACAATTTAAAGAATTCATTATAGATCTAGGACATACTGGGTTCAAAATTAAAAAATCTAGCACTGTATGGCTACTTGGAATTTTTCTATAATACCTTCGCATCATATCATAGGTTTCTACACATTTTAATAAGGTTGTCCATTCGTAACTTGTGGTTACTGAAACTCCAGAGTTTACTTCCTCAACTAAAGCGTCATTGTATTTAGAATTGATGATTCTTATTACCTGATTGGCTCTTTCGATATAAATACCTAACATAATAATAGCATATACTTCGTCATGTAACAAAGTGCCTCGAATTTTAGTTCTTAGCGATGCTATATTTGCAGTAATCATTGTTGTAAAATCGAATAAACCATTTTTTACAAATCGATCTTTATCGTAACTTTTTACAGTTCTATTTAACGTATTTATAGATTCATACAATTCAGAAGAGATTAAATCTCTTGCCCCATTTGCATTTTGTTGTGCGTTTTGTATAGAAGATAAAATAGAGAACTTTTTATCAGGGTTTAAACCAATATCATATAATACTTTCTTTTCATCTAGTTCGTTTTGTTCTTTTAATTCTTCTTCATCTGCCACAAAAAGCATAGAACGCAGTACAAATTGTCTTGATTGTGACAATTCACTTGGTGCATCTAAAGATGAAAAATAATTGACATTCATATATCGTGCGATATGTTCTGAACGTTCTAAATAACGTCCCATCCAAAATAAATTATTGGCTACTCTTGCTAACATAAACTTCTTTTATTTTTTTAATACCCAAGTATCTTTAGATCCTCCTCCTTGTGATGAATTTACTACTAAATTGCCTCTTTTTAAGGCAACTCTAGTTAAACCACCTTTTAATACAAAATCTTTGTCTTTACCTAATAATGTAAACGTTCGTAAATCTACATGTCTTGGTTCGAAAGAGTTTTCTTCTTCTATATAAGTTGCGTGTGTAGAAAGCGACATAATAGGCTGTGCTATATATTTTCTTGGGCTCTCTTTTATGGTTGCTTTTACTTTTTCAATTTCTTCTTTGGTTAATTTATTTCCTATAGAAATTCCATAACCACCAGATTCATCAACGGGTTTTACCACTAATTTATCTACATTTTCTAACACGTATTTTAATTCGTCTGGCCTACTACAATGATAGGTATGCACATTATTTAAGATAGGCTCTTCATCTAAATAATATTTAATAATTTGAGGCATATACGTATAAATCGCTTTATCATCTGCAACTCCAGTTCCAGGTGCATTTACCAAACATACCTTACCTTTCATATAACATTTAAATAATCCAGGTACACCTAATAGGGAATCTTTATTAAACTCTAAAGGATCAATAAATAAATCATCTACTCTTCTATAAATAACGTCTACTCTTACCAAGCCTCTAATCGTTTTCATGTAGACAAAATCGTTTTCAATAAACAAATCTCTACCTTCAACTAATTCTACACCCATTTGTTTTGCTAAAAACGAGTGTTCGTAATACGCTGAATTATAAACACCAGGCGTTAACACTACACATTTAGGAAGATCTACACCTTTTGGTTTTACAGATTCTATGATTTCTAACAAATTTTGACCATAGTCAGATACATTATACGATTGGTAGTGATTGAAAACACCAAATAAAGTTCTTTTTAATGCCGATCTATTTCCAACAACATAACTAACACCAGAAGGACATCTAATATTATCCTCTAAAACATAATAATCGCCATCTGAATGTTTAATTAAATCTGTACCCGAAACATGATTGTAAATTCCTCCAGGAGGATCAAACCCTTTCATTTGTTTTAAGAAATTAACAGATGAATTAATCAATTCTATCGGAACTATGCCATCTTTAATTATTTTTTGATCGTGATATAAATCCCATAAAAATTCATTTAACGCTTTACTGCGTTGTAAGGCACCCGCCTCAATTTTACACCATTCTTTGTTACTGATAATTCTTGGGAATAAATCGAAAGGAAATATTTTTTCTTTCATTTCTTGATCCCCATATACTTGAAAAGTAATACCTTGATTAAAAAAAGCATCTTTCGCTTTATCATTTAAATTGGCAAAATCGTTTACAGAATACTCACTAAACAAATTGAATAGAGTTTCATAAACTTGCCTTACTTCATTATTTTCAGTAAAAATTTCATCATAAAATCTAGAATCAAATTCGTAAGAAGAAAAAATCGGTAAATTGGTTGGTGCTTTCAAATTGTATACTTTTTGTGTAAATTTAATAAAATAATCTATAATTAATAGATGCCTTTGTGCAATATTATTAAATTATTTGAATCAAATTAAATAAAAGACTAATTTTTATTCATTAAAAAGTATTTTTCTTTAAAATAATAATAATCGGTAATAAGTAACATTTATTTTATAATATTTGTACTAGTTTTAGTAATTTCACATATCCTTTGAACAATATTATATAAAAAGCATTTATGGCATTAAAAATTGTAATTTCTCATAAAACGAAATATAAATACGATCGTTCAGTTAAGCTTTCTCCGCATATTTTTAGATTAAGACCTGCACCTCATTCTAGAACTCCAATAGAATCGTATTCTTTAAAAATAGAGCCAGCAAATCATTTTTTTAACTGGCAGCAAGATCCGTTTGGAAATTATTTAGCACGAGTTGTTTTTCCTGATAAAACAACTGAGCTTTCTATTGATGTTGAAATTATTGCAGATTTAAAAACCATAAATCCGTTTGATTTCTTTGTAGAAGAATCTGCAGAGGAATTTCCTTTTGAATATAATGAAACCATAAAAAAAGAGCTATTACCCTATTTAGAAGTTACAGAAAAAGGAGATCTGCTAAAAGATTTTGTGGCTTCTTTAGACATGACGCCACGTAAAACGATTTATTTTTTAATTGATATCAACAGAAAAATTTATGAATATTTAAATTACAATATTCGAATGGAACCTGGTGTGCAAAGTTGTGAGCAAACCTTATTGCAAAAAAATGGGTCTTGTAGAGATTATGCGTGGCTTTTTGTGCAAGCTTTGCGTCATTTAGGTTTTGGAGCTCGTTTTGTTTCTGGGTATTTAGTGCAATTAAAATCTGATGAGCAATCTTTAGATGGGCCTTCTGGACCTGCAGAAGATTTTACAGATTTACACGCTTGGGCAGAAGTATATTTACCTGGTGCTGGTTGGATTGGTTTTGATGCGACTTCTGGCCTATTGGCTGGAGAAGGTCATATTCCTTTAGCTTGTACGCCTTCTTTTGAGAGTGCTGCTCCCGTTTTCGGACTTTCTGATGTTTGTGAAACTACTTTTGAGTTCGAAAACTCTGTAAAAAGAATCTTAGAATCACCAAGGGTAACCAAGCCTTACACTCGAGAACAATGGAAAGCCATTGATAAATTAGGGAATAAAGTAGAAAAAGAATTGCAAAAAAACGATGTTCGTTTAACTATGGGTGGCGAGCCTACTTTTGTTTCTGTGGATGATATGGAAGGCGCAGAATGGAACACAGATGCAGATGGAGAACACAAAAGAAACTTAGCCGCAGATTTATCAAAACGTTTTTTAGATAAATTTTCAGATGGTGGGTTTTTACATCACGCACAAGGAAAATGGTATCCAGGAGAACCGTTACCAAGATGGTCTATAGAATTGGTTTGGCGTAAAGATGGGCGAAAAATATGGTTTAATACTGATTTATTAGCTGCTTTAGGACCTAAAACAGAAATCTCTGAAAATGCAGATCTCTTATTTTTAGAAAAATTAACCAATTATTTAGGAGTTACACCAAATCATATAAAACCAACTTTTGAAGATGCATTTTTAATGATGTACGAAAAAGGGAATTTACCTATAGATTACAATCCTACCCAAGATGAAGATAGCACATTAGCCGAACAAAAAATCAAAGAAATTTTAGAAAACGGAACTTCAAAAGCGGTTGGTTATGTATTACCACTAAATAAAACTCAAGATAAATGGTTTAGTAGCGAATGGGCTTTTAGAAGAAATTATATCTATCTAACACCGGGAAATTCGCCTGTTGGGTTGCGTTTGCCATTAAATTCTTTACAAGAAAAACCAGAACATGAAATTTTTCCTATTTATGAACCAGACTTATTTTCTAAGAAAAAAAGACTGCCAAGTTTCAGGCAAATGGTTTCTAAAAGGCATGAAGATTTCTTACAAAATGGTGTTCCAACTGATATGCCTAATTTCTTTGTAAGAACGGCTATTTGTTCAGAAATAAGGGATGGAAAATTACATTTATTTTTACCTCCTTTAGATAATGCTGAATTTTATTTAGATTTATTAGCTTCTATAGAAGCAACTGCAAGAGAGTTACAGATTCCTGTTATTTTAGAGGGCTATGGCATTCCTCACGACAATAGAATCGAATCGATGAAAATAACACCAGATCCAGGAGTTATTGAGGTAAATGTGCATCCTTCTCTTAATTGGAAACAATTAAAAAACACCACTTTCACCATTTACGAAGAAGCTAAAAAATCGAGATTAGGCACAGAAAAGTTCATGTTAGATGGCAAACATACTGGCACAGGTGGAGGAAATCATGTTACTTTAGGTGGAATTTCTCCAAAAGATAGTCCGCTTTTACGCAAACCAAGTTTACTAAGAAGTTTATTGACGTTTTGGCAACACCATCCTGGATTATCGTATTTATTTTCGGGCTCTTTTATTGGCCCTACAAGTCAGGCGCCAAGAGTTGATGAAGCAAGACACGATAGTTTGTATGAGTTAGAAATTGCATTTAGTCAAATTCCTAAAGATGGTGATGTTCCTTTTTGGTTAACAGACCGATTATTTCGTCATTTATTAACAGATTTAACAGGTAACACGCACAGAGCAGAGTTTTGTATTGATAAATTATATTCTCCAGATTCATCAACAGGAAGATTAGGGATTTTAGAATTAAGAGGATTTGATATGCCACCTCACGCACAAATGAGTTTAATGCAAAATTTATTAGTAAGAACCTTAGTTTCTTGGTTTTGGAAAAAACCTTATGAACATAATTTAGTGAGATGGGGTACCGAATTACACGATAAATTTTTAATAGAGCATTTTGTAAGAGAAGACATTAAAGATATTGTAAGTCAATTGAATAAAGCAGGTTATAAATTTAAAGAAGATTGGTTTGATCCGTTTTTCGAATTTAGATTTCCACTTTATGGTATGGTTGATATTAATACTATTCACCTAGAATTACGCGCAGGAATTGAACCTTGGAATGTTTTAGGGGAAGAAATGACTGGTGGTGGAACGGCAAGATATGTAGATTCTTCTTTAGAAAGATTGCAAGTAAAAGTAACTAATTTTACAGAAGAAAGATATACGTTAACTTGTAATGGTGTAAAAGTACAACTGAAAAGTACAGGAACACACGCAGAATATGTGGCGGGAATTCGTTATAAAGCTTGGAACCCCTACTCTGCCCTGCATCCAACAATTGGTGTAGATACACCTTTGGTTTTTGATATTGTAGATACTTGGAACAAACGTTCTATTGGAGGTTGTACTTATTTTGTTGCACATCCAGGAGGTAGATCTTATGAAACGTATCCTATCAATAGTTTTGAGGCAGAATCAAGAAGAATCAATCGTTTTTGGGACTTTGGACATACGCAAGGAGAAATATCCGAAGAAAAAGAAAAGAAAAAAGAGAAATCTAAAGAAAATGATGTAGAAAGAGTTGTGGAAAAACAAGGAAGTTCAAAAAAATTCAGTTTTAAAGAGATTCCTGTAAACCCAGAATATCCAAATACATTAGATTTGCGTCTTAAAAAATAAATCAACTTGACAAAAATACCAATAACCTCTTTTTTTGGTGACTATTTTAAAGATTTTGAAAACTATGATGAAGTTTTAAAATCGGACATGAAAATCAATCCTAATTGGGAAAGATTACTTAATAATTTCTCTAAATTAGGTATAGATGAATTAAATAAAAGACAAGAAGATTTAGATTGGTTATTAGCTGAAAATGGTGTAACCTATAACGTTTACAACGATCCAAAAGGATTAAACAGACCTTGGACTTTAAATATTATTCCGTTTGTAATTGATCAAAAAGAGTGGAAAACCATTGAGAGAGGTTTACAGCAAAGAGCCCATCTTTTAGATTTAGTGCTAAAGGATATTTATGGTAAAAGAGAGTTAATAAAAAACGGAATTGTACCCTCAGAAATTATTTTTGCGCATCGTGGTTTTTTAAGACCTTGTCATCAAATTCAATATAAAACAGCACAACAATTATTAATACATTCTGCAGATTTGGCAAGAGGACCAGACGGACGAATGTGGGTTGTAAATGACAGAACAGAAGCACCATCAGGTATGGGATATGCTTTAGAAAATCGATTTTCTACAAGACAAGTAGTACCCGGTTTTTTTAAAGAAATAAATGTAAAGCAACCTTTTGATTTTTTTAAAGATTTAAATGATATGTTGATTAATTCAGCATCAACAAATAAAGAAAATCCAACCATTGTAATTTTAACACCAGGGCCACATAATGAGACGTATTTTGAGCATTCATATTTATCATCTTTCTTAGGATATCCTTTAGTAAAAGGAAATGATTTAGTAGTAAGAGATAACAAAGTTTGGATTAAAACCCTAAAAGGCCTAATTCAGGTTGATGTTATTTACAGACGCGTAGACGATGCTTATACAGATCCTTTAGAATTAAATGGCAATTCATATTTAGGTGTTGCTGGTTTGTTAAACGTGGTAAGACAACAAAATGTATCTATAATTAACCCAATAGGAAGTGGCGTTTTAGAAAACCCAGGTTTGATTCCTTTTATGAGTTCGATTTGTAAATATTTTTTAAAAGAAGATTTAATTTTACCCCAAATTGCTTCTTGGTGGTGTGGTCAAGAAAAAGAACGCAAATATGTTCTAGAAAACATTAAAAAGTTTGTTGTAAAACCGATTGATAATACACATAGAGAACATATTTATTTTTGCGAGTTTTTAAATGATGCCGAAATAAAGGCCTTAAAAAAAGAGATAATAGCGAAACCATATCGTTATGTAGCACAAGAAAAAATTTCATTTTCTACTGCTCCAAATTTAACAAAAGAACATCTAGAACCCAGAAAAATAATGTGTAGAACTTTTGCAGTAGCCAAAGATAAATCGTACAGCATTATGCCTGGAGGTTTAGTAAGAGTTGCTGCAGATAGAGAAGATTTACGAGTTTCTAATCAAAAAGGAGGTACAAGTAAAGATTTTTGGATTACCAATAACGTGAATAAATCGTTTAAAAAGCGTCAACGTTATCATTGGCAACACGCAACATCAAATAGCTTTTCAGGAATTGATAATTTACCAAGTAATACCGCAGAAAATTTATTTTGGTCTGGCAGATATTTAGCCAGAACCTTAGTAACAGCCAGGTATATAAGAATGGTATTGAATCAGATGACAAATTCTGAATTTAATAAACGAGAATCAGATACCGAAAGTTTACATATTTTATACCAATCAATTACACATTTAACGTCTATTTTTCCGGGTTTTACAGGTAAAAATAAAGACAAAGCTATAGAAAATCCTTTAGATGAAATTGCAATTGTTTTGTTTGATAAAACCCAATTTGGTAGTTTAGCACACGCGCTATCATCATTTAATAATTCATATTATTCACTAAGAAATCTTTGGTCTAAAGATATGTGGCGTGTTTTTGATATGTTGCAAAAAATTTGGCAAGATTTTGATGAGAAAGACAATCAAAATATTCCAAAAATCACAAAATTATTAGATACCATAATTACAAAACTTATTGCTTTTATAGGTTTAATTGAAGAAAGTATTTTAGTAGAGCAAGGTTTGTTACTCTATTTTATTGGTTTACAAATGGAACAAGCTATTATGACCATAGATAAATCGAGAGCTTTATTAACAATTTGTTATGATGAAGATGTGGAATATGAAATTCTAGAATCTTTATTAAATAGTCACGAAAGTTTAAATATTTACAGGTATAGTTTCAAATCTTATTTGGATGTAGAAAATGTAATAAAGTTAATTTTATTAGACAATTCATATTCTAGATCGCTTAAATATCAATTGAACAGAATTCGAAGAGATGTTTTTAAACTACCTAAAAGAACCGATGATTTTGCACTTACATCTGTTCAAACTGCTATTTTAAAGGCATGCGATGTAATTGAAAATGCAAAATCTAATGATTTAGTTCAGGTTGATAAAAACGCTATTACCAGAAGTCAATTAGAAGTACTGTTGGCTACTTTAAGTGATTTAATTCATAATACATCTATGTCTTTAACAGACATGTATTTTAACCATTCTGATGAACAAATACAGTTGGTTAATCAAAATTACACTTTATAATATGATGTATTCTGTTATCCATAAAACGACTTACAATTACGCGAATAATGTTACTTACTGCCATAATTTAGCCAATTTAAAACCAAAAACTTTTGTGGGGCAAGAGCTTTTAGAATATGAATTAGAAATTGAACCTAAACCTTCGATAATCAAAGAAAATATTAATTTTTTTGGGAACGCTGTTACACACTTTTCAATAGAAAAACAGCACAGAAAGTTAGTAGTTACTGCTAAAAGTATAGTTAAACGTTCATATGAGCATCAAAATAAAATCCTAGTTTCAGAAAGTGGTAAGAGCGTTTCTTTAGCGCAAGCATTATCGAAATTAAAAATTTTATCAACAGAAAATATTGATGCTAAGCAATTTACCTTAGATTCAACTTTTATTAAAAACATTCCTGATACCATTCATAATTATGCGAAAATATCTTTTCAAAAAGAACGTTCGGTTTTTGAAGCGACTAACGAATTGATGAAGCGTATATTTACGGAGTTTAAATTTGATGCAAGTTTTAGCACAGTAGCTACACCTATAGATAAAGTAATGGAAGCAAAAAAAGGAGTTTGCCAAGATTTTGCTCAAGTTGCTATTGCATGTATACGTTCTATGGGCCTACCTGCAAGATATGTAAGTGGTTATATTGAAACATTTCCTCCGCCAGGTAAAAAAAAGTTATTTGGTACGGATGCTTCTCATGCTTGGTTTTCTATATATATTCCAGATTTTGGTTGGGTAGATTTTGATCCCACAAACAATCAAATACCAAAAAACCAACATATTATCGTTGCTTATGGCAGAGATTACTATGATGTATCACCACTAAAAGGGGTAATTTATGGTTCTGGAGATAGTACTTTAGATGTTTCTGTTGATATTAGACCGGTATAAACTAAACTTAAAAATGCTTTAAAATTTATCTTAATAAATCTTAAAGCATTCTTTTGTTAATAATCACTGGGTATTAGCTTGCAATATGGTACTTTATATTTTCTTTAGTATAACTTGATACTATTCCTCTACTTTTTAATTCATCCATAACATTGTAAAGCGATAAAATCATAGAAATATTATCGACTTTTTTTAAAATCTCAAAACTAGTTAAAGGTTGATCTTCAATTGCATTTAATACCGATAATTGTTGATCTGTTAAATTGTTAAGTCTCATAGTTATTGTGTTTTAGGTTACCTCAAAAATAAAATATAAATAAAGTGTGTACCGAAATATTAGACCAAACCAAAGGATATTTATACGTATGGTACGTTTTCATCGTTAAATGGTAATATTTAGAAAAACCTTAAAAAAGAAACGCCATTTTATTTGTTATACAAATTAAATGGCGTTTTTTTAAGTAATACAAAACTTTAAGCAGCGTAATGATACTTACGATTTTGTTTTATATAACTTTTTAATACACCTTTACTGTTTAGTTTATCTAAAATATTATATAAAGATAAAATTAGAGATACATTCTCTACTTTCTTTAATATTTCAAAACTTGTTAGGTGTTCTTTTTGTACTACATTTAGTACCGACTGCTCTAGAGCGGTTAAGTTTGATTGTAACATAGGGGTTAACATTTTAAGTTGTTACAAATATACCATTTATTTTTAAATTTTATTTAACCTTTAAAAAAATGTTAAAAAATAATTATATTCTTTTTCTTGAAGTAATAAAATAAACACCTGTTAACAAAATAGCAGATGCTATTATAGATTGTGCTGTTAGTTTTTCATTTAAAAAATACCACCCCATAAATAATGCTATTACTGGGTTTACGTATGCAGATGTAGATACTTTTTCTGGCGAAACAACTTTTAATAAATAATTAAACGCTGTAAATGCTATAATCCCTCCAAAGACTACCAATAATAACATTGAGAGTTGCACATTTGGTGACCATACTAACGGAGAAGACCAACTTTCTTGAAAGGCGAAACTAATACCTGCTAAAAATAATCCGCCAAAAATCATTTGATAGCCTGTACTTACTAAAAAGTTTTTAGGCAATGTTGCTTTAGATACAAAAATACTACCATAACTCCAACTTAAAACACAACTTAGCATTACCAAAATACCAATCAAACTATGTTGTGAAGTCGTTAATTCTTTTTGACTTATCAACAAAACCATTCCTAAAACTCCTAAAATTACTCCTAAAATAGATTTTTTCTGCATTGGTTTTCTATCAATAATCCGTAACATAATAAGCACAAATAAAGGATTTGTAGAGGCAATTAAAGAGCCAAAACCACTATCTACAAATTGTAAAGCCCAAACAAACACACTATTACCATAAACCAAAAAGAAAAAAGCGGTAATACAAGTATTTTTAAACTCTTGTTTTGTTATTTTTAAATTCGCTTTTGTTATAAATGCGATAAATAGCATAATAAAACCCGCAGTAGAAAAACGAATAGAGGCTAAAAAAAATGGAGGTAATTCTGTAACTGCAACTTTATTAAAAACATAAGTTGATCCCCAAATTACATAAATTGCAAGAAATGAGAAGAAAATTAGGGCTTTAGAGTTTTTCAAGTAGTATAAATTTAACGCTTCAAAAATACTACTAAAAATATTGCCATCGCTTTTATAAAAATCAAAGTTTATAAATTATTATATTTGGACTTATGGAAGTAAAATGGAATGAAAACAAACCCTTTTAATAAAAACATTTGCTATAATTCGCAAAACATAGCACTTTGTTGGTTTATTGCATTTATAGTTTAAATGAGATGTGTTTGGATTTATTTGTTTAGCTATCAAAAAGCAATTATGACTAAAATTTAAACTAAAAAATTAGAAAAAATTGAATCGTAAATATCCTTTTGATCCTGCTGTAAAACATCATTTAATTATCGCTTTAGGTTTAGCAATTTGGATTTTTGTTTTTCTATATTTTACAGAGCCTTTAGATGTTAATAGACTTGGTAACACCAATAAATTCTTGTTTTTAATTGGTTATGGAATTATTGGAGGAATTAGTTACCTCCTTTTTTTACCTTTTCAATATTTTATATTTCATAAAAATGATAAGACTTGGACAGTTTTAAGTGAATTTCTATTTTTAATTTGTCTTACTTTTTCTTTAATTAGTATAGCACGTTTGTATTATTTGTATGTAATTATGGCAAATGATAGAAATCCGTATGAGTTGTGGTATATGGTAAAAGCCATTTTTTTACCTGCTGTTTTAACAATTTCACCAATTATTATTTTCGGGCGTTTTGCTTTTGGAAAATATAAGAACAAACAAATTGAAGCTAAAAAAATAGAAATCAAAGGAGAAGGAAATTATGAAGGATTACGTCTTTTTTTAAATGATATTATCTGCATTCAATCTTCAGACAATTATATCGAGGTTTTCTATTTAAATGGTTTAGAGGTAAAAAAAACGTTAATCAGAAATAAATTGTCTGTTATGGTTAATGATTTTCCTGAACTTTTAAGAACACATCGTTCATATTTAATTAATCCTTTTCATTTTTTACAATGGAAAACTGAAAAAAGCAAACTGTTTGTTATTTTATTTCACGACATAAAAGTGCCAGTATCAAGAACCTATCAAAATGAAGTGAAAACGGCTTTGAATTCTACCACAGTATAGCTGTATTTTACCCCAAACACTTATTACTATTGAGTTTATTGTGAGTTCCTTTCTAATTTTGTCTCAGAAAGTTTAATCCACAAAAACATCATTATGAAAACTCAAATCACATTAATTATCATTTTATTCGTAACAATTTTTAATATATCAGCACAAAACAACCAACAAGAAATTTTAATTGTGGGCACAATGCATACTGTACCAAAAATTGTTAAGAAAAGTTACAAACCAATGTTACGTTTTGCTAAAAAATACAATCCAGAAGCAATTTATGTAGAAGCACCAATGGCAGATGATGAAAAATCTTGGGAATATCTAAAAAATGGTTGGTCTAAAGGATATCAACGTTTTTATAAATTGTCAGATTCTTTAAAAAGAACTTTTGACTTTAACCAATCAAAATTTAAAATGCTTATTAGTAAAGAGTTTGCAGATATGAATGATAATGATTTAGATTACTTAATAAAATCATTCATATATAAAAGAGACAATGGAAATTATGAATTGTATTCTTATATTAAAAAATATGGTGTTAATGGCTCAGTAAAACCAACAAGACACGAGGATGGAGATTTAACGTATAAATTGGCTTTATCTATGAATCTGAAGTACGTAGTTAATATTGATGATCAACAAACAAATAAGGAATATCATGTAGCTTGGAGTAAATGTTCTAAAGAAGGGGTAAATAATGGCAATAATATGGCAAATTCTAAACTGTATAAAAAAAATTATAAACGCGCTATTTTACCTGCAATATTTAGAAAACTAGGGAAACATACTAACAAAAGAAAATCATTGCAACAATTGCATGATATGGCTTCATTTTCTTATGTAATTGAAGACACGAAAGGCTGCAAAGATGGAAGAAAATACTTTGATGAACGTAATATGAGAATTGCTAAAAATATTGCTGTTAAAGTAATAGAATCGAAAAAACAGAAAAATATAGTTATTATTGGTGCTGCTCATGTAATTGGTTTAGAAAAAGAACTCAAAGAAAACTATCCCAATTTAAAAGTAATTCTAATGAATGAGTATTAAACTTTCTATTTTGCTTTTAATTAGAAAACCCTCGCCAATGGCGAGGCTACTGAAAAAGTATAATTATTAAATAAAAGGAGAAGAAT
>TARA_R110002126_G_scaffold78727_4_pt1 | contig 25956 bp, 30 predicted proteins | sample TARA_R110002126 | Tara Oceans TARA_R110002126 (sample SAMEA4397536) | marine metagenome | biome: Polar Biome; feature: [DCM] deep chlorophyll maximum layer (ENVO:01000326); material: water (ENVO:00002006), including particulate matter (ENVO:01000060) such as... | depth 30 m | reverse complement strand
GTTGCATGTGACTGGTACTTGAATGCAGTTGTCCAGTGGCGCGCCAGCCAGTTTGACCCGCGTGCAATCCTGATGGGCCATATTGAGTTTGCACCTCATCAAGTGAATCTTTAAACAGAGTCAATGCTTTATCCCAAGTGACACGGACAAAGCGAAAATCACCTCGTTGACTGGTATCACTTTTATGACCTTTCAATAAAAAATCTAGGCGTACCATAGGGTAGCGAACCCGTGAAGGGTTGTAGACTAAGCCTTTAACGCCATTAATCATATCGGTAGGGTATTTGTCCAACTCAAATGGAATCACCTGGTCAATCACGCCATTCTTACGTTTCATCTTGAATGCACCAAAGTGCGAACCGGTAGTCAACCAGTCGTCATTTGCTTTAGTGCCCGCAGCTGCAAGGGCATTGAATGGTGCCAAAACTGATGTACTGCTTAGTCCAACATAAGAAGTCGCCACTAAGCCTTTAAGAAAATGTCTTCTGTTCATGATGATGTCCTATTAATGCGCCGACTTATCGAAAGTAGATGAATGCTCTTGTAAGTACTTTTGTACAAGCGCTTGAGTGTCTTGGTCCATGTTGACGAATGCAATCATGCCTTTAAACATTCCAGGCCAGCTGTTAGCGTCAAAATGTGCTTCTGCTGGTTGGGTGTGGCACACACTACAACTTCTGGTATAAGTGGTGCGGGCATAATCCCAAAGTGGCTGTAAATCGTTAATTAGGTAGTCAGCATCTGTCCAAATTTTGGCTTCAACACGCTGCCATGTTAATCCGGTCATGGGGTCTTCTTTCTGTTCAAAAACATTCATTACGCCTTCTTCTAAAGCAGCATCTTTTGATAACTGAGCCGACAGAATGTTAAGACCAAAATCGAAATAGATAACACGACCAGCACCAATTTTTTTACGCCAACCATTAATACCAACTAGTACACGACTGCCATTGATTTCAAGTACCGTCACTTTAGTGGCAATGTTTAACGTGCCAGCTTCAACATCTGTTTTTTGATTAAAATAAAGGGGTTTAGTTAAGGCAGTAAAGTACTGAGCACCAACCACAAGACCAGTTTCGCCAGATCCTACTTGTGCAATGAGTTCTGGTGCACGAGAAGTCCCCATGTCAGGAAGTTTGTGAGCAATACCTTTATGGCAATCAACACAGCTCTGGTCTATCTCTGCTGCACGCTTCATTTGTTTTTGCGCCAACTTTGACATGTCATCCCATTTCATCGAGTCATAGTTATGGCAGTTTTTACACGCCAAAGAGTTATCACGGTCGAAGCGTTTCCACTCACGGCTAGCCATCTCTAGACGTTTTGATTCAAATTTTTCTTCAGTATTAACAGTTTGCATCAACCAACCCCACATATCATGTGATGCTTCAATCTTGCGCCCAATTTTACGACTCCAGTTATGAGGCACGTGACAATCGGGGCAAGTGGCCCGAACGCCAGAGTGATTAGACCAATGCACCGTTTTCTGTAGCTCTTGGTAGGGCTTGCTTTCCATACTGTGACAGCTAATACAGAACTCTTCAGTGTTGGTCATTTCCAGTGCGGTATTAAAACCACCCCAGAATATAATCCCCATTAAAAAAGCAGATAGGCTAATTGTGCCTAATGTAAGATATTTGGCAGGCTGGTTTAGCGTCCGCCAGGTATTAATAAACCATTTCATAACAGCATCCTTTATAAGATTGACTCATAATTTATTTGAGGATTAGTGCGCAACAACGCCACCAAATGCTTGGATCATCCAAATGACAAAACCATACGCACTAATGCTGGTTACTGTGATAATGGGAAAGAATAAAAAAATGATAAACCCAAGAGCTTTTAGCTCCTTAGACTTCACATTACGTTGGGGATCTACTACGTTTTTTGTTGTCATAGCTTGCTCACTTAAAAAATTACCTTTGCTGATGACAGCTATATTAGATAACAATTGTTAATGGCACTCAGACTGTGGATGAATGAACGTAGACAATATATGAAAGATTATGAATAAATAGATTGAGTACCAACAAGAAAGGTTGCGGTAGAAAATAACACCGGGGTAGAGACTAGGGAAAGTGAGATTATGGTTTATGCACCGCATCGCTATCTACCATAGCTTTAGACTATTTTGTGGTTTTTTAACCCGTAATTTTATTCAGGTCTAATAGAGAATTACATTAAACTATTACGATAATAAAATGCTAAACACTCGATGTGATATGACGTGTGATAACAATGTTAAACAACACCATAAAAAAATAGATTAAAATCTGTTAACTACACTATAGTTATTCTATTAATTTGACACTAATGGAGTAATACAAGGATGTCGATTTTAAAGTTTATTTTATTGTCTTTAATCATATTTATGCCAACTTCACATGCAGGTGAAACATGGAAAATCGCATCACTAGAGTGGGCTCCTTATGCGGGCTCAACCATCCCAAGTATGTAAAGATGCACTTGTACCATGGATTAATACTATGGGTTCTTGATCAGACTTTGGTCCTTCATCTCTTAAGTGAATATTCATCCTGAGAAGGAGGTTGAGCCCAACGCTTACTCAGCTCTGCAACTGACTTATCAGGTGCTTGATTAAGGTAAATAAAAATAGCAAGGCAAGCTAAAAGTACCAACAACAGATATAAAAAATATTTCAACAATCCGAACATTTGTGCACCTTATTATTGTCACAGGTATTATTGCTAATAAATATTAACAGCAGTGTTCCTTAGATTAGATAGCCACTTAAGACTACAATGCAAATGAGGTAAATCTTTGCTCAGTAGCTTCAAATAACGACAGCCATATAGTTACAATAATGTTAATAGCAGGCTTGCAGCATACACAATGACATTGTTATCACAATATCCCCAGAACAAGATGCATTGGCTCTCTTAAGTGCAAAATATAGCTTATATGGTAGAGCTTTATTGGTCGTTAAATATGTTAAAGATTTTTTATCACTATAAAACAATGAGATAATCTTATACTAAAGTGTTTGTTAACAAATATTAGCCTAGCTCACAGCATGATATAACTGATATAGAATACATAAGACAGTTCTGACCGTTTTAGGCGGATAGAGGCGCTCTCTGTAGTGAGAGTATTAACGTACTTAGCTTTTTAATCACTTACTAGGCATCATATAGTTAGTCGCTAAATGTGACATGTGTCGAACAAATCTAACTAAAAATCGTTATAGTAAGATCATCTTCGAATTCTTGGGCGCCATATATGCTGAAAGTTTTATTAAATATAGCGATTATAATATCACTAGTAGGGCAATTATTGATGCCTAGCTTCGCTATGTCTAATGAAATGTCTATGTCTGCAGAAATGGTCATGACCAACTCACAATTGAGCCCACCTCATCAATCCGCAATGATCGCAACTGACTGTGCTGGCAATGATAATTGTTGTTTAGGCGATACGAGTCAATGTATTAGTCATTGCCATGCGATCGCAAATACTTTTGCGTTATTTTCGGGCATAGAACTTATCACTATAAGGTTAACCAGCGCTAAAGCGAGTTTGCCTTTATGGGTATCAACCCCTTCTAATCTATCAAGCCAAAACCCACCTCCAATAGCTTAATTCTTTATCTAAATTAATTATTTATATTAGTTACCTATATTAATTACCCACATTAATTTATAAAGATTTTTGTTGCTGTCGTTATCAGCATCAAAAAGTTAACGGAGTTTATTATGAAAAAATTTATTGCTATTTCACTACTATCTTTAGTCAGCTCAGTATCAATGGCTGCCACTATCTCATTGCCAGATTATTTGATCTTTACGGCGGTCGATGGAAAACCGGTATCAAATAAAAGCCAATTAGAAATCTCTCCTGGTCAACATCTCATTGAATTACAGTTTTATGAGTTGTTCTCATCTGGCGCTGATGATACTAATTTCATTAAGTCTGATGCGTTATATTGGAGTTTTAATCTATCTAGAGATGAAGATATTAAAGTGTATACCAAAGAGATTCTATCTTCGAAAAATGCAAAAAACTTTATCAAATCACCGTTTATAACATTAGAAAGCGCCACTATTAAAGGTGAAACCGTCAAGTTAGTTAATCACGAAGAGTTAATGGCTATCATCATGAAACAACATAGTAAAATGATGCAGCAATAACCCTCTAATAATAGGGCGCTCTAATGCGCCCTATTATTTTAATATTCAAACCCTACTTGACCTGTGTGTTACACATAGGTTTATAGTCAGATGATTATAATGATTAACCTTAGTGGTGGAGGCTGCATGAAAGTGAACCAACTTGCTACTGAATTAGGTATTACTGCCGACACAGTGCGCTTTTACACTCGCATTGGCTTACTTAATCCTAATAAATCTCCAATCAATGGTTATAAAGTCTATGACCATAAAGATAAGTCGCGTATGCAATTTATCTTAAGCGCTCGAAGACTTGATTTTTCAGTTGAAGAAATTAAAGTGATTTTTTCAAAAACCGACCATGGTGAAAGTGCCTGCCATCTTGTGCGAACGTTAGTTAAACAAAAGCTGGCTGAAACGGAAAGACAATTTAATGAAATGGTTAAACTACGCTCAAGGCTTGCACACGCAGTTGAGCAATGGTCAACCATGCCAGATAACTTACCGACAGGAAATATGATTTGCCATTTGATTGAAGGTTCACATCAAACAGATGGCACTCCTGCAAGAATTAATCAGGATGATAAGATTACATTAACACCAACGGAGGTTAAGTAATGGAACACACAACGCATTCACCTATACAGCTCAATATTATCGGCGCAGGCTGCGCTAGCTGTGTTGGTAAAATTGAGAAAGCCATTAAAACCGTACAAGGCGTAGATTCGGCCGATATGAATTTTGCAGATAGAACGGTACTTGTTACTGGTCAAGCAACTGCAGAGTCCATTATCAACGCGGTAGAAAGTGCTGGCTACAATGCCACTCAAATCCAGGCTGAGTCGGCAGAAGATGCCATGAATGAGAAAGAACAGGCTGATTTACAACATTATAAAAGTTTATTACGCCATACTATTATCGCTTTAAGCGTCGGTATTCCGTTGATGATCTATGGACTTTTTATTGGCGAAATGACGGTATCAAGCCTCTCAGAGCAAATGGTATGGGGGCTGGTTGGTGTAGTTACCTTGGCCATTATGTTGATATCCGGTAAACATTTTTATATCGGTGCTTGGAAATCTTTTTTAAACCATAACGCCAATATGGACACCCTCATCGCCTTGGGGACAGGAACGGCTTGGATATATTCAATGCTAATTGTGGCATTTCCACAGTGGTTTCCTGAAATGGCAAGACATGTTTACTTTGAAGCAACCACAATGATCATTGGTTTAATTAATCTTGGTTTAGCACTAGAAGTAAAAGCGCGTGGTAAGACCTCTGAAGCCATTAAGCGTCTTATTGGCCTGCAAGCAAAAACGGCGCGGGTTATCCGTGATGGCAAAGAAATCGATATCGACATTGCCCAAGTGTTACTTAACGATCATGTTAGAGTCCGTCCTGGCGAAAAAATCCCCGTGGATGGGGTGGTTATTGAAGGTAAAAGTACCATTGATGAGTCAATGCTGACCGGTGAGCCCATGCCAGTTGAAAAAGCTGTTGATGATGATGTGGTCACCGGTACTTTAAATAAATCTGGCTCAATCATATTTAAAGCAACACGGGTCGGAAAAGATACCGCACTGGCGCACATTATTAGTATGGTCAAACGGGCACAAAACTCGAAGCCACCGATTGGTCGATTAGCGGATGTCATTGCGGCTTATTTTGTACCAGCCATTATGATAATTGCCATTGTCAGTGCCATGGTGTGGTTTAACGTTGGACCTGAGCCATCAATGGTATTTGCCATAGTATCTGCTACAACCGTGTTGATTATCGCTTGTCCTTGTGCCCTCGGACTCGCAACACCAATGTCGGTAATGGTTGGTGTTGGTAAGGCGGCTGAATCTGGGGTACTTATTCGTAACGGTGAAGCTTTACAAACGGCCTCTAAAATCACCGCAATGATTTTAGATAAAACTGGCACCATTACCGAAGGTAAACCGCAAGTTACCGATATTATTCTGGCTCATGCAGACAGTGAAGAGCAGGTAATTGCCTTATCGGCTGGAATTGAAAGTCACTCCGAACACCCCTTAGCACAAGCCATTGTTGACAGTGCCAACGCTAGAAGCATTAAAGCCATTAACTCTGAACACTTTAATGCCATTTCGGGTCAAGGTGTAGAAGCTCAGATGGATGGACAAACATTACTGTTTGGTAATGAAAAACTGATGCAAGACAACAATATTGCGATTAGTGACTACCAAGCCAAGGCCCAAACCTTAGCCGAAGAGGCTAAAACACCTATGTATTTGGCGCTTGCAGGGCAGTTACTTGCCATTATCGCAGTATCTGATCCGATAAAATCCGATTCAATCGAAGCGATTGCGAGACTAAAACTCAGTGGCATTAAAGTGATTATGTTAACCGGAGATAATAAAGCTACCGCAGCCGCAGTGGCGAAGAAAGTCGGTATTGATGACTTTTTCGCTGAAGTGATACCAGCAGATAAAGCCAAAAAAGTCGCTGAACTTCAGCAACAAAATGAAATTGTTGGCATGACTGGTGATGGCATTAATGACGCTCCAGCGTTAGCCTTAGCCGATGTCGGCTTTGCAATTGGTACGGGTACCGATGTCGCGATAGAAAGTGCCGATATTACCTTAATGCGTGGATCACTTCATGGATTAGCCGATGCCATAGCCATTAGTAAAGCAACGCTGCGCAACATTAAACAAAACTTGTTTGGTGCATTTATTTATAACGTTGCGGGTATTCCGTTAGCGGCAGGAGTGCTTTATCCGGTATTTGGTATTTTGTTAAATCCAGTGATTGCCGGGGCGGCGATGGCTTTTTCATCGCTTACCGTCGTCAGTAACGCCAACCGTTTACGTCTGTTTAAAGCTAAAGAACACTAGGAGACTCAAAATGTTGATTAATTTACTGTGTATCGCATTAATCGGTTTTATCATTTGGTGGTTTTGGCTGTATAAACCATCAAATGAAACTAAGGTTGATGCCAGCACATCAATAGTGGTTAAAGACGGGGTGTATTCGCCTGCAAGAATTAACATTAGCGCCAATACGCCGACAGAAATAACCTTTTTACGCCAAGATAAATCCGGATGTTCCGCCACAGTCTTGCTACCCGACTTAGATATTAGCCAAGATTTAGCACTGGATAAACCCACCAAGGTAGTATTACCTGCTCTGGAAAAAGGCGAGTATCCATTTCATTGTCAGATGCAAATGTATAAAGGCGTGTTGATCGTTGAGTAAGCGTTACCAGCCCGTTATGGCATAACGGATTAGATAATGAATCTTTGGGGGGCATGAACAAAATGACGATCAGAACTTGATAGTGTAATGTCACCCTAAGATTTAATTAATGATTATCGTTAATGTAACGCATGCCTATCGGCAAAATGAATTTACTGAGCAAAAATGACCCAGACAATTGACTTACCCATACTTTATTCTTTAAGAAATTGCCCTTATGCAATGCGGGCTAGGTTGGCGATTTATGCTTCAGGCCAGCAAGTTCAGCTACGCGATATAGTGTTAAGTAACAAACCTGATGAGATGCTTAAGGTGTCACCTAAAGGCACCGTCCCGGTACTAGTCACCACTGATAACCAGGTGATCGATGAAAGCCTAGCCATTATGGAATGGGCATTTTTACAAACAGACCCAGAAGGTTACACTAACAAAGCTGTCCCCAACGCTTTAGATGAAATGTTGGCTGTTATTGCGATATTTGATAATGAATTTAAAGGTCATCTTGAACGGTATCGCTGCTCAAAACGTTACCATGAACCCTCATTACCAGAAGATAGACAGCAATGTGAGCGTTATCTTGCCGATCTGGAATCGCGACTCTCTCTGCACCAGTATTTGATGTCCGACAAACCGAGCTTAACTGATTTGGCATTAATGCCGTTTATGCGGCAGTTTGCCCAAGTAGAGCGGCAATGGTATCTACAATCTCCCTATCCAAAATTGCGCCAGTGGTTGAATCATTTTTTGCAAAGTCGGATGTTCAGCAAGGTAATGGTACAAAATTCAATGTGGTTAGACACTAAACAACGCCTGATATTTGGCGCTGGTGTCCAGGGCTATTATCTTTATTGAGCTTGAGTATTTAAGATTAATTCGGCATAGCGCGCCATTGGAATATTGATTTTTTGTTGCAATATTTGAGCATTACGCATGAGTTGTTCAGTTTCTATTTGGGGTATGGCATTTTTGAATGCCAGAATGATCCTGTTGCCACTGTCAACCTCGAAACTGATTAAGCGATGTTCAAATTCTAGCGCAAGTAATGCATCTAACTCTTGTCGAAGTTCTACCGATGTATGCCAAATATTGAGTACTAAAACGCCATTTACATTGAGTGCATTTTTACAATCCCGTAAATAGGATGACTGCACTTGGTTAGGTTCCATGCCTTGTGAGTTATACAAATCTGAAAAAATAACATCACTTTTGACAGTAGTATATTTAATGTGATGGACTGCATCGTCTATATGAGTAACGATGCGATGGGTATCGGGTAAATAAAAGTAATCTTTGGCGGCATTGACTACCGCTTCGCGGTATTCAACCGCATGGACGTTTATATTAACGAAACTATTGAGTAAACACTTTGCCATCGATCCCGCCCCCAGCCCCATAATAGTGGCGATGTTCACTGTCGGAAGAAACAATAATCCGCTCATCATGGCTTGGGTATAACCAAGATGTAATCCATTTATATCATTGAGTTTCATGCAGCTTTGATAGATTTTCCCATCGAAGCTAAGAATACGGCTATTTTTTGTTTGATAAACATAAATGGGGCCGTGCTCATCTTCAGTTGATGAGATGCAGGTTCCTTTGATATCCATGGTATTGTTAACATCGCTTAAATACGTACAGGTAACGGGTAGGGCAGTATAGCTGATAATAGACGCGGTAAATTAATTGCTTACGAAGTAAAGCTCTTTGAGTTGATATCAAACGGCTAAATTATTCGTGGTTAAGTTAATATAATGTATCCAGAAAGTGACTTTTTTCAAATATAAAACTACTATGATTATTATGAAAATAACAAATTGATTTTTTATGAAAAAATATCTCTTTACCTTAATTATCATTTTGCTATTCGCTTGCGAACAACCCGCTACAGAAAAAGCCCTGCAGTACAGTCGTTTGCCTAGTAATAATACCGCGTTAACCTATAGATTTGCGATTCACCCTTTACACAATCCGCAAAAGTTATTCGAGGCTTATCAACCGCTGATTGATTATATCAATCAGAAAATCCCTGAGATTGATATTGAACTCGAAGCATCAATCGATTATGCCTCCTATGAACAAAAAATCCGCGACAGAAAGCCAGATTTATTACTGCCTAATCCATGGCAGACCTTGCAGGCTAGGGACAACGGATATCGAGTGATTGCCATGGCTGGTGATGCTGATGATTTCAAAGGGATTTTTATTGTAAGAAAAGATAATAATATCCAAAAACCAATTGAGCTGAAGGGTAAAAGAGTGAGTTATCCTGCACAAACAGCGCTTGCTGCGACAATTATGCCACAGTATTTTTTGTACACTAATGGAATCGATATTAATCAAGATCTTGATAATATCTATGTGGGTTCACAAGAGTCTTCAATCATGAATGCATATCTTGGTAAGGTAGCTGCAGCAGCAACTTGGCCACTTCCTTGGCGATTATTTCAAAAAGATCACCCAGAAAAAGCAAACCAGCTTAAAGTCATTTGGCAAACACCATCTTTAATCAATAACTCAGTTATGGTTCGTGATGACTTTCCTAAAGAGATTAGTCAAAAAATACAACATTTACTGATTACTTTAGCAGACTCACCAGAAGGTAAGGCTATTATGCTCGGTATGGAAACCGCTAGATTTACTCAGGCTGAAGATGCTGATTACGATGTTGTACGCAGCTATATAAATAATTTTGAGAGCAAAGTGCGCCCAGTGGAAAGTTCAATCAATGATTAAAAAATTGCAACGCATTCTATTAGGCACATTGCGCCGTCAAATGATGATTGGCATGACGCTCATCATCACTTTGATGATGGGATTATTTGTCTGGGATACCACTCACCGCCAGCAAAAAATTAAAGTAGAACAATATAAAGATCAAGCTATTGCCCTTGCAGATACTTTAGCGACTTCGTCTGCTATTTGGGTTGCCTCGCGAGATGTCAGCGGTCTGCAGGAAATCGTCAATGGTGTATCAAAATACCCTAACTTAAAGCAAGCTATCGTCATCGATTTACGTGGCCAAGTGTTGGCACATACAGATTTGACTAAAGTGGGTTTGTATATCGATGCATTCAACCAAGACAATGATCTGCAACAGATACATTATTCTGATAGTAGTATTGATGTAACTAAAGCCATTGTATTAGCTGATCGAGAAATTGGCTGGGTGGTGATTGATTTAGATAGACGCGCTTACTTAGAAGAAATTAACCAAATAAAAATAAACAGTTTCTTTTATGCACTTACTGCCATTTTACTTGGTGTTTTAATCACCACTTTAGCCAGTCGTTATTTAACTCGTCGTTTGTATATCATTCAAAAAGTAGCCGACAAAGTCCAAACTGGCGCCACTCATTTACGTGTCAACATGAAGGGAACTGATGAAGCTTCGTTACTTGCTAAACAATTTGATCAAATGCTGGATAGCTTGTCATTAAGGGAATCTCAATTAGCCTCATTTTATTCTTTAGATTTGGTCGGTTTAACGGTTACGTCACCAGATAAAGGCTTGATCAGTATCAATCCTTGTTTGTGTAACATGCTGGAATACACCGAAGAGCAACTGAAAAAATTAACATGGAATGATTTAACCTACCCTAATGATTTAGAGGCTGATGAAGCCCAATTCACCAGGTTACTTGCCAATGAAATTGATGGCTATAGTCTAGAAAAACGTTTTATTAGCAGAACAGGCAAAGTGATCCCTACCATGTTAGTCGTTCGTTGTGTGCGTAAAAACGATGGCAGTATTGATTATGTTCTGGCAATGGTTCAAGACATCAGCAAGCAAAAAGAAGACGCTATTCAAATAGAGCGACTAGCCTACTTTGACCCGCTAACGAAATTACCCAATCGGCGGTTATTAGATGATAGGTTAAAACAAGCATTAATATTTAGTGATCGGAATCAGTATTATGGTGCGATATTATTTCTTGATCTGGATAATTTTAAAACACTCAATGACACCCTAGGACATGATATTGGTGACCTGTTATTGCAACAAGTGGCCAATCGACTTATCAATATTATCCGTGAAGGTGATACAGTCACTCGCTTTGGCGGTGATGAGTTTGTGATCATATTAGAAGGAATTCATTCTAATGCTTTTGTTGCCGCCACACAGATAAAAGCGATTGCCACGGCTATTTTAGATACCATTAACCAGCCTTACACTATAGCAGGCCATAGTTACTCGACCAGTACCAGTATTGGCGCGACTTTGTTTCTCGGCAATAATACCACCCCAGATGAGTTACTCAAGCAAGCTGATATTTCCATGTATCAAGCCAAAAAATCAGGTCGAAACCTTGTCTGCTTTTTTGACCCTAAAATGGAAATCAGCATTATCAATAGAGTGGTGCTTGAACGCGATTTACTCTTTGCACTAGAACATAATCAATTCCAATTGTATTACCAAGTACAAGTCGACAGCTCAAACACCCCCGTGGGCGCCGAAGCCCTGATCCGTTGGAACCATCCACAGCGTGGCATTGTGTCCCCCTTAGAATTTATCCCGTTGGTAGAAGAAACCGGCATGATTATCGAAATAGGACAGTGGGTTATTGATTCGGCCTGTAGGCAACTCAATGCCTGGCAGCAACATGTTAATACCGCAGGATTATCATTATCTATCAATGTCAGCGCCAAACAATTCCATAAAGCCGATTTTGTCGACATAATCAAAAAAAGTATTGATAAATATAGTGTTAATCCTAAATTACTTAAAATTGAATTAACTGAAAGTGTACTGTTAAATAATATTCAAACCATTATCGAAAAAATGAATACTTTAGCGGCTATAGGTATCCAGTTTTCGTTAGACGATTTTGGTACCGGTTATTCATCGTTACAATATCTCAAAAAACTCCCATTACATCAGCTTAAGATCGATCAGTCATTTGTGCGTGAACTCTGTGTTGATAGTAACGATAAAACCATTGTTAAGACCATTATTTCGATGGCACAGAGCTTAGGTTTAAGTGTAATTGCAGAAGGTGTAGAAACTGAACAACAACAGCAATATTTAATCAGCCAAGGGTGCCGTAATTTTCAAGGTTACTTGTTCAGTAGACCGATACCAATTGACCAGTTTGAAAGCCTAATACCTCAAATCGCTTAATTAGGTAGATGCCAGTAGGCTAGGGCGACGATAAGCAAAATGCGCCTATTGACTTAGAGTCAATAAAGCGGCTATTGCGTAGAACATGGAATGAGATAAATCGAGGTAAACACTAAGATTTTTATTCTGAGGTGTGCGTATAAGGGGTCATGTTGCCGCTGGAATAAACACCGAATGAATCAACACGATGGACCAATAGTGGCTAAAGTTAATTAGCCACTTTACTGGACATTATCTAACAAATGCCTGTTAACATAGACTGTCCCAACTCAAGATAAGCATTAGCATCATCAACAATCCCTTTCGATTTAAGATGATGGGCAAAACCCAATCGTGCAGTCATCAATAACCAAAATATCGTACTAATTAAACCCACAATGCGCCACGGCGTTGATTTTGCCCACTTAAGCGTAAAGGTAATTGATAGTACATAAAGTACAAAACCACCTAATTTAGACGATGCCCAACCGTTCACAAACGGGTACAAGTTCAATGGATTAACGATAATCATGTAAATAAAGGTGCAGATAAACAGAGCATACAAAACATGAGGACCGATCTTGAGCAGTTTATTATTGACCTTGTCAGAGCCTTTCATCGTCAACACAAAGTTAATGATAAAAAATATAAACGTCAGCGCAATTATTGTCAGGTGGGTGTGCTTAACTATCATGTACATGATCTTGTTCCCTAAAAAGTAATGTATATATAGTACTTATACCGTGTATTTGTAGTTTAAAGCAAAGTCTGTAACCAACGAAGCTTAATTACGTACTACGGTGGCGTTAAGATCAATATCACCAACCAAGTCTAATTATTGTATTTGAGTATCGTGCTTATATGGAAAATATGGAGGGCACCGATACCCTCAAGCTGAAAAAAGATGACAGCGGTCAACACCATTATATTCCGCTGAGCTGGGTAACTTCAATTGAGGGCGATAAAGTTAAAATCGATCGTCCAGGAGACCAGGCTATGCAGGAATGGTCTCAAACTCCGCCAACAGCTACAGGACACTAAAGTCTTGTTGTACCGCTAAACAAAGATGGCATGCACTCATGCCATCTTAAGACCAGAGCGGGAAGTACTGAATTTATTTCCCGCCATCACTTTTCCCCAAAAACTCACACCAAAATGATAGACATCAAAAACAGCGTTAGTCGAGTTCGTACAGATTTTACGTAGGCGCAGATTACAGAAATGTCAGGGACATTTTTATCTTTGGCATTATTTACTGCAACCAGAATAGCTAGATCTCACGTGAAATTTGAATCTCAGTTTTCCTGATATCAATGAAAAATGGCTCTAGGCCAATAGTGGTGTAGGCTAGAGCCATTCAAATTTCAGTGGGATCAAGTTTCGATCTCAATGTCGAATATCAAAAAAAGGCAATTGGATAAGATTACACAAACATCCTATTTAACATAATATACATTGTGCGCAGTTGTGTATTTAACGTTTTGATTTAAAAGAGGATTAAATTAGTAATGCCGATAAGTATCTATATCGGCATTACTATGTGATTGCTTACCGGTGTCTAAATGGCTCATCTTCTGTGACTTTAAGTAACTCACCATCGCAATGTTGGCATTGGATAAATATGGATTCGAAATCATCATACCACCACGGCTTATTACATTGCTTACATTGAAGTTCCGGTTTGTCTTGGCGTTCGACCATGCTCATGCCGCCATCATATGAAATTATTTGCATGTGAGTTCCTTAATCGATTGTAACGTGTCTTCAAGTTCACCGAGCATTACACATGACTTTGCAACCAGTTCTAATTGAGCTTGTTCTGGTGCGATGCCTTTAAGTAAAAACTCATTAATGACCTGTATGTTTTTGCGTAAACTGATTGCAGTGTTAATTAGTGATTCATCCATGATCGTGTGTCCTATGATTTAACTGCTGTGATTTGGCCATTCGTTGTTGAAGCTTTTGCCATTGGCGTGATTTTTAAACCAAAGCGTTTAAGCTCAAGCCCGCCAAAGTTATTCACGACATAGCTTGAACTGTCGATTTCATATTCACCGGCTGTGTATGGCTGACTTGGCTCGCTGACTTGAAGTTTCATCTGAACTGGAAATTTACCGCCCAAGTATGCGTATGCGATTTGTTCGTAAATAGTTCGCCCAGGCTTACCATCTTTAGGTGGCATATTGCGGCCAGTTACGTTGACATCTTCTTGGAATACTTCGATTTTTAGCATGCTAATTGCTCCTATGCGTAAGCTTTAAAAGGTAAAATATTTGATTGAGCGACTACTGGCATTTGATACCAGCTTGGTATTGGTAAGCGTCTGATTTCGATGACTTCTGAACGCTTTAGTGTTGGACACATGCGGCTGACATCGAACTGCTGACCAATGTCGATACCGATAGCTTTAAGACGTGCCTTATGTTCATAAAACTGACTAGATTTGAGCGTTTGCCTTAAATCCATTCCGTGTTGCCATAGCAATGCATGAGATTGAGTTGTATTAGCTGCTTGTTGGCTTTTAACGATGCCTAACGCTAATAATTGGTCTGCAATACTCTGATGTTCATCATGGGATATTTGAATAGTGTTCATGGCGGTCTCAATTTCTTTTAGATGTGGGCAAAAATCGGCTTCCGTTACGCGTCCGTAAAATTGCAAGTTATGGCGTTTAATGAGTGCTTGTCGGAGGCTATGTTCCTCTCGTACAACACCTTTTTGTTCACAGTATTGAATTAGGCTTTGGATATAATTTAATCGGTCATCAGAAATAGGTTCTTTTTTGCGTTGGTCTTTCTTTAAATGCTTTTTTAATTCAGCGGCTTTGTTGTAAAGCTTGGTCATTATCCAAGTCGAACCTTCACCCCAATTGCAGGTATTACCGTCAGGGTAAAGTTTAGGCTTGCGCCCTCGCCCAATTTGCATTGATGACATACCACGGATAAATGATTGCTCTTTGCCCTGTCCTATTTCATGGTTAATCGTCCAGTCGATAGCGGTAATTTCAGCACCGTTACCGACTAATTGAGCGGTTTTTCCGTTTGGTGATTGACGGTATTGAACAAGGGTGTTTTTGGTGAACGGAGGCAAGTTATAACGAGCAAGTACGTTATTGAAAATGGCGACACATTCATCAAGAGTTAACAGACCAAATAAATTATCCATGCGTTGCCAGCGCGACGGATTGCCCTCAACTCTGACTCGAGTTCCATCACAACGGATGGTGAGTTTTGTACTGTAAGAACCCTCTAAGACTTTTTGATTTACTGACAGCGGTAGATACTCGCCTGTTTCTAATTCGACACGCTCAATGACATGCTGACCCACAAGCGGTAAATCGCCTGCTGGATGATCTTGCTGCATGAATAAGCGGTCAATGAAAAACAATCTAAAACCCTGTCAAGTCATATGGAATACATTTTTATATCTGTACGCATACATTAAAGTATGGCTTGATAATAGAGTATATAAAAGTAGGTGTAAACTTAAATTAAAGTAGGTTTTGATATGGGTAACTTAAACATGAGTATTGGTAGCGTATTAAAAGACAAACGAATTGCATTAAACATCAAGCAAGATGATATAGCTGAGAGAATGGGTGTAACCGTTCAAACGGTTAGCAAATGGGAGCGGGATTTAACAGAGCCTAAAGCCAGTCAGGTATCTCTACTATCAAAGATTTTGCATATTCCAGAGAAGAATATCTGTGACGGCGAAACATCAAATGTCAGCGATACTCCTATGGAGTTTATGATGAAGTTTGGCAAGGTCTTACATCATGTGAATGACACTGATTTGATGGTTACGCTTTATGATTATATTGATGATGAAGATGCTTTTTTAGAAGCCTTGGTAAAGCAAAGTGGTTTACCAAAAGAAGCTCTTGGCCTGCGATAAATTCCGGATGTCCGGAGTTAGTTTGGGTGTAACAGTAACCCAAACAGTTTAAGAGTCGATTTCAATCGGGGGCGCTTCGCTTGCCTCCCCCTCTTTCTATCTCTGCCTGTGTGAAGCCTAAGCTGTAAAAATCGGTCAAAATGACAGTAGAGTCTACGGTTATAAAATCATAAAAGTAAGGTCAAATACCGTGGGTAACCACGGTAAAGTTCGGGTGTCACTAGAACCCGAACGCTTCGCGGTCAAATAGAGCATGTTAGTTTCGATAATCAAAAGTCTCAGGAATGAGACAAAAGGACAGTATTACAGAACTGCACTTTTAGAGCTGCCAGTTGGTTTTGTCTGCGACCATTTGACTGCAAATGTACGGTGAGGTTGGTAAAAAAGAAAAGAGTCTGGCAGGAAGGTTAAGCGGGCTATAAAGCGCCCTTATATAGAGCGCTTAGCATGGGGAGACCCCATTCCCCCTAAGTAGGTTTGGATATTTCAGCCTCCAAAGCGACGACAGCTTTCTTGAGTAGTTCCAATGCAGCTAAATGTGCAAGTTTAGAAATCTCTGAACGTGAATCACTGGCAGGTACCCAAATATTTACATCAATACTTTTACCTTTATCTTGAGTATATTCATAAAGATTAACATTTACATTAAGCATGCCATCAACTGGTTCTGTTAAAACTGAAATATCCATTCTATCTCTCCTATGTATTATTTAATGATTAGATGAGCCAATTAAGTACATTTATACAGTACAAGAATAAGATTATCCTCTTACTGGCCTAGAACCAAGATCGCACACAAATCAGGCTAAGTAAATAGATGTGGTAATAATAAACCCTTACTTATCAATAGCCTGTTGACATACTAATAAGTAATTATTTATCTATGAGTTGTCAACTAAGAGGACTTCGCACAATGTGAATTATGCAAAACTTAGCCCTATTCAGGGCTATTTTTTTGGCTGGGATTCTACAAAAAAAAGCAGTTCTACATAATTCTTAGGCTATTGTGCGCATACTTATGTGAGGTGATATATGCGCACATTTGCAGTTATGTTCAATAACGGTATGAATCAACAGTATGTTTCATTTACATGGGCATTCTAATCAAAACCTAGCATACAGACATCAATACTGTGTTTAACATCGTGCTGAGATTGCATACTTTAATTTTTTACGGTCTATTCCTAGCAATTATTTAATCTCAGCGAGATGATTTAATGGTTTATTGAATGCACTTTGATGTCGTTCAGTTTGTGTGGTGTGCAAATACTGTGATGTTGTGTCGATGCTCTCATGACCAGCGTCGGCCTGGACATGTGATAATGGCCGCCGGTTGATATTGATATCATGGGTGATCCCAGTGTGACGAATATTATGAGCACTGAGTTTTCGCATAAGTTGACTGTCATGTTCAAAACCATCTTTAGCGGCATTGTCTGCAGCTAAGTTAATGAGCTTGTCTATTTCGTCACGTATATGCCGAATACCAAGATTGGCGTTGATGACACCAGATTCTCGTCCGTGGGCTGCGGCTTTGTGCCTGACAAATATAGGATGTTGATCGTTGATATTGGGTAAATCGCTGAGCTTTAAATAACGTCGATAATCAACTAATCCAGCCAGCAAGGCTTTTGATATGGCAATATTACGGGCTTTGCCGCTTTTGGAAAATGGTACATGGAAATACCAAATACCAGAATGTGGATCTTGTCTGAACTGGCTCATGATGGGCGCATAACCTGCACGGGCACTGATTTCAGATATGCGTAAATAGCAGCTATATAATAGTGTAATGAGAAATAAACTGCGTTGATGTTGTTCCGGCTGAGTGCTGGCCAATTGGCTAACGGTGCTAATAACATAAGACCACTGTAACTCGGTAAATGCGTGATGATTATTGTCTTCATCGATAGTGAATTTACGTTTTATGGCAAAACGACTGTGTTTAAGCCATAACTGAGCTGGGTTTCGCTCGGTATATTCCTCGCTAATGAGATAGCCATAAAATGACGATAATATGGCAACTTTAGTCTTTAGTGCATTATCACTTAGTTGATATGGTAAACATTTCCCAAGTTGTTTTTTGCCTATAAATGGTCGCCATTGTGGGTTTGGTGATCGCTCTCCAGAGGCTTTATTGAGTTTAAATTGCGCAACATTAAAATACCCGATTAATGCTTTTGGTGGCGATTGGCAGTAATCGATGTATTTGGCTATGTCTTTTCGTGTAACTGATATAGGCGATAATGCCACAACATCGAAACACCAATGTAGAAACGTAGTTAATTCGCTACGATAGGCTTTATAGTTATTTTCAGACTGCTTTTGCTCAAATAACCAATCAGCACAATGCTCTATTATGAGTCCTGCATCAGCAACTTTTTCGATTGATATTTTGGTAATATATTGATTTATGTAAGCATTACCTTGAAGTACATACTCTGCCGCATCAAATAGTGGCAATACTGGCGGTAACTCATCACTTATGTTCTTTGGCATATTCTTAAATATAGGTTATTGATTACATTAGTTTATAATACTATTTTTTGCCTGATGCCGATAATGTTATTTATCGGCATCAATGATGATGATTTTTTAACGAAACTGATTTCAATTGTAGGTTTTAATATGGGTCATTTTAATATGTGTTTACGGCAATATGCTGGTCTGATATCAGTTGCGACACACAATGATCTATGGGGTTTAATCTAGTACACGCCTGATGGCATTGCTTATTGTGGCAAGATGTTCGTTTTTGACAGCTCCATAGACATAGCTGCCAAACGGTTTGTTTACTTGCCTTATCTAAACATTGCAGGTCGGCAGCACATAAATGGCCTGCTTTGATTAGTTGGGCCACTTTGTCTGCATCAATAGAGACATTTAATCTGTTCATGTCTACCCCCTTCTTTTTAGCTATATCTATTAAGCGCTTATTGTAACTAGCCACGTTGATTCTGGGCTCTGTCACGTTTACCCTGTTCCCTTCTCAGTTTGAAGATTGAGCGAGTTAGATTTATCATACATTAATGAGAATGATTATCAATTACGTTGTTGGTGTTAACGTCACTTCTGCGCGATTTGTCACAATTTAGTTAACATAAATAGTTATGTTTCAACAATGGATGGTGAGTAGAAATAATTGGCTTGCATAAGAATGGGGTCAAAAAGGTTAATAATCACATTTTACAGCAGCGTTTAATAAATATAGGAACAGAGGTTCAATCTCAGGGCAAGAAAACGTCATTTTAGTATCGAGGTTTAAGTTACCTCTGCCCTAACCTGCAAAGGTATTGATATGCAGGATGATTAAACTATTGACCTACTGGTTATCGTTATCCGCTAAAAAGTCGTATATCAAGGTACGTGTTTGTTTTTGGTAATCAAATGAGATAAATACCCGCCACACCATATAATTACTGCTGCATGAGCCAAAGATTAAAGAGCCTTGATAAGTATTGTCTTTAATTTCGGACAATGAAACGGGGATAATCCCCATAAACATATCGCGCCCTTCTATTCTCATTGAAATATTAGTGATCGCTTGATTGCTATTTAGCGTAACTATTAATGGTTTCTCGCTAGGAGTATTAACGGGATCAATCAGTAAACCAACTTGTAAGTCGGCTACTTTTTTGTAACATTCTCCAGCAGAAAATTGACATAAACTGGTATCAATTGCTAAATCATCATTTTCTTGTGTTTTTGGTTTGTCACAGGCTACTAAAAACATTAAGAAAATGGTCAAAATGAAAATCTGGATAATTTTGTGCACAATTTTTAACCTTTTAGGCTGAGTTAGTAACATTATCTTCCAGAGCTTGATCTAGATCAACTTTGGTATATTTTGTGAAGTATCTTTTTTGACTTAGCTCAAGTATCATAACACCGCCTCATGCTAGAGAGAATTAACATGAGGTAACACCTTGACAAATGGCTTTAAAAATAGCTTTTAAAAGCTCAATTTATAACCTTCTGTCAATCTAACTGGTAAAGCTCGCTTTACTAAATATTAAAAGTATAAGTAATAAGCCGTGGAAGCATTATGATGAACCATTCCCAGTCTACAGGCGCTGATTACAATTACACTATTGTTCGCCAATTCGCATTAACCACAGTTTTGTGGGGAATCTTTGGTATGGCAGTAGGTGTATTTATTGCTGCTCAGTTAATCTGGCCGCAACTGAACTTCGACACACCTTGGTTAACGTTTAGTCGTTTACGACCTTTACATACCAATGCTGTGATATTCGCGTTCGGAACATCAGCTCTTTTCGCTACATCTTACTATGTTGTGCAACGCACTTGCCAAGTCCGTCTATTTGCGCCTAAATTGGCCGCATTTACGTTTTGGGGTTGGCAAGCCGTTATTATTGCAGCTGCTATCACTTTACCAATGGGGTTTACTCAAGGTAAAGAATATGCAGAATTAGAATGGCCTATCGATATCGCAATTACGATTATTTGGGTTAGCTATGCAATTGTTTTCTTTGGCACAATCGCTAAACGAACTACGTCCCATATTTATGTGGCTAACTGGTTCTTTGGTGCCTTTATCATTACTGTTGCAGTACTTCACATTGTTAACTCAATGGCAGTACCAGTAAGCTTATTTAAGTCTTACTCTCTGTACTCTGGTGCAGTCGATGCGATGGTTCAGTGGTGGTATGGTCATAATGCGGTAGGCTTCTTACTTACTGCTGGTTTCTTGGGGATGATGTATTACTTCGTGCCTAAGCAAGCTGGTCGCCCAGTTTATTCATATCGTTTATCAATCGTCCACTTTTGGGCATTGATTGCGTTATACATCTGGGCCGGTCCTCACCACTTACATTACACCGCCCTACCTGACTGGACTCAGTCATTAGGCATGGTAATGTCATTAATCCTATTCGCACCTTCTTGGGGCGGTATGATTAACGGTATTATGACCCTGTCTGGTGCGTGGCATAAGCTTCGTACAGACCCTGTATTACGTTTCTTAGTTGTTTCATTGTCTTTCTATGGTATGTCTACCTTCGAAGGCCCAATGATGGCAATCAAAACAGTTAATGCTTTATCTCATTATACTGACTGGACTATTGGTCACGTTCACTCTGGCGCGCTAGGCTGGGTTGCAATGGTGTCTATTGGTTCGTTATATCACTTAATCCCAATTCTTTTCGGTCATGGTCGTATGTACAGCATGAAGCTGGTTAACGTTCATTTCTGGTTAGCGACTATCGGTACTGTATTGTATATCGTCAGTATGTGGATTTCAGGTGTTATGCAAGGTCTTATGTGGCGTGCGGTTAACGCAGATGGAACTCTAACTTACAGTTTCGTTGAGAGTTTAGAAGCCTCTTACCCATTCTACTTTGTACGCTTTATTGGTGGTTGTTTCTTCTTATCCGGTATGTTGCTTATGGCCTATAACGTTATTCGTACCGTTAAAGCGTCTAAAGATTCATTACCTGCTATTGCAGAAGCTTAAGGAGCCGATTCGATGAAATTTAATCATGAATTAATTGAAAAGAATGTCGGTCTGCTTGCTATCTTCACTGTTATCGCCATTAGTTTTGGTGGTTTAGTGCAGATTACTCCGCTGATATTTCAAAAAGACACAACTGAACCAGTTGAAGGTCTGATTCCGTATACAGCTTTACAAATTGAAGGTCGTGATATTTATGTTCGTGAAGGTTGTTACAACTGTCACAGCCAAATGATCCGTCCTTTACGAGCTGAAACTGAGCGCTATGGTCACTACTCTGTTGCTGGTGAGTCTGTTTGGGATCATCCATTCCAGTGGGGCTCTAAGCGTACAGGTCCTGACTTAGCACGTGTTGGTGGGCGTTATAGCGACAGATGGCATGAAGTTCATTTAAACAATCCTCGTGACGTTGTACCGCAATCAAACATGCCTGGTTTCCCTTGGTTAGCTGAAAATGTGCTAGACGGTGAACTGACCGGTGACAAGATGACTATCCTGCGTAACCTGCATAAAGGCGGCTACAAAGGTAATGATCTTTACACTGATGAAGAAGTTGCTGGCGCTAAAAAAGCGGTTGAAGGCAAGACAGAAATGCAAGCGCTGATCGCTTATTTGCAATCTTTGGGTCACGCACTCAAATAGGAGGCAATAATGGATTACGGTACTTTTCAAGGTATTTTGACCATAATTGTTATGGTGACTTTTGTGGGGATATTTTTCTGGGCATACAGTAAGCACAGCAAGTCAAAATTTGACGAAGCGGCGAACTTAGTGTTTACAGAAGAAGAACTTGCAAAAATGTCGAAAGACTCGGGAGATCAGAAGTAATGATTATGAGTAACTTCTGGAGCATTTGGATTTCTGTACTGACGATTGTGGTCATTGCTGGTTGTTTTATCCTTCTTAAGGTAGTTAATAATAACTACACTGGTGTAGAAGAAGGTAAATCGATGGGCCACAGTTTTGATGGTATTGAAGAACTGAACAACCCACTACCAAAGTGGTGGGCGTACATGTTCTACTTAACCATCGTTTTCGGTGTGATCTATTTAGCTCTATATCCAGGCCTAGGAAACTATAAAGGTCTGTTTGGTTGGACAAGTTCTAACCAAAGTATTGGCACTGACAAAGGCATTAAAGCTGACTCAGCGGCAGCGATTGAAGCAGCAAAAAATGATAACCGTTTATCACAGTATGACCGCGAAGTGGCTCACGCTGATGAAAAATACGGTCCTATTTTTGCGGCTTACTTAGCAACTCCGTTAGAAGAGTTGGTAAAAGATCCTGAAGCATTAAAAGTGGGCGGACGTTTGTTTTTACAAAACTGTTCACAGTGTCATGGTTCTGATGCTCGCGGCTCTAAAGGCTTCCCGAATCTAACAGATGACGATTGGTTATATGGTGGCGATTTAGCCACTATTAAAACCACGTTAATGAATGGTCGTAACGGTATGATGCCGCCTAAAGGTGGTTTACCTATCGAAGACAGCGAGATTAAAGGTCTAGCTGAATACGTCATAAAACTATCTGGTGGTGAACATGACGAAGCGTTAGCAGCCCAAGGTCAAGGTTCATTCATGAAAGGTTGTTTTGCATGCCATGGTATGGATGCAAAAGGTAACAAGTTCATGGGCGCGCCCAACCTAACTGATAACATTTGGTTATATGGCGGAAGCCGTGGTGTGATTGCTGAATCTATCATTAATGGTCGTGCCGGTGTGATGCCAGCATGGAAAGACATTCTTGGTGAAGAGAAAGTTCACGTCATTACAGCTTACGTTTATAGCTTATCAAACAAATAGTTAGTTATGAGTAATATTAAGGCCTCGAGATTATCGAGGCCTTTTTTTTAAGTGATTATTAAGCCATTACGGGGTAAAATGTCCCCCGAATTATTACCACTATTTTAGGATGTATTATGTCGGATCAACTCCCTTGGTATAAGCAATTTTGGCCTTGGTTTTTAATCATCTTGCCTTTGTGTGCCGTTATTGCCAGTTTAACGACCTTAAAGATTGCTTTAGATAATTCTGACTCATTGGTAGCAGAAGATTACTATAAGCAAGGTAAAGCGATAAACATGGATTTGCGCAAAATAAAATATGCTCAACAAATTGGCATGAAATTTTTAGTCACGGTTGCAGATCAAGAATTAAAAATTACCCAACAAGGTGGTCCGGAATATCGTGCAGCGCTGAATGTGCAGTTTTACCATCCAACAATAGAAGCCAAAGACTTCAGTTTAAATGCTACTGCTGACGCAAATTACGTGTATCACATCCCATTAGATTCTGCGATAACAGGGCCTTGGGAAGTACGCATTGAAGGATTTGATGCCAAATGGCGTATCCAGCAACGAATTGATATTAAAGATGATGTTGAATATTGGCTCAATTAATAACACATTGACTGCGTATCTGATTAAAAATTATTAAATGAAGTTGGTATAGCCACATGACATCTTGCTTTCATTGCAATGAGCCAGTTCTTACGGGAGATCAGTTTACTACGATAATAAATGGGCAAGCACAGCCTATGTGCTGCCCAGGTTGCCAAGCCGTATCGCAGGCCATTATGGATGCAGGCCTGAGCAGCTATTATCAATTTCGCAGTGAACCTGGAAATCGTCAGACGGCACTGGTGCCAGAACAGTTGTCGCAATACAGTGCCTACGATTTACCGGAAGTGCAGCAAGATTTTGTCCATAAACAAGGTGCTATTGATTCAACCTCTTTGTCTATCGACGGTATTACCTGTGCTGCTTGTGCCTGGTTAATTGAACATAAACTCAAACCGGTTGCGGGTGTCACTAATGTGCTGGTTAATTCCACCACACAACGGGCGTTAGTCAGCTGGGACAGTGAACGTATTCAACTCAGTGAAATTTTACAAATTATCAGTAAAATTGGTTATCAAGCTGCGCCCTACCAGGTTGATGAACAAGAAAAACAATCTAAAGCAGACAGTCGTAAATTCTTACTTCGCTTAGGGCTTGCAGGTTTTGCGACCATGCAAGTGATGATGTTTGCCCTCGCCTTATACACCGGATACTTTACTGATCTGGATGTTCAATTTCGTGACTACTTTCGCTGGGTAAGTTTAATTTTTGCAGCGCCTGTAGTGCTTTACTCAGCTCAACCCTTTTATTTTAGTGCTCTTCGTAGTGTATTAAGTGGCAAACTTAATATGGATGTGTCTGTTTCAATTGCAATTTTAGGTGCTTATATCGCCAGTTGTATTGCGACCATGCAAGGCAATGGCGAAGTGTATTTTGAATCCGTATCCATGTTTACCTTCTTTTTATTATTAGGTCGTTACTTTGAACAAGCTGCAAGGCAAAAAGCTTCTGTTAGTTCGAGTAATTTGCACAAACTGGTGCCGCTGACAGCGCATTTATGTCATGAGGGTGAGATCACTGAGATTGCCGCTAAACAATTGACCATTGGCGATATTATTTTAGTTAAACCAGGCGAAGTGATTGCCGCTGATGCCGAAGTGGTAACCGGACAATCAAGCGTCAATGAGGCTATGCTTACCGGTGAACAAATGCCGATCAGTAAACGCGTTTTAGATAAAGTCTATGCCGGCACCATCAATATAGAACAACCTATTGAAGTGCGAGTGACAGCCCTTGGGCAAGATCAATTGGTTGCAGAGATCATTCGTTTACAAGAGCTTGCATCAAATAATAAACCTACCATTGCTTTAATTGCCGACCGTTTAGCTCGATACTTTTCGGGTACGGTTTTATCCATAGCGGCAATAACATATGTCGTCTGGTCGTTCGTATCTCCAGAAGACGCTTTTTGGATTACATTATCCGTGTTGGTCGCAACCTGCCCATGCGCCCTCGCCCTTGCCACGCCAACTGCCGTTACTTGCGCAACCGCTATTTTTACTAAGTTAGGTGTGATCCCTCGAAAACCAGGTATTTTTGAAAAACTGACCAAAATTAATCATGTGGTGTTTGATAAAACTGGCACACTTACCTGTGGCCAATTATCAATTGGTGATGTACAAACCTTTGCTGGATATTCATCAGCGCAAGTACTGTCTATTGCAGCGGCCATTGAACAAGGATCCCTCCACCCGATTGCATTAGCGTTTAGCCCTTTCTATGATAATCAACATCAAGTAGA